>JAEEGG010024700.1_pt1 | contig 11639 bp, 8 predicted proteins | sample 9134161 | NCBI WGS metagenome assembly JAEEGG01 (sample SAMN16246543, study PRJNA631951) | gut metagenome | biome: gut microbiome; feature: rumen; material: CR-attached | host: Bos | place: Iran: Karaj | collected 2018-10 | reverse complement strand
CATTGATGATTTTGCTTGTCTTGATTTGCAGCACTAAGGTAAGTGAAAAATCTGACATGGCAAAATCCTGGGCAACTTTTTGTTACTCAGGAACTTAGAAAAATAAATAAACTAAAGTGCTGCGGAATTTAGGTTAAATGTATTTGTTCCATACAAATACACTTTTAAGTCCATAATATTACTTACCACAGGCTGATCACTTGTAACGGTTGCCCCAGAGAGTGTTAAGGTCTTTGTTGAATTGTCATAAGTGACGCCTGAAATGTCTGAAAAATGACCGTCAGCATCAGGTGCAACACCTGCTACGGTAATCGTTTCTTGTCCCCAGACTGCGCTTGGGAGAAGGAACATGGTGAAGAACACGAGCGCCCGGAATAGGGGCTTTGGTAATGTACGTCCGTTTTAATAAAGGTCTTCTCATAGAGGTTGTGGTTTTAATGATTAATGCACGTCGATGCCGTCGAAGTAGAGCTCGGCTATCACGGTGTCGTCATATTTCGTGCCGGGGTAGACGTCGAGGATCTCGAACTTGATCGTCCAGTTGGGAGCCTGGGCATCGTGGGGACCGAGAACGCCGACCTCGAAACACTGTAGCGTGCGGCTGTCCTCCAGGTCGAGGATGGCGTAGGGCTTGTCCATATAGTACATCTTGATGGCCTTTGGCCGCCCATTCTCGCGCCATGCCTTCTCGCTCTTCACGTGGCCGTTGAGGATTTTTACTGTCGTGATGCGTGGGCAGACGCCCGGGAACTCATAGACGAGGTATTCGCCGATGCCTGGCCCTGGTACTCCCTCGGCCCAGACGCGCTTGTGGTTGAAGTCGTGGGCGTTCTTGGCCTGATAGTCGAACTTCCCCATGGGCTTCAGACAACTGGATGCCTTGACCGACTCGATGACACCCCCGCAGTACCAGCTGCAAAATCCGCTGTAGAGGTCGGTGTAGACCGTCAGGTCGCCCAATTTCTCGGCTTCCTCGTCGCTCAGCTCTTCGTTCTCAAACTCTTCTTCGGAGGTGTTATATACCTCGGCACTGATCTTCGGCATCTGGTGTATCTCTGCCGGCTGGATGTGTTTCACTTCCTGTGCTCCCGCCGTCGTGGCCGTGAGCAGCATGAGGGCAATACCTACTACCCGCATGCTTAGTTGTTTCATGATTGTTGCCATATCAATTTAGTTTTTAGTGATTCTTTATTTCAGTTTCATCAGCAGGATGCCGACGATGATCCAGATGATCTCACGGACGCGGCAGATGATGCTGACAAAGATGCCGAGGGCGGCGGAGAGGCCAAGGGCGGCGATGGAGAGCACGAAACCACCCTCCTGGACACCTAACTGCATGGGCAGGAAGCCGATGAGGTTGGCGAACAGTGTCGTGAATGATACGATGAGGATGGAGTGCAGATAGGTAAGGGTGAGTCCTGTGAAGCCGCCGCCACAGTCGATGCCGAACAGCAGGAGCATGAAGAACACCTCGCTCGACTGAACGATGCGTGACAGGTATTCGAGCAGCAGTGAACGGTAGAAGGCCCGTTTGTCCTCGGCATAGAGCGAGGCAATCTGCGTGTCGATATTATGTAGTGACTCAGCGTGGCTCTTGAGGAAGCGGGCGCTCCAGCCCTTGAGGCCGGGGATGCGGCCGATGAGCTTGAGGGTGCCTACCACCAGTCCGTTACGATAGCCTTTGGAGAATATCCAAAAGAAGATGAGGCAGAACACGATGATGATGCCCAGAACGGTGGCGATGGCGGTGTTGATGGGCAGGTCGCCGACGGCTGCCAAGGCCAGGTAGATGAAAATGCTGGAGAACCAGAACCAGAAGTGGGCGAAGAAGTGCATCATCGCATAGAGAATGACCGACGAGGCGGCATGCTCACGGCTGACGTCCTTAGAGAGTTCCAGTATGCGGTAGGGCTCGCCGCCGAGACCACCCACGGGGGTGGCGTAGTTCAGGGCGTAGCCGGTGATGGTGAGGCGGTAGATGCGCCAGAAGCTCAGGTTGTCAGCCTCATGGCCGCTGCGGCTGCGGATGATGGCCTGCCAGGAGAGGGCGTTGATGCCGTAGATGATAAACCACACGCCAACGATAGGGATGAGCCAGTAGCCAGCATGGCAGATGTGCTCCCAGAGTTCGACGAAACTGACGTCGAAGGTGAAGAGCATGACCACCACGGCGGCCAGGCCGAGGAAGAAGAAGAGGTTGTTGAGGCGCTGCTTGGTCATAGGCTGTCAGCAAGACGACGGCAGAACGCCTCGTGGCGGTGGTTGACGTACCAGGCGAGCAGACCCATAGCGAAGATCTCGAAGAAGAAATACATGGCAGGCAGGTCGATCAGGCAGAAGAGGAAGAGCCAGAAAGAACGGAAATTGAACGTGAGCAGTCCGTTCCAGAAAATCACGGGCAGCGACTTCTGACGGAATGTCTCGCGGAGTTCGGCGGGGATGTCGCTGGCATGGGGACCATATTTCTCACGCAGACGGCCCATGAGGCGTTGGAACTGCGGCGTGGCCTTCTCCTGAGCCTTGGTGTAGCCCACGTAGTTGTTCTGGAACCAACGATAAATCCAAGCCGTGTCAGCCGGCATCTGATCGAGAATCTCTTGCTGCTGGCGGGAGTTGTCGAGTTCACTGCCCTTCTCACCCTTCAGAAAGAAGAGGTGAACGTTGATGTAGTAGTCGGCCAGACGCTGCTGTCCTGCAATGCCTACGATGCCCGACCACAGGCCGAAGGCGTAGACGATGAGGGTGGCGATGATAGCGTTCTGCTGGGTGTCGGCGATGCCGAGCCACGAGAACTCGATGTCGTGATGGAGGTAGAAGCGCCATATCATAGCGTGATAGATGGGCACGAACCAGGTGAAACCTGCCGCACCGTCGAGGATGCGCCCGAGACGACTCTTCTTACCCGTCATACGGGCCAGCTGACCGTCGGTACAGTCGAGGATGTCGGCCACCATCAGCAAGACGATGGCGATGATGTTGAACAGGAGTCCCTCAGTGCCGCAGTAGTAATAGCTGGCGCAGCCGAAGAACACAGCACTGCCCGCTCCGATGAACATCGAGGCGATGGTGACGGTGTTGGGATGGATATCGAGCTTGGCGAAGACTACGGCACAGTAATAGCACAAGGGACGGATGACGTGGAGGTCAAGCCAGTCTTCCGTCTCTGCTGATTTCAGGGTTGCTGCGTAGTTCTCGTTCATTTCTTCTCAAAGACGCGCTTGATGGTGTCGACCACTACCTGTGTCTGCTCCTTGCGGCCCAGGGTGATGCGCAGGCACGACTCCAGACCCTTGTCGGTCATGAACTTGATCTTGTAGTCCTGAACCTTCAGGGCTTCCATCAGGGCCTCCTTGATCTCGATGGGGTACTTGATGAGGATGAAGTTGGCCACGCTCTTGTAAACCTTGAAACCGGGCAGGTGACCAAGCTCCTTCTTGTAGAGCTGGCGGCCCCATTCCATATCGTCGGCCACATGACGGTAGTGCTCATCGCTCTCGAGGGCAGCCAGGGCAACGGCCTCGGAGAAGCGGTTGAAGCCCAGGTACTTGTTCGAGTAGCTGAGGAACTGGTCGTGACCCTCGCCGATGAAGCCGAAGCCGCAGCGCAGGCCGGGCAGACCGTAGAACTTCGAGAGGGTGCGCGAGATGATGAGGTTGTTGTATTTGTTCACCAGCGGGGCAATGTAGTCGGTGTCGCTGGTGATGAAGCTGGCGTAAGCCTCGTCGACGAGCACCATCGTGTCGTTGGGGATATTCTCCATGATGCGGCCGATCTCCTCACTGCTGAGGCTGTTGCCCGTGGGGTTATTGGGCGAGGCGAGCAGGAGCATGCGGGGATGGATGCGGTTGGTGTACTCGATCACCTCGTCGACATGGTAAGCGAAGGTGTCGTCCATCTCGTGGAGGGGGTACATCTCAAAAGTACCGCCGCACTCGCTGGCTACACGGTTGTAGTACCACCATGAGAACTCGGGGATGAGAATGGTCTTATTGTGGCCTTCCATCAAGAAGTAATGGATGGCGTTTTTGAGGATCTCCTCGCCGCCGTATGCCAGGAGCACACGCTCCTCAGGCACGCCGTAGATCTCGCTGAGACGGACGGAGATAACACTTTTCTTACCCTGGTCGTATATACGTGTGTAGAAGCAAAGATCCTTCGGATCAAAGTTCTTCACTGCGTCAAGCACTTTCTGGCTTGGCTCGAAATTGAATTCGTTTCTGTCGAGATAGTTCATATCTTATATCTTAAAAACGGGTGCAAAGTTATGAATAATATTTGAAAATCTATCCAATTTAACTGAATTTATTAGAAAGTGAGTCTGAATATGTATCTGATACCCCATTTATGACTGGTGGGGAGGTCGAGATAATTGAGACGGCGCACGAGGTCGACATGGAAGAGTTTGAAGATGTTATGAACACCCACGACAAGTTCTACATAGGGCTGGTTGTGGTCCATGATGTTACAGCCCTCGGGGAAGTACATGAGACGGTCGCTGCCGGCATTCTGTGGCAGGAACGGGTTGTTCTTGTCGCTGAGGTCACCCCATAGGGTGTTGATGGCGATATACTCACGCCACTTGAGTTTCTTCAGCAGCGGGATGCGGTTGAAGATCTTGCCGTTCATGTCCCACGACAGCATCATCGAGGCGTAGCGGTCGTTGAGGAACTCCATGTTGTTGATGAGGTTGTACATCTCCTCCTCGATGACGTACGACTGGTTGGCAGGTGGCTGGAGCAGGAGCATATAGGGCACCTGGTTCCACTGGATGCCGCCCTTTAGGAAGAGATCGACCTTTCCCCAACTGTTGAGCCAGAAGCGTTTGTAGAGCTTCGCCTCGGTGACGTTCGAGGTGTACTGTCCGCCCAGGAATCCCTTGATGCCAAAGGTGTGGCTGAGGGTGAAAATGGGCACGTCGCGGTTGATGGTGATGCGGCGGCGCTTGTTGTTGATATAGGTCTCGTCGGGAGCATAGCGCAGTTCGGCAAACAACTCGGTGGTGCGCAGGTACTCGCGGTGGTGCTGTGTGATGTCTGTGTTCTCCTGTCTCGGCATGTTGAGGGTACGGAACGACATGGCACCGCAGGCCTCCATCTCCTCGGCTTTCAGCGAGAGGGTGGTCTTCAGACCGCCGTAGAACTCGTATTCGAAGGCGAGCGACTGACGGTTACAGATCATCATCTTGTCGATCTTCGCCCACTTGAAGGCAACGAGGAAGTTATCCTTGTCGGTGGGGAGGAAGCGGTCGGAAGGCGTCTGCACGTCGTAGGAGCTCTCCAGGCGCAGGGTCCGTTTGGGGTACTCCCATGGGGAGTAGACCTTGTCGATGAACGAGTAGTCGAGACTGGCCTTGTAGTAGTTCTTATGACTGCCCCAGCCGTGGGCATAGTAGCCGCCAAGGAACCAGCGCTTCCAGAGGTTGGCGGTGGTGGTGGCACTGATACGGTTACGCCAGCCGTCGAAGTTGTTGCGGGTGAGGATGGTGTTCACGGGCGTAAGGTCGATGGGGTTGGGATCGCCTATCTCGATGGAATTCTCGATGAGGGCGTCAAGACCGAACATGAAATACTTGAAGCCTTTGATGTTCTTGATGTTCTTGACGAACGAACTCATGGAGTCCTCACTCTTCGTGAGTTCAACCTGGCGGTATTCGTTCCAGAAGGATTTCCCTCGCATGCTTGCGTCAGGCTCCTTGATCTCCGTTCGTTTGCCCTTGAAGAGCCGCTTCGGCAAATCGTCGAATGAGTAGTTGGTGAAGCGGTTGTTCTTAATGACGATGGCATCCTGAATGAACTTGGCGAAGTGGAGCTCGGTGATCATATCGTCCTCTGTCAGCACCCAGTCGCCGTTGTCGAGGCGTTCGAACTCCTGTTCGATGCGCAGGTTCTTCACCCAGTTGACAGACGTCTGCTTCGGCAGTGTGAGCTCACAGCGGCGTACGTGGTAGGTGGAGTCCTTGAGGATATAGATATCGCCACGGAAACCGAAGTCCATCTGGTTGTTGGGCAGGAAGTGGAGATGGATGCACGAGTCGCGCTCTATCTTCACCGTGTCTTCGATGTAGAAGCGGTAGAAGGCGATGGCATCCTTGCCGATAGGCGAGGTGAAAGGGTACTGCATGAGCCGGATCTGGTCGTCGTAAAGGTTCACGTCTGTAAACACCTCCTTCAGAACAACATTCAGGATATCGCCGGTCTGGAAGAGATCGTTCAGACCGCTCGACTGCTGACCTTTGATGATCTTCTTCTTCGACTGGGGGTCCTTGCGGTAGATATGTTCCTCTACCGTCTCATCGACGCTGATGGGGAGTATGAGTTTGTTGGTGTACTTGCACTCCTCTACCTGATCCAGCAGCCACGGGGTGCTGGAGAATGGTTTCTTCTGCAGTCGCTCAGGGGTAAGCTCGTTGGCCGCGAGTGTCAGCTTCTCGTATTTATCGAACTTGTAATAGTCGTGGTTCGACAGGTCGCTGAGCTTCTTGGCGGCGATGACCTTCTTCATCAACTCCACGGCGGGGTTGTTCTTACGGCTGTATTTACCACGGTCGGCTTGGATGGTCACCTCTTTGAGCACGGCATTGTCGGGTTTCAGGGCGATGTTCAGGGGCGACTTTGTGGCGCCGTTGATGAGTACCACCTGCGACTTATAGCCTACGGAACTGAAGGTGATGCTCCAACCTGCATGACGGGCGATACTATACTCACCCTCGAGGTCGGAGATGACGGCGACGTTGTGGCCCTTGTATACCGCACTGGCATACGGGATGGGCTCGCCGGTGTCTGCATCGGTGATCTGACCCTTCACATATTGCTGTGCTGTCGCAGTGATCAGTGAAAGGGAAAACGTGAATAATATCAGTAGCAGTCTTTTTGTCATGTATTGTCCAATCTTCAATTAAACTTGTGGCCAGCGAATGTGTATTCCGTATAGCCACCCCGCTCGTTCATGCGGAGGCTTTTCAACTCAGACGTGTTCTTGTCGATGGTGAGCACGAAGGAAGAGAAGAGCATACGGCGCTGAGCCTTCTTAGAATCGGCCTTCGGTGTGATGGTGAGCACGAGTTGAGAGCCCTGCTTCGTCACAGCGAGGTCGTTGAGTTTGGACAGGTCGCCCTCGCCCCCCTTGAGGATATACTCGAAGACGGCCTGGAAGGTGGCGAACTGCGGGTTCTTCTGACTGCTGGTCTTGTGGCTCTTGCCCTTGACGACCATCGTGAACTCGCTGCCGTGCATGATCAGCTGGTCTTTACCACCGTCGATGACGATGCTGACATCGGCGGGTTTCTTCATGGTCAGCGTACCCTTGGTGACGACATCCTTGGCGATGGCGTCCTTATGGCTTGTCTTTGTGGCTGCGGCCGTGACGGTCGTCACCTTCTTATATTTAGCGACAGCTTTCTGCAAATCAGCGTTCTGTGCAACACAAACAGACAATTGACAAATCATCAATAATAAACCTAACAACAGTCGTTTCATAACTCTTATCTCTAAATTCTAAATTCTAAATTCTTAATTCTCTAGGATTGCTTCGCTGGTGTGGAGCGACGTCATGGCCACCCCTTCCAGTCCGTGGAGGATGATGTTCTGTCCTGTGAGCAGCAGGTTGGGTAGCGGCGTACGGGGCGAGAGCATCGTCATCATGAGGTTATGGTAGTCTTTACGCACACCGTAGGCTGAGCCGAAGGGCGTCAGCGTGTAGTCACGGTAGGTAAGAGGCGTACTCGTATAGTGGTGCTCTACAGCATCTGTCAGTCCGGGAACGACGGTCTCTGCGAGTGCGAGACAACGGGCGTAGGTCTCCTCCTTCCAGGTGTTGTAAGCATGACTGCGGCGGAAGAGCCGTGAGTCTTCCCACTGCTGACACTGATCCCACGGCATGGGCGTCAGCAGGTCTATCTGACGGGTGTAGGTGCTGTCGTCATCCGGCACACGGCAGGAGATCATCACACCACCGATGTCACCGTCGGCATCACGTTCGTCGTAGAAGGTCCAGACGTTAGGACGGGTGTAGACGAACTTATTGTGGTTGAAGTAGGGCAGGGTACCCTCCTTAATAGTCAGTGAGGCAGTGAACATGCCGAAGGTGTTCTCCAGCGAGTTCATCCTCCTGCGGAACATATTCTTCAGTACCTGACTCTGTCGAATCCATGAGAAGGTCTGTGTGGGGTGTACGTCGCTGATGAAGATGTCGCCTTCGTAGGTCTCACCGTTCCGACAGCGTGCAGCGACGATGCGGCCCTCTTTCTCTATCAACTCGTCGACCTCTGCCCGACAGATGATGGTACCACCATAGTGTGAGAGATCGTCGGTAAGTGATTTGACAATTAGGTTTCCATCACCTTTCAGTCGCCAGCTGCTCTGGATATAGCTGTTCTGTCCGTGGGCATATGTGAAGAGCGGCAGTGACTCGCGACGCAGTTCCATCTTCAGGGCATTGCCTGAGACGATGTTCACCAGCAGCGGGTCGTGGAAGTTGCTGGTGAGCCACTCATAGGCGCCTGCAGCCTGTAAACTGTCGGTATGGGATGCATCCAGATCCAGAAGTTCGGTCTCACGGAGCATCTTGGTATATCGTTGTAGGGCCTCACGCTCCTTGGGGAACGAGGCAGCCAGGGTGTCGACGAAAGCGTCGTAGCCTTCTGCCAGGGCGAAGGTTTCACCACCGATTGTCACACGGTCGAAGCCCTTGGGATCCAGACGGTGCCAGGGCAGACGCATCAGTCCTAACTGGTCGAAGAGACGGTGCATCGGCTGACCTTCAGCCAGTCCTCCCACATAGTGGAGGCCCGTGTCGAACATCAGTCCGTCGCGGCGATAACTCTGGATACAGCCTCCTGCCTGGGCCTGACGCTCCAGCACGAGCACGCTCTTGCCTGCCTTGCTGAGGATGTGGGCACAGACCAGACCTCCGAAACCGCTACCTATGATTATCACATCGTACTTCACCCCTTTACAGACTTTTAATTCTTTAATTTTCTAATTTTTTAATCTTTCTGTAAACGGCAGGTTGCACGACGTATGAGAGGATTACAGCCGATAGAAGGCCGATGAGTGTGGAGAAGCCCACGCTCTTGATGGCTGGGTGCTCAGCGATGAGCATACTGCTCACAGTGACGATCAGGATAACGGCCGAGAAGAAGATGGCGGTCTTATGATAACTCAACAGACGCTCATCCTTACCGATAAGACCATTGATGACGAAGATGCTGTAGTCGACACCTATACCGAAGATGAAGGTGGAGATGATGATGTTGATGAGGTTGAAACGTACATCGAAGATCACCATCGCCCCTAAGACGATGAGCCAGCTGAGCAGGATGGGTGCAAACCCCAGGAGCGTCAGGCGCCAGTCGTAGTGGAAGCTGATAAGCAGCACCACGAACACAAAGAGCATCGACAGCCACTGCAGCACGTTGAAGTCTTCGCTCATCTGGATCAGTGTATCGGTGGTATAATAGTAGGTGTCGAGTACCAAGAGATCAGGATCGGCTGCCACAGCGTCGCAGATACGGATATAGTCGCTCTCGCTGCTGCGCACGGAGTCGTTCTCACAGCGGACACTGGTGAAGCAGAGATAATCTCCATTGTAACTCTGTTCCATCAGCGTCGACTGGTAGCCGTCAGGGATGAGTCCTGCCTCATAGAGGGCATCGGGCTCGTAGTCGGCGGTGGCAGCCTCGAAGAAGGTCTCGAAAGCCTCTGGGCGCAAACCAGCCTTCGGGGCTGAGGTGGCGATGAGGCTGCGTACCTTGTTGAGACGCTCAGGAGTCCAGTAGGCCTTCCAGGCATCGATGCGCTGCTGTTGTTCGTCTAAGGGGATGAATACCTTGCTGGTATGGGTATAGCTCTTCACCAGTCCCATCTGCTGGAGCGAGTCGAGCTTCTTGTCAAGACGGGCGAAGTTTTTGATGGCCTCTTCCATCGTCTTGCCCTGGCTGGCGAAATATTTCTGTTTGTCGCCTGTATAGGTCTTGTCGCGCAACAACTGCTCCGAGTGCTCCGTCATCTCCTCCAGATAGCCGAGGTTGTGCATATCGGCATCGAAACGCGTTCCGCCATAGAGGTAGAAGCCTACGGCCACCACGACGATGACGGCTATAACGATCAGCAGCGGCTTCTTGCGGTCGAAGGGGTAATTGTTCAGACGGTCTATCAGCGCGAAGGCCTTTTTGTTCACCTTATTCTTCTCTGCCCTGAGCATCTGTGGCAGATAAATCAGCGAGAAGAGCGTCGTGCCTAAGATGGCGAAGGCGGCAAAGAGTCCGAAGTCGCGCAACAGGTCGGTCTTGATGAAGATCAGTCCTGCAAAGGAGCCGATGGTCGTGATACAACCCAGCAGCACGGGCTTCGTCTCGTCTTTCAGCACCTGTTCAGGGTCGCTGACATACTTATACTGCGTCAGCACGTGGAGCACATAGCTCATTGCCACGCCTAAGACCACGCCGCCGATACCCAAGGCCAGCAACGAGAACTGTCCCTTGATGAAATACATCATCGCCAGACCGAACAGCGTGCCGAAGGCTACGGGCAGCAACAGCAGGGGGATGGTCTCCCAGTTGCGGAAGCAGATGAAGAGGAACACCAGCACGAGGATCAGCGCCCCAGTGATGGTGGTCGTCAGGTCGTGCTTGATCTGCGACGAGTTATAGTAGCCGCTGGCAGGCGTGCCGTGGTAACTGATTTCCACGTTTGGATGCGACTTGGCAAACTGCGCGATCTGCTCGTTCAGCATCTCGAACATTGCCGAACCCTGTCCCGTGTTCGTGGCCGAGAAGGCAGGGGTGATGAAAGCGATGCAGACCGTCGAGTCGGGCACGAAGAAATGATTGTCGATGGTCTTGTAGCTGCCGGCACCGGAACTCAGCAGAGGTGCCATCTGTTCTGCTAAGAGTGTGCGCAGACCGATGGGATCGAGCTGAATCAGTTCTGGGAACATCTCTCCGAACTCTCCCTCCAGATCCTCTTTGTTCTGCACCATCTGACGGGCGAAGTGCTCGCGAGTGAGCATTGTATCGATGCGGGCATAGACCGCAGTGTCGATATAAGCAGGCAGATGATCTTGTAGATAGCCGATACCGTCGGCCATCAGGTCCTCTGGCAACCTGTAGAAGACGTCGCCCACGGTGTGGGTGGCAGAGTCGCGCTTCAAGAGGGTGTCTACAAAGGCATCACAGGTCTCTGTAATCTTCTCTACCGACTGTCCTTCAAAGAGCAGGAACGTCTTGTCCTTAATGCGCAGGTTGGCAAAGGCCAGTTTCGTCGTGCCGTCCTCATTCTTCGATGAAGGCATGAGCTTATCGATGTCTTCCTCGAGGTGGATGCGCGTAGCGAAATAGCCAAGGAATACAAACAACGCAACCATCGACAGCCAGCAGACTGCCTGATGGTTACGGAAATAATGGTAGAGCCTGATGAAAAATCCTGTCATGCCCTTTTACCTCTAAATTAAGCAGGCAGATGCTGCTCGATGTAGTCGTAGAGGTCGTTGAATGTCTTGATAGAGGGCAGATCGGTAGCGGGGATGGTGATTTTGTAAGTGTACTGCACCAGAGCTACGAGGTCTACCAGGTTGATGCTGTCGAGCTGGAGGGTTTACTTCAGCACGGCATCGGGTGCGAACTCAGTCTGTTCGATCTCAAA
>JAEEGG010024699.1_pt1 | contig 11640 bp, 10 predicted proteins | sample 9134161 | NCBI WGS metagenome assembly JAEEGG01 (sample SAMN16246543, study PRJNA631951) | gut metagenome | biome: gut microbiome; feature: rumen; material: CR-attached | host: Bos | place: Iran: Karaj | collected 2018-10 | reverse complement strand
ATACTTCCTGTTGTTAATAAAGAAGCAGTAAAAAAAGCTTTAATGGTTAGTATGATTCTAAATTGTAAGCAACCAGAATATATGTATTTTGAAAGGAAAAACTATTATTATCCTGATTTACCAAAGGGATATCAAATAACTCAATTTTTTAATCCTGTTGGTAGAAATGGAAAAGTTACAATTGATGTAAATGGTAAAAAGAAAGAAGTATTAATACATGATATTCATTTAGAAGAAGATGCAGCTTCACTTGATCATTATTATGAAACTTCTAATATTGATTATAATAGAGCAGGTGTACCATTACTTGAATTAGTAACTAAACCCGATATTCATAGTGCCGAAGAAGCTGTGGCTTTTCTAGAACATATGAGAAGTGTTTATCAATATGCAGGAATATCTGAAGCTGATAGTAAGAAAGGTCAAATAAGATGTGATGTTAACGTTTCCGTAATGGATGCTTCTTTAGATGAAAATGACCCTAATAACTGGGGAACAAAAGTTGAAGTTAAGAATGTTAACTCATTTGGTGGCGTTAGAGATGCTATTAATTATGAAATTAAGCGTCAAACTGAAGCTAAAGAAAACGGCACATATGATCAAGAGATTGAACAAGAAACGAGACGATGGGATGAGGATTCCCAAACAACTATTCATATGAGAAGTAAAGTTGATGCTATCGATTATAAATACTTTGTTGAACCTAACATTCCAAAGATTAAATTAGATAAGAAATGGTTAGATGAAATTAAAGCATCAATTCCAGAACTAGCTATGGATCGTAAGAAAAAATATATTGAAGAATTCAATTTAAGTGCCTACGATGCTGGAGTTTTAGTAAAAGAAAAAGATGTTTCTGATTATTTTGAAGAATGTGTTAAATTAGGTATTGATCCTAAAATAGCAAGTAACTGGGTTACAGTTAATATAGTTGGTGAATTAAATAAAGAAGGAATTAGTATTAGTGAATTCTATTTAACACCAGAAATGTTAAAACAAATTATTGAAGGTATAAATAGTGGTTTATTATCTTCTAAACAAGCTAAAGAAGTATTTGCAAAAGCTTTAGAAGAAAAGAAAGAACCAAAGAATTTTATCTCTAAAGATAATGCTCAAATAAGTGATGAAGGAGAACTTACTGCTTTGATAGTTAAAATACTTGATGAAAATCCAAGTCAAATTGAGTTATACAAGGGTGGAAGAGATAATCTATTTGATTACTTTGTTGGTCAAGTTATGAAAAATACTAGAGGTAAAGCAAATCCAGTTATGACTAAGGAAATCTTACATAATGAATTAGACAAGAGATAATCTTGTCTTTTTTTATATTTTTATTTAAAAAAATCTATAATTATGTTATTATTAAATAGTAGAATAGAAGAGGTGTCGAGTATGTTTGGAAAAATAAAGTTTATTGCCGAAAACGTAGCTCATGTTGAAAATATTGCTTCTGCAGAAGAAATGGGAGATTTAATGAATACTCACGTAGTATTCGAAGCACAAGATCAAGCAATCTTAGGAGAAGTAGAAGAGGTTAATGCTGAAGTTGTTAAAATTAGATTCTTAGGTGAATTCCATGATGGCAAGTATGTATCAGGTGTTATCCGTAAGCCAGTAATGGGTAGTAAAGTAAGAATGATTAATAACGAAGAATTAATGGCAATAGTAGGAGTATATGATGAAACTACATTTAAAGTAGGTACTAGTTCAATTTATAAAGGATATGAAGTATGTGCAGACATCAATAACTTATTTGCTAATCATATGGCTGTATTTGGAAATACTGGTTCAGGTAAATCTTGTGGTGTAGCTAGAATAGTTCAAAACATCTTCTCAAATCCAAAATTAGTATCATATAATGCTAACATCTTTATTTTCGATGCCTATGGTGAGTACAAAACAGCATTCTGTAAATTGAATGAATTAAATCCAAATTATAGTTATAAATTTATAACAACAAATATTCAAGATCCTAACGATTATGAATTAAAGATTCCATTCCATTTACTAAATCTAGACGACTTAACAATCATGCTACAAGCTGATAAACATAGTCAAATTCCAATTCTTGAAAGATCATTAAAATTAACAAGAATATTTAGTAAAGATGATGATGTAGCTGAAAAATATAAAAACCACTTAATAGCTAAAGCTTTAATAGCGGTTTTATATAGTAATCAAATTACAGCTAACAAAAAGAATGATATCTTTAAAATCCTTGAAGTTTGTCATACAAAAGACTTTGACTTTGGTAGTGTAATCCAAGGTTTAGGTTATACAAGAACATTATCTGAATGTTTTGAAATTGATAGTAATGGTAACTTTGGTGAATCAGTATTAATTACTGACTATATCTTAAAACATATTGATGAAGATATGGAAATGGTTGAAGAACCACAAAATGCTTTCTATACAATGAGAGATTTTGCTAACGCTATGGAATTTACATTAATTTCTGAAGGATTCCAAGATAATGAACAATTATATGATGACTCAATGCTATTAAAGGTTAGATTAAATTCTATTATTAATAGTAAAATTGCTCCAATCTATAAATGTGATAGCTATATTTCAATGGAATCATATATAGCTTCATTAGTAGCAATTGGTAATAAAAAAGCTCAAGTTATCAATATTAACTTAGAGGATATCGATGATACTCAAGCTAAGATTATTGTTAAAATAATGGCTAGAATATTCTTCGATTTTGCTAAGAGTAGAAAACAAAGAGCATCTATTCCATTCCATCTATTCCTTGAAGAGGCCCATAGATATGTTATGAAAGATGCTGACGTATACTTAATCGGTTATAATATCTTCGACCGTATCGCTAAAGAGGGTCGTAAATATGGTGTATTATTAAATATTATTTCTCAAAGACCAGTTGAAATATCTGAAACAGTTATAGCACAATGTTCTAACTTCTTAATATTTAAAATGACACACCCTAAAGATATTGAATATATTAGAACAATGTTACCTAACATCTCAGCAGATGTTATCGAAAAACAAAAAATATTACAACCAGGAAACTGCGTAGGTTTTGGTGGAGCATTTAAACTACCAATGGTAATTAAGATGCAAATGCCTGATCCAGCACCTAACTCTAACTCATGTGATGTTAATAATTGTTGGAAAGTTCAAGGCAATTTTGCTAATCAAAATGGTGGTGGAAATGGTACTAATCCTCCAGCAGGTGGTAATAAACCATCTATAGGATTACCTAACTTATTCCCTAAAAAACCACAAGTTGAAATAATGCCTCAACAACCTGCACCTCAGGCAGCACCAGCTCAAACAGCTGCTCCAGTTCAACCAGTAGCTCCTGCCGGAGCACCAGTACAACCTGCTGCATAATGTAAACAAAGTGAATAGTCTCTAGCACTATTCCTTTTTTAGTGGTATAATATAATTACTCAAGGTAAAGTGTTTACTTTTCATAAAAACCCAGTAAGTGATTATAAGGGAATCTAATTAACTTGTGGTGTTGAAGACCTTGCCCATTTATTTGGGAGACTTAAGTCATTAAGTAGGGATCCTGAAACAAGTTATGTGATGCCCACCTGTGAGTAGCAGGTTTTTTATCACTAGTAGACAATCCCTTGAGTTTTTTTGTGAGAAGGTATTTTTATGTTAGAAAGATTAGAATTAATTCTTGATAAAAATAAAATTAATACTTTTGCAAACTCTAACATTTTACTAGTTGGAGTAGGTGGAGTAGGTGGAGCTTGCTTAGAAGCTCTAGTTCGTCTTGGATTAAAAAATATCACTGTAATAGACAATGATACCTTTCAAGAATCTAATTTAAATCGCCAAATCTTATCAAATTTAAATAATATTGGTAATAGTAAAGTAAAAGAAGCCATTTTAAGAGCTAAAGGCATAAATTCATCTATTAATATAAAAGGATTAGAAATGTTCCTAAATGAGGCTAATATTGATGAAATTAACTATAAAGAATATGATTTTATAATAGATTGCTGTGATACAATCACTACAAAGCTTCTTTTAATAAAAAAAGCCTTAGAAAACAATGTAAAAATAATATCTTCTATGGGTACAGGTAATCGATTAGATCCAACTAAATTAGAAATAACTAATATTTGGAAAACAAATTACGACCCATTAGCTAAAGTAATGCGTAAATTATTAAGAGAAAATAATATAAAAGATAAAATTCCAGTTGTTTCTTCTAAAGAAATACCAATTAAAATACAATCAAGAAAACCTGGTTCATCAAGTTTAGTACCAAATGTTGCCGGATTTTACATTGCAAGTTACGTATTTAATGGTATAATACAAGAGGGAAGTGAAAAATATGGAACAAAATGATGATCTAGAAAAAGTCGAAAAAATAATTGAAGATAGCCCTATTAATAATCCAGATGTTACATTTTGTGAAAATACAACATATTTGGAACTATTATTAGCAAACGCTAAAGACGAAGAAGAAGCTCAACATATCAAAGAAACAATTAATGGTTATTTAGATATAACTGAAGAAGAACAACAAAATGAAGACGAAAAAAATAATGCTTAATGCATTATTTTTTATTTATTAAGAATTCTGCTAGTAAATGTGGATCCTTATCATTCATAATAATCTTATAAATTAAATCTACAACTGGCATATCAATTTTTTTCTTTCTTACTAATTTATAAATACTTTTTAAAGTATAATAACCTTCAACAGTAGTAGTCTTTAAATATTCTTCCTTTTCTTCTTTAGAAGCACCAGAACCAACTACCTTACCAAAAGAGAAGTTCCTACTTTTTGTACTAGTACATGTAAGTAGTAAATCACCAACTCCAGCATATGAAAGTATTGTCTTAGGTCTTCCACCTAATGCTCCAATTAACCATTTAATATCATGAATAGATTCAGTAATTAAGAAACATTGTGTACTTTCAGGATAACCCATACCATCTAACATACCAGCTGCTAATGCGATAACGTTTTTAATACTACCACATATTTGAACACCAATAACATCAGATGATTCTCTTAGCTTAACAGTGTCATTTTGTAATGCTTTCTTAACTGCTTTTCTAGCCATAATACTCTTAGAAGCAACGGTTAAAGCAACTGGATTATTATTTACCATATCAATAGCAAATGATCCACCAGAAACAATTACAATTTTCTTAGTTTTTAATTTTTCCTTAGCAATATTACTTAAGAATTCACAACTGTTGTTTTCAATACCTTTAGAAGCAATACAAACAACTTGATTCTTTTTTAAATAAGGTTTAATACCATCGCAAATACTACCAACGAAATGAGCAGTACTCATAATAAAAATAATATCTCTATCTTTACATAGTTCCTCATAACTTGTAGTTAACTTAATTTCCTTTGGACAAGTAATATCAGGAATAATATCTTTTATACATCCATCTTTTAAATATTTATTATATTTTTCCTCTGATTCAGTCCAAACAATTATATCTTTATTCTTTTTATAAAGCATCATGGTCATAGCAATACCATAAGCTCCACATCCAATTAATCCAATTTTCATTTTTAATATTCCTCTCATCATGCATAACGCATTTCTTTAATTATTATATCAAACAAATCCTATATATAAAATTAATTTTTATTAAACAAATAAAGCATGGTTTCTTTATTTACTTTTTATCTTAATTATTTTATAATATAAATAGTATGGTGATGATATGGAAGAGTACATACCAAGTAACTTAGTTACTAAATATATCGATTACTTACAATTTGAAAGAAAACTAAGTAATAATACTCTTAAAAGTTATCAGAATGATTTAAAAGATTTTGATACTTATTTCCATGGTAATTTACAGAATGTTACTTATAAAGATATCCAAAATTATCTAAGTACCATTCAAGAAAAAAATACCAGGACCATCAGTCACTATATCACGGTAATTAATTCTTTTTATACCTTTCTAGTAAATGATAACATTATTAGTAAGAATCCCTGTGTGAATATAAAAAGTCCAAAATTACCAAAAACATTGCCAACTTTTCTAACAGAAGAGGAAGTAGATAAATTACTTGATATAAATTGTGTAACACCATATGATTATCGAAATAAAGCAATGTTAGAAATCCTCTACGCTACAGGGCTTAGAATATCAGAATTATGTAATTTAAAAATAACAGATGTTGATATTAATAATTCTCTAGTTCGTGTCTTTGGAAAGGGTAGGAAGGAAAGAATAATACCTGTATCAGATTATGCATTATCTTTCTTAGAAAAGTATGTTAGATTTTATCGAAACGAAATTCTAAGAGAAAAAGTATCTGATTACTTATTCATTTCCAATTCCAAAACTCAGATAAGTAGACAAGGATTTTTTAAAATAATAAAAAAAGAATGTAATAGGGCAGGAATAGAAAAAAATGTTTCACCCCACGTACTAAGGCATTCATTTGCAACTCATTTACTAAAACATGGAGCAGACTTAAGAGTTATTCAAGAATTACTTGGACATGAAGATATTTCTACAACTCAGATATATGCGCATTTAGTAAATGAAAAAATAAAAAATGATTATGAATATCATCCACGTAACAAAATATACAAGGAGTGAATATAATGAAAGGCATAGGCAAGTATATTAAAATCTTTATTATCATTGCTATCATCCTAACAATTATAATAGGTAAAAAAGTAATTGATAATAAGACATATGACTTTACTGAAGATGTAAGAACGTCTTTGAATAAATTCTATGTAACCGGTGATAAACGAGATCTAGATAAGATTATCGATATAATGGATAAATATGAAAAAGATCGTGATTACATAGGAAGACTTGAAGACTATGCATCTAAAGAAGTAGAGAAGATGTATAACTATATTAGTGGAAAATACCTATGCGATAAGAAAAACAAAAACGCATGTCCTCAAGCGTTGGATGAACTTAAAAAAATGGACGAAAAATTAACTATACTATATGAATATAAATCCAAAGGCGGATCAGATATAATTAATCCAGGTACTTATAAATCACTTAATAGAATAGGTGAAGAAAAGACTAAGCAAATGGAATCAATTATTAAATCCTTCGCCTCTACTAATGCTCCATCTAGTGAAGATGTTAGAATAGCAAGATGTGAGAAAGCTGTAGAATGTAATTGTAATAACAATAGTCCTACATGTAATTGTAAGTTTAATACTGATAAAGTTTCAATTCCATTAACGTGCAAGAATAAAGATTATGTTCCAAAAGAAGAGTAATTTACCTATTACTCTTTTTACTTCTTTTTATATGGTTAACATAATATATATTATACGAAGTACAGAATTCAAAAGAAAAGCCTGTATTTAAGCCAAATTTTATAAATTATTTATAATTATTTATTATGCATTATATATTATTCTCTTGCACATATATATAATTATTAAATCAGATTTTAAATTTAAATAATTTCTAAATTAATTTATTAATTATTAATTCTATTTTTATCACTATCTCATATATAACAAATGTTCGCTTCAGAATATAGGATTCAAAATCGGCATCGAGATATGAAAAGATGAACAACTAATCATCTCATGGAATTGGTGCAAATTTAGAAATCGGCATCGAAGTACTATAAGTAAGGCAATTGATCATTTAAGTATAAAAATACAATTTCAAAATCGGCATCGACATAATAAAAGATGAATAACTAATCATCTCACGGAATAACATATTTTTTGATCTAAATATATATATTATTTTTTTCTATAACTCCCCTCTCAAAATTTCATTTTTTGATAGGGGGCTTTTAATTTTTGAAAATTATAAAAAATAATTATTTATATAAAAACACCATTTTCAAAATCGGCATCGAGATATGAAAAGATGAATAACTAATCATCTCACGGAATAACGTAATTTTAGCCATTTTAAGCAATATTATAAAAATAGGTATAATTCCCCTACTTCGTCTTAAATATTAAAGTAGGGTGCTAATTTTAATTAATTATTGCATAAAAAAAGAAAGATAAATAATTATACCTTTCTTGATTGAATCTCAGCTATTTTTTCAAATACTTCAGCAGCATTAGTTTCATTGATTTCCGTGAATCCTAATTCTTTTAATGCTTGAATCTTAATAGTATTTAATTGTTGAGTACGAGATAATTTTTCTTCATTCTTCTGCTCTATTTCTTGAACAAATCTCTTATGAGATTCAGCTAACTTAGAACGAGAAGCTCCACCATTATTATATAGAGTTAATGCTGAATATAATATTCCTTCAAATATAAATTGTTTATCTTCTTGGAATTTATATTCTTCTGGATTAGTAAATCCAGTAGTTTTACTCATATATCCAAATATATATTTTATCTCTGGTACATTATCAAGTGATTGTAATAAATGATATAAATATAAAATAGCATAATAGTTTTCATCTTTCATATTATCGTCTATTAATTTTTCTTTTAATAAATAAGTAATATCACTTAATAATACTTGTGATTCTTTATTTAATCCTTTGAAGTCAAATTGGCTTTCTATTTCAGCAGTACTCTTAACACCTTGATTTAGTCTACCTTCTACATTCATTAAATAATCAGTAGTAACTTCAATATTATCTATTTCAGCTGCATCACTTACATCTAATAACTTAAATAATAATAACTTCTTTTCTTTAGGCCATTTATTAATATCATCTAACTCCAAATAGTTATAAACCATTTGTCTAGATACTCCTAAATATTTAGCAAGTCTTACTTTAGATATTCCTAACTCTTGAAAAAGATCATTTAATTTACGCATTTTTACCAATTCCCTTCATAAATATTTTACATATTAATTATATTGCTTAACACATGCTATGTCAAGGAATTACAATAAAAAAACTAGATTATCTCTAGTTTTCTTCCGGAATTAATTCACTACTTTCAAAATAATAATTATCATTTATTAATCTAAATACTATTTTGTAATAACCTTCCCCTATTTCATTACCATTAAAAGTTTTATAAGAATTATCATATTTATTATATTTATATTTTTGATATATTATAACTTCTTGATCATCTTTAATAGCTTTTACAAATTGAACTTCACTATTATTACTTGGATTATGTTTAACTATACAAGTATATTCTTCATTTTCATATTCGCATATATCATCATAATTTGTATAGAAAGATACAAAATTATATAAATTAACATTAAATATCTTTTTTACCGTTTCTCTTAATAAATCTTTAGTAACATATGTATTTATATAATAAGTATCATAAAGTCCTTCATCTGAGCTTATTTCAGTTAAATATGATGAGAAATCATTATTTCTTTCCAAATACTTATAAGCTATATATAACATATCTTCATCTTTAAAATTTTTATTAGTAATTTTATTCTTGTTATACATAGTTTGATATTCAACATATGTTTCATTATCACCAGTATTTAAATAACTTAATAATTCCTTAACTAAAGGATCATCTTCTTCTAATTCAATAGATGTAGGTTCTTCTATATATCTAGATGTATCTAAATCTTTATTATCTAATTCCTTATATTCATAATTAATTACATAAGCTAATGAAAAGATTACAATAGAGAAAAATAGAACAGCAACATAATTATTCTTAGCGATATTATATAGACTTTTCTTCATCTAATCACCTACTCTAATTTAATTATATAACATAAAATAAAAAAAGAAGAAACTAAATTTCTTCTCTTGACGCTTTTGTTGCTCTTTCTTTACCCCAAGCTCTAATAGCAGCAATCTTTTCTGGGTTAGTCTTAGATAAAGAATATACCTTAGATAACTCCCCTATTACTAGATTTTCAGTTAATTGAATATTTGGATTGGCAATTAACTTATAAGCAATAGCTCTAAAAGTAGCTTCAATATCAGCAGAAGCAAATCCATCAGTAATTTGAATTAACTTATCCATTAAAGGACCAGATACTTCTACTTTTAAATATTTTCTAGAATATATACTAATTAATTCTTTTCTTTCAGTTTTATTAGGTAAATCAACAAAGAATATCTCATCGAATCTACCTTTACGAGTTAATTCAGGAGGTAAATCTTCAATACTATTTGCTGTTGCAATAACAAATACAGGTTTCTTACATTCTTGTAACCAGAATAAGAATTGACCTATCATCTTAGTAGTAGTATTACTACCATTACCTTCTTTTAAACCTTTTTCAATTTCATCTATCCATAAAACACATGGAGAAACATATTCAGCCATATCTAAAGCTTCTTTTAATTGTCTTTCACTTTGACCAACATAAGAACCTTGTACAGTAGCTAAATCAAGTCTATAAAGAGGAATATTAAATATTGAAGAAGCAGTTTTACTACACATACTTTTACCACAGCCAGGAACACCAGTTAATAGTAATCCTCTAGGAGCAGCAATACCTCTCTTTTGTAATTCTTCTTTAAATAAAGGATCCATTAAAGTTTTCTTTTCATTTAACCAATCCTTAAGATTATCTAATCCAGCAATTTCAAAATCTTCATCAACTGAAATTGCTTCTAATCCAGCAATATCATTAAATAAAGATTGCTTAGAATATTTTAATTCCTTTAAATCATCTTTAGTAATACTACCTTTAACGATTAAAGATGAAATAATATTTTTAGCTTCCATTTCACTTAAACCTTGTAAGTAAGTAGCAGCTTTAGAATAATCATTATCATCCCATTCTACAGTTATTTGTGTAGTATATGGTTTAACTGTTTTAATAATCTCTTGCTTTAATTCACTTTCGGTAGGATATCCAAGTTTTAAACTAATACCAAGTCTTAAAATATTACCCCATACTGGTTCATTAGTAATAATGATAATAACACCAGACTTACTTTCAGCTTTCTCAATGACATCAGCTAAATATCTTGATACCATACTAGAAGTATCTATATCAGATACATCTCCTAAAATAAAGTTGTAGTTTTCTTGATGTTTAATCTGATTTGTAACATATTCTAATGCACTCATAATTGTTTTATCTTCACAAACAACTGTATTGGTTTTTAAATCAGTAACACCTTGTGATATTTGGAATAGATTAAAAACATATCCAACTTCATCAGATATTTCTGATAAAATTCTAATTACCCTGTTTTTTTCTACACTATTTACAGCTATAACTGGAATTCTTGCTTTTAAATATCTTTTTAAATATTCCTTTGTTTCTTCATAATTCATAATATCAACTCCATTTTATTCCATTACTTTTTATTAACATTGATAATACTCCAGTATAATCAATTTCTAAAGCTTTTTTATCTAAAAGTTCATATATTTTATCTACCTTTTCTTTTATTTGAGCTTTTAGAGCTATTCTATCTGGTTGATCAAGGATTTTAACATCTAACATTTTTATTAAATAATTAACTTCTTTTTTAAAAGAAACTAACATAAAATCCATATAATTTTGATCATCAAAAATATTATTTAATTCATCAATTATCTTATTCGTACTTAATTGTAATCTTGCACCAATTAATTCACCAAAAACAGGAACTAATCTTTCATTAAATGCTGGATTACCATCTAAACTAAGTAATTTTTCTAATGATTCATTATCTAAATTAGTATTATTAAATTTTTCTAATAAATCTAACCAATCAGCATAACTCATGAGTTACCTCTATTAATCTCTACTGGAAGTTGTAATTTCCAT
>JAEEGG010024698.1_pt1 | contig 11640 bp, 9 predicted proteins | sample 9134161 | NCBI WGS metagenome assembly JAEEGG01 (sample SAMN16246543, study PRJNA631951) | gut metagenome | biome: gut microbiome; feature: rumen; material: CR-attached | host: Bos | place: Iran: Karaj | collected 2018-10 | reverse complement strand
GATACCCTACATACACCCCTCGCTGATACGCTGAAACGCTGAAACACTGAAACGCTAGGTTAATTAAATTTTCATCTAAAAAGCAGAAAATCAATGAAATACGACATCACAAAATCAACGGCACCAGCGATGCCGAATCTCGGAAAAGGGACAGAATGCATCCAAATCCTGCTTTCACAGGCCTCAAAAGACATGCACGCACCCTTGCTGCCTATGCTGTTTCCTGTATTAGGCACAAAGATTAGTCAAGCAGAATTTCAGTACCCAAGTGGGCAATGGCTCGAAATGTGTGGCCTTCAGGCCGCCTTGATTGCCGAAAGCGCTGGCAACAAAGGTCAACTAGGGCTTCTGGTGGAAGCCTGTAATCGTGACTTCCGCCAGGAAGATGCGGAGGAGTTGAAGAGATACCTTCAGTATCAGAAAACCTACAAGAAGCGCTCGCAATCGAAGGAGCGTCCAGAAGAGGTGTTCCCTCTACTGCGCTTCCTGCCTGCCGACTGCTCGAAGCCTGGCTACCTGAAGGCGCAGATGGCTTGTCAGGAGCATGGTGGGCTGACAACCTACATCGACCTCAAGGAAATCGAGCAACTCGACAACCTTTGTGGTTCTCATAAGCAGGTGACTCAGATGCTCCGCCTGATATGGGACAGAGAAGTTTACAACGCCTTACGAGCAACCGTGGACGGCATCACAGGCTCTGCACTTCTGAGAACTAATCTCACAATCAGCACGACGCCTGTCCGAGCAAGGCAGTTCTTTAAGTACAACCTCTTCGACGGAACACTAGGCAGAGTGGTCTTTTCCTTTAAGCCACGTACAAGCCGTGACGGGAAGATACCCCGAATCGGCAAGTTTTCCGATGAGTTCTACCAGAAGCTGGACGACTTTTTGGCACGCCTCGACAATTGTAAAGGCCGCTACATCATCCGCTCGCTGAACAAACTCACCGAGCGTTTAGCTAACGATATCGCCGAACTGGGCGACCTCACCGACAACGATTGCCTTTGGGACATGGGAAAAAGGAGTCTGATTTCAGCGTGGAAGGCTGGCTGCATCATGTGGGCGCTCAACAACATGAATTGGACTCGTTCGATGGGCGACGTGGTGGAATGGCTGGTGTGGCACGACATGTGGAGCAAGTACCATGTGCTAGGCGACATGCTGAAGGATGGCGACACGAGCACGACAGATGCCTCGAAGGCTGTACCTGCTAATATGCTCGACGACATCAAGGGCAACACGTTCAGTGAACAGCAGTTAGAGGCGCTTCGTGAAAGCTGTGGCAAGTCTAAAGAAGGTACCAAGCGCCAGTTGCGCGTATGGGTGCATAGAAAATTGATTACATTCAATCCAGAGACGGGTCTCTACACCAAGACCGAGGCTTACCTTAACCGCTCATAGTTATGGATAAGTTTGAACTTCAAAAGCTTCGCGACCTTCCGATTGAGGGGGTCGCGGAGCGACTCGGACTTCGGGTGGAGCGCCACAAATGCCTCTGTCCGTTCCACGACGACCAGCACCCAAGTCTGACGTTCTCCGTCTCGAGGAACACGTTCCGCTGCTGGGCCTGCGGGGCTCACGGCGGCACAATCGACCTCGCCATGCAGTACCTCGGCAAGGACTTCAGGGAAGCGTGCAGGTGGCTGGGCGACGGCACTATTCTGAGTATTCAGAGTCATCAGAATAAACAGAATAATCAGAGCGCTCCGAAGCCGCCGTTCGACAGCAGCCGCTACGCCCGCTACTTCGAGCATCCTTTCCTGAGTGAAGAAGCCCGCCATTTCCTCTTCGAGGAGCGTCGGCTCGATCCCAGAGTGGTCCGCTGGTGCCGCCTGAACTCGTGGCGCGACAAGCAGGGCATCCCCTGGCTGCAAATCCCCTATTATAATAAGGAAGGCAAGCTCGTGGGCGTACAGAACAGGAACTTGAAGAACCTACAGACCCCCTCTAACTCCCCCTCTAGGGGGAGAACCCCCTCTCCCACGGGAGAGGGATGGGGAGAGGCTGGAGGGTCTTCTCCCCGCTTCCGTTTCCCTCACGGCTCCGAGTGCGGCATCTATAACCTGCCCATCCTGAACCTCCTGAAGCCAGGCGAACCGCTCTACATTACCGAAGGCTCGTCCGACTGCTGGGCCATGCTCTCCGCCGGCCACAAAGCCATCGCCATCCCATCGGCCACCCTTCTGACAAAGCCCGTCGTGGACCAACTCTCCATTTTCAATCTTCAATCTTCAATTAGGTTTCACATGTACCCCGACCGCGACACTCCAGGCGAACGCCTCTTCCTCCAGTTGCAGCAGATCTTGCCCAATCTGGAGCGCCACCAGCTGCCTCCAGACTGCAAAGATTTTAGCGAAATGTACCTCAAAATGAAGCGCGAAAAAACTTGCGAAATTGCGTGAAAATATTTGACAAAAAGCTTGCATAATTCGGAAAAATGTTGTAAATTTGTAGCGTGAAAGATGAGGGAACTACTGCAGGGTTCATTCGGATTTTCACACGTGATGTTGGCCAACGACACACGCATCATTCGAAAATGACACACGCGTCATTTTAAACAACACTTAGGGATAACAAACGGAGCGAAGAGTTGAAAGTTAAAAGTATAAAGTCTTAAAACACTAAACTTCGAAAACTGACTCTAAACTCTAAACACTAAACTTTAAACTTTTAATACCATGATTAACTACAGCATTATGATTATGGGCACGAAGCCCGGAACGAAGAAAGAAAACATCACTGAGACGAAGGCCTACGGAACCGCGCAGGTGCACGAAGTCCTCTCCTTCGACGCCTTCTGCAAGCACATCGCCGACCACAACTCGCCCTTCTCCAAGGGTACCGTCAAGGGCATCCTGACCGATGCGGTCTCTTGCCTCCGCGAGCAGCTCCTGGCCGGTAACAAGGTGAAGATGGGCGACCTTGGCGACTTCCATGTGGAACTGGCTTGCGAGGGTGCCGTCACCACGGACGACTTCTCCGCAGCAAACATCAAGGAGGTGAATGTGCGCTGGACTCCCAGCAGGGACTTCCAGAACCTTCGCCAGGATGCCGAGTTCCAGCTCGTCCCCAGCCGCTCAGCCCAATCGGATGCCATCGAGGTGGTCAAGAACACCGACACGATCCATGGGCTGGAGTAAAAGAGCCTGCCCCCAAATGGGGGCTGCTCTTTTTGAAAATAAGAAAATAAGAAAATAATTGCTGAACGGTAAATGTGATTGGCATGGGCTTTGGACGCCCCGAAGGGGCAAAAGCTGTCAGCCCAGGGAAGCGCCCTGGGTACAGGCCATAGCCTCACAACCCCACCCCTCGCTTCGATCTTCCCCTCCCCTTCAAGGAATGGGAGGGGAGTTGTGGAAGCACTATGTCTAAGGCATTTCCCCGCCTGTGTCTTTCGGGCCTTGCCTCTCTGCTCTGCCCTCAACTCTCTTTGTTGTTCCATATTCCATTGATGCGGCGGCGCACCACTATGCAGTTGGCAATGCTCACGATAATGAAGAGCAGCAGGCCAAGCAGGATGGCTGGCAGTATGCTCCCCCCTTGCATCTTGGGGAAGACGGTGGCAAGCATCTGCATGTATTGGGTGCGGAGGCATAGGAGGGCGACGACGGCGAGCAGGAAGACGAGCAGATTGATGCCGACGGTCAGCATCTGATAGGGCAAAGCCACTCGCCCCCGACTGTAGCCGATGAGCAGGAGCGTACGCATCTTGTCGCTGTTCTTCTCGACAAGCAGGTATATCGAGAGCATCAGGATGTAGAAGCTCAGCAGGGAGATGAGCAGGCCTACCGTCATCACGATGCCCGAGACGAGGCGCAGGAAGAAAGTCATGCGACCGGCATCGAGCTTGTCGTCCTCAATCTCGTAGCCCTTCCCGTTGATATAGTTCACGATGGCATCATCTGCAGGATTGCCGACTTCCAGGATGATGCGCGACGGCTCGGCATCGGCATCTGGCGCATACCTTTCGTTGCTCCAACGGATGAAGCTCTCGGGGGCGAGTATCGTGTTGAGCCGCGTGCTGAAGCCTATCACCTTGCCCCTGATGAACTCGTTCCTGCCGTTGCCCCGCATGGAAATAACCATCTCCACCAGTCCGGCTACGCTCTCCGATATCTTGGGCAAGTTCTGGCTTTGTGCAAAGCCGAAGTTGTAGATGGCAAGATAGGTGCGCGGCAGGATGATGGGCACCACCTCGTCGCCTTCGTTGAAGTGCCATTTCTGCAGGTCCGCATCGACAAAAGCGTCGGGCACGCTCTCGAAGAACATCTCGGTGCCGAGTTGCGCCACGCCATCGATGCCCATGCTGCAGGAGACCTTGTACTGGCTGGCCGTGAAAGCCCCCACCCTCTTGGCAAAAGGCTGAGAGGCGAGCTCGTTCATCTCCTTTTCGGAGAAGGTGCTGACGGAACCGAGGCCGATGGTGCCCAGCGCTGAGATGCGTTTGCTGAGGATGAGGAAGTCGGGACGGATGAAGCCGTCCTCTTCCGAGAAGACGGGCTTGACGTCGCGATAGAACTGCAGGGAGAGCAGCACGATGAGCATCCCCAAGAGGTTTGCGAAGAAGAAACCTGCAAGCTGCGGCAGGCTGATGTGCCTACGAAGGAGTTTCCAGACTAAGTTCATAGGCTATAGGTTTTGTCGTAAGGCAACGCCATGTGCTTGCCGATGCTGGTGATGATGATGCCGGCTCCCTGCCTTTGTGCCTCGGCAACCATGATGTCGGCCATCGCCTTCGAGTTCTCGTCGTCGAGATGAGAGATGGGCTCGTCGGCAAGCAGGAAGTCGAAAGGCTGGACGAGGGCGCGAATCATGGCAACTCGTTGCTGCTGGCCAAAGCTCATGAGACGGACGGGAGCCTCTATCTTGTCTGCTATGCCCAGCGCTTCGAACCACAGCTCTATCTCTTTTCTCGTCTTATGAGCGGCAAGGCTGTTCTTTATCTCGACGTTCTCCATTGCCGTGAGTTCGGGGAAGAGCCGCAGCTCCTGGAAAAGCATGCTGATGTGCTTTTGGCGCAACCTTGTCCAGTCCGCAGCCTTCAGCTTTCTGCTGTCCTTGCCGTCGAAAAGGATGCGGCCGTCGAAATCATGCCGATAGCCGATGATAAAGCTGCAAAGCGAACTCTTGCCCGTGCCGCTTTGAGCTTCTATAAGGTAGGTCTTGCCCTTCTCGAAGGAGACCTGTTGCCGCCAAATCTCGCTCTTGATGTCCGTCCTTTGCAGGAAGACATTCGGCAGGGCGTTGTCAAGAGAAATAGTATTCATCGATGGCTGTCACTCTCCTGTTACGAGCGTCAAGAGGCTCGAGATGATGTCCTTGACGGGTTTCCTTGTTTCGATGCTCAGCTCCAGGCTTTGCGGGGAGTCGGCGGTCAGGGAGACGCGGTCGAAGGCATCGGCCAGGTCGCGCACCTGAGGCATGGTCCTCAGCAGGATGGCAAGGCCGGGATAGGCGTCGATGACTTGACCGATATTGAGCGACGCGCAGAGGTATTTGCCTTTTGCTGCGCTCTGGAAAGCATCTTTGGGAGCTTGCGCGAACGCATTTTCAGCCATCTTATCGTTCGAAGCCATATAGAGCATGTTGCCGCGCACGCCAAAGAAAGCCCGAAGACCTTCATATTCAAACGCGAAATCGCTTGCGCCAACCTTTCTCACCATGCTCCAATCCCCTGCATTCTTCAGGAAATCCGTATTGGCAAGAGAGGCCGTAAGGATGAAATCGGGGCGCTGGAGGTCGAGCTTGGGCACAGCTATCGAGACATCGCCATTGATGGCCTTCAGCATCATATCGACATCCACATTCATATTCAGGGCAAGGAGAATGCTCCTCAGCTGGGGTACTTCGCGAAGAAGGGGCAGAAGCCGCTCGCCATTCATGTTGAAGCAAACCCACAGGAAAGGCTTCTCGGGACCGATACCGGCAAGGCTCCCCTTGATGGGAGCCAGCGGCAGGGAACTGAAATCCGTCGTCAGGTTTGCCGAAAGGCTGATATCCTTCTTCCCAATCTGCAGAGCGGCATTGAGGATGGCGTCGGAAACGCCTGCCGGAAGCTGCCTGGCATACTGCTCGGGGATGCCTCCAAGGGGCGTGCTCATGCGGAAGACGCCGTCTTGCTTGCTGGCTTTGTCCAAGGCCTCCACCTCTTTTCTGTCTTGCGACATGAGCTTCGCCATCTCATCCCGCAGCGCATCCGGAGCAGTCGAGCTCGAGGCATCGCACAGCAGCACCTTATCCCTATCCATGCAACCGATGCCGCCGCTGCCCGCCAGCCATTGCAAACCGCCATGTTCCTCACATTCAATGCCATACGAACTGATGGTCTTGAGCAGCTTATCGGCATCCTTGATGTTCAGCGTAATGCCCGTAACACCTTTTTCCGTCGAGAAAGCATAGACGGGTTTCGCAAGGTCGAGGGCTTCGAAGAGGTCTTCATAGTTCACGAAAAGCTTCATCAACTTATCTTGCTTCAACCCGAGCCCCTGAATGAGCTCAGCAGGTTCGAGCACCGCCACCGCAGTAGCATCCTCGGGCAAGACGTCGCGAGCCTTGTCGCTGTCGCGATGGAAAAACCAGTAGGCAGCCGCAGCCCCAACGAGCAGCAAGCAGGCGAGGGCAATAATGAGTTTCTTCATACCTTATTTATTATTATAGGTGATTTGCCTGCAAATTTACGAATAATTCGCGAGACTGCAATGCATTTACCGATAAAAGATGAAGACTGAGCAAGATTCAAGCCGGTATCGCCCATGCCGGCAGCCTCCGCCGCCCAGCTTTTCACCCCATAAAAGCCAACACGCCACGCCTTATTCATTGATTCATCATGATGCAGCAATTGATTTATCATGATGCAGCAATTGATTTATCATGATGCAGCAACGAACATCCCCTGCGGCGTTGACCTTCATCGCCTCTTTAACTTGCTGTCGTTCCACATGCGCCTGAGCACCGAAAGAGCGCAAAAAGGTATTTTCGCTCGGAAATATCCAAATAAATTTGGCATTTCGCTCGCTTATTCGTACCTTTGCAGAATGAACTTCGATTTAATCTCCGACTATAAACCTACGGGCGACCAGCCCGAAGCCATCCATCAACTGACCGAGGGCGTCCGGCAGGGCGTGAAGGCGCAGACCTTGCTGGGCGTGACGGGCAGCGGCAAGACGTTCACCATCGCCAACGTCATCAAGAACATCAACCGCCCTACCCTCATCCTGTCGCACAACAAGACGCTCGCCGCTCAGCTATATGGCGAGATGAAGCAGTTCTTCCCGCATAATGCTGTAGAGTACTACGTCAGCTACTACGACTACTATCAGCCCGAAGCCTACATGCCCTCCACAGATACCTATATCGAGAAGGACTTGGCCATCAACGATGAAATCGACAAGATGCGTCTGGCCGCCACCAGCGCATTGCTTTCGGGCAGGCGCGATGTCATCGTGGTGAGCAGCGTATCGTGCATCTACGGAATGGGCAATCCGTCCACCTTCTTCGAGTTCCTGCTCGAGTTGCATGCCGGACAGAAGATAGACCGCAACGAACTCCTTCGCAGGCTCGACGAGCTGCTGTATGTCCGCAATGACATTTCCCTTTCCAGAGGAGAATATCGTGTGAAGGGAGACACCATAGATGTTGCCCTCGCATACAGCGACTTCCTGCTCCGCATCACGCTTTGGGGAGACGAAATTGAGGGAATAGAAGAGCTTGAATATGAAACGCTTGTACGCATTCAGCTCTACGACCAGTATAAGATATATCCTGCCAATCTTTTCATTACGGCCAAGGATGCTCAGGAGCGAGCCATTGTGGAGATTCAGGAAGATTTGCGTGCTCAGGTCGCATGGTTTGAGAGTCAAGGCAAGGAGCTTGAGGCAAAGCGCCTGTATGAGCGTGTCACCTACGACATCGAGATGATTCGCGAGCTGGGGCATTGCTCAGGAATTGAGAACTATAGCCGCTATTTCGATGGCCGCAAGCCAGGTACACGCCCCTATTGCCTGCTCGACTTCTTCCCCAAGGACTTCCTGATGGTCATAGACGAAAGCCATGTGTCTGTTCCGCAGATACATGGCATGTATGGCGGCGACCAATCCCGCAAGACAACGCTCGTGGAGTATGGCTTCCGCCTGCCTGCTGCAAAGGACAACCGGCCGCTCAAGTTCGAGGAGTTCCAAGAACTGACAAACCAGGTGATTTATGTCAGCGCCACACCTGCCGATTATGAGATTGCAGAGAGCGAAGGCGTTGTGGTTGAACAAGTTATCCGTCCCACAGGCCTCCTCGACCCAAAGATTGACGTCCGTCCTACAGAAAACCAGGTGGACGACCTCATGGAAGAGATTCAGCAATGCATCGAGAGGAAAGAGAGGGTTCTTGTTGTGACCTTGACAAAAAGAATGGCCGAGGAACTGACGGAATACCTGTTGGGAACAGGCATTCAAGCCACTTATATTCATAGCGACGTGGACACATTGGAGCGTGTCCGCATCCTTTCTGAGCTTCGGGCAGGCGTTTATGATGTGCTTGTTGGCGTCAACCTTTTGAGAGAAGGACTCGACTTGCCGGAGGTTTCGCTTGTTGCAATCCTCGATGCAGACAAGGAGGGGTTCCTTCGCAACGCAAGAAGCCTGACACAAACGATTGGACGAGCGGCCCGCCATGTGAACGGACGAGCCATCATGTATGCCGACACGATTACAGACAGCATGCAGGCCACCATCAACGAGACAAGCCGCCGAAGAGAAAAGCAGCTAAAATACAATGCTGAGCATGGGATTACGCCAACACAAATTCGCAAGGCTCAGACGATGGGCAACCTCATGCAACACGGCGGACAGGCAGAACAGGCAGCATACGTAGAGCCTCATTATGAAGTACTTGCAGTTGCCGAAGCCGCAACGCTTACCACCGAACAGAAACAGAAACGCATAGCAAGCCTTGAGAAGAAGATGAAGGAAGCAGCCAAGCGTCTCGAGTTCGTCGAAGCTGCCATCCTTCGCGACGAAATGCTCCGCCTGAAGGCTGAAATGTAAGAGCCGAGGAAGTTACTTCTATAGGGCATCGATAGCCGTTTATGACTGAAGTCACGAGAAGTGAAATGTACTCTGGCTTCCGACTCGTTTCATTCTCCGAAGATTTCGGCGAGCTTCGCTATCAGTTGCTGCCGCTCGTCATCAACAAATCCATGCTCTTCGTAAGGGGAGAAGATGACTTGACCATCGGGGGCGAGCAGGACAAACGTGGGGAAACCACTTATCGAATACAGGTCGGATGCCGAAGTGCGCTTCTTTTGCGAGTCGGTTGTTTCGTGCATCATGGGCCAGGGACATGCGTGCTGACCGAGCGCATAGTGCCAGGCATTGGGGTTCCTGTCTGCGGAGATGCCGATGATGAGCAGGCCCTGCTCGTGATACTTCTCATGGAATTCCATCAGCATGGGGAAAGAGCGGATGCAGGGACCGCACCACGATGCCCAGAAGTCGAGCAGGACATACTGCCCCTTGCCTGCATATTCGGACAGGCGATGCACGGTGCTGTCGGGCAACTCAGCCTCAAAGTCGATGAACGGCTTGCCGATGACAGACAGTTCAGGCTTGGGCTTAAAGTTGAGTTCGCGCCATTTTTGGTTTACCTTGTCCCATGCCAATATTGAAATAAACGCAAGCACAAGAATGAGCAGCGTGTAGAGAATAACCTTCACTATCTTTCGGAGAATCTGCTTCATCTTTTTACCTTATATTTTCATTGGAGTTAGAGGAAGATAGAGGAAGATATGTGGCTTTGCCACGAAGATAGAGGACAATAGCTCTGGCACCTGGTTGTATCGTCTTTTATCTTCTTCTATCTTCTTTTATCTTCTTCTATCTTCTATTATTATATAGTGCTGCTTTCACTCCCCGAAGATTTCGGCGAGCTTCTCTTCAAGCATATAGTCGCGAAGGTCGTTGTCGATAATGTTGCCCTCGCCGTCGAGAAGGATGTTGGCTGGGATGCCCTTGATGTCGTAAGTCTTCGCGCCAAGGCTGTTCCAGCCTGCCAAGTCGCTCAGATGCACCCACGGCATCTTCATCGTATTGATGGCACGAAGCCAAGCATCCTTGTTTGTGTCGAACGAGATGGCAACGATGTCGAGTCCCTTTGCGTGATACTTCTCGTAGCAGGCAGTCACGTTAGGCATTTCGGCACGACACGGGCCGCACCACGATGCCCAAAAGTCGATGAGCACATAGCGGCCTTTGCCGCACCATTCGCTCAGGCGGCGCTCACGGCCTGTGGTGTCGTTCATGGCGATGTCCGTGAATTTGTTCCCGATGGCACGCGCCGTCTGGCTTTGACGCTCTTTTTGATACTTTTCTTGCATTTGGGACATGTGTGCCTTCGCTTCCTGCATGGCAGGATGGTTCTCGTATGGTACACCTGGACGGAATATCTTTTTCAGCTCGCTATACGTCAGTCCTTTATACATCCCCATCGGAACGAACACGACGGGCAGCATCGAGTCGGTGTTGTCCAATACAGCTTTGCGCATCTGCTGAACCGCTGCCAGCTTCGCTGCCTGCTGGTTGTCGCTCTTCATCGAAGCAAACAATCCCTTCCAGGTGGCGTTCATTGCCTCGGAAGCCTTCGAACCTTTGACGGTGCCTGTGGTCAAGTCAATTTCCGTCGGAATGCTGTCTGCCATAACCGTTATGAAGTCATCCTTCTTGTCCTGCTTTTCCATTACGTCGGAGATAAAGGAAAGCGTATAGACATCAGCTGGCAGTTCTTTCATGTATTCCCATTTGCCGTCCCTGACGCTGACGCTGTCTGCGCCGCCGCTGCCGTCCATGTTCTTACAAATAGAGATACTTTTCGCATCTGGCTCACAGATGCCGTGAATGTTGACTTTCGTCTGCGCCTGACTTGCCACGCTGACAAGAGCAAGCAGGATGGTGATGATTGTTCCCTTGTTCATGTTCTTTACTTTATATTTTCTTTTGGAGTTAGAGGAAGATATGTGGCTTCGCCACGAAGATAGAGGACAATAGCTCTGGCACCTGGTTGTATCGTCTTTTATCTTCTTCTATCTTCACATATCTTCTTTTATCTTCTATTATTATATAGTGTCGCTTTCACTCCCCGAAGATTTTCGCCAGAGCCTTTTCGATGCCATCGCCGCGCAAGCCTCGCTTGAGGATGGTGCCGTCGGGAGCAAAGAGAATAATGTGCGGAATGCCGTTGATGCCATAGGAAGCAATCTGTTCGAAGGTGATGCCGTATATCTGCGGATATGGGATGCACATCTGTTCTATGGCCTTGTCAGCATCTTCCTTGTCGTCATTGACTATCAAGCCGAGCACCTGCAGGCCGCGCTCTTTGTACTTCTCATGGGCGGCAACGATGTTGGGTATCTCTGCCCTGCAAGGCGGACACCAGCTTGCCCAGAAATCTACCAAAACATACTTTCCCTTGCCCACATAGTCGGAGAGACGCTTGCCGTCGAAAGCACTCTGGATGTCCAGCATCTTCTTGCCTTCACTGGTGGCTTCGTATTTGGCCCACGTCTCCTTGCTACTAACGAAGGATGGATACTCCTTTATCATAGAGCCTCCCATGTTGTAAAGCCGCAACTTGTCGGTGGGCGAGGCAAAACACATG
>JAEEGG010024696.1_pt1 | contig 11641 bp, 8 predicted proteins | sample 9134161 | NCBI WGS metagenome assembly JAEEGG01 (sample SAMN16246543, study PRJNA631951) | gut metagenome | biome: gut microbiome; feature: rumen; material: CR-attached | host: Bos | place: Iran: Karaj | collected 2018-10 | reverse complement strand
CTATAGATTCAAGTTCTTTTCCTCTGTAAAAAAGTCTGTAGTCATCCGCACCGTCATACTTCTCACAGGTGCAAATATCCATATCTTCTTTCCTTGGAGTAAATCCCAATGCGCATCCGTGCGATATGTCAATGCGTTTCAGGATCTCTGAAAGCGGTACGTTTTCTTTACAGAGAACAGACTGAAGTATTGTTCCGTCTTCCTGCTCCGGTACGATAAAACAGTCTATATCCTTTGCATAGAACACGTTAGAGAAGTCCCCCGTATAAAACATCTGAAGTCCATACTTGTTGGTCTGCGCAAACGAAGATAAATCAAGACAGTTCCTGACCATATCCAGATAATGATTTTTAACCTCGTCATCCATATCCGATATTGGCTGAAAAGCTTCTTTACTGTCATTTCCTGACACAAACTCATTTTTAACAAAATATTTGTACTCGTTTACGGTCTTGAATCCCATTTTTTCATAGAAACCAATCGCATCCAGATTACCGAACAGATAGATTCCGTCGCATTCATTCTCATATTCGGATATCACATGCTTGATCAATCTTGAAGCAAGTCCCTGCTTACGATGATCCTCAGCTGTCATAACCGTTCCTATCTGAATATAGTATTTTTCCTCACCGTTCTGCAAAAACCGCATCCTGTTGGCAGAAACATTTGATAGCATCCTGCCTTCTTCAATCAAAGAATAGGGTATATATTCTCCTTCAAAATATCCCTTCGTAACCCAGCCTTCAAAATCAAATCCGAAGGTATTTCTTGTTAATTCATTCAACATATGACGGTATGTATCCACCCTCATGTAATCACTGATCAATTCCATTATTGTTCTTTCCTTCCCTGCAAAATCATCGATAACGGATAACCGCTATGATCAATTTTGGTAAAACCGCCGCTTATATCGTAATCAAACTCTTTAAGACCGGTGATGACGATTCGGTTATTGCACATGCCCGATACTATTTCCGACATCGAATGGGTAAAATCGGTAAATGTTTTCGAATGATAACTCTTCAGCGTCATATAATACATACCGCCGTTTCCGGTCCATTCATGCTCAAAATATGAAAAATGACATTCCATCCTATGATCGGGATCAAACTCATCATCACCTTCCGTTGCCAGCATATTTGTGCAGGGATGCTGTTCATTAAGCACGATCACTGCTCCGGGCTTCATACATTTCGCCACGATCTCAAAAAAGCGATTAAGATCTTCAAACCAGCATAATGCTCCAATCGTAATGATCACAATATCAAACTGTTCCTTGAAACTGTCGTCAATATCATAAATATTTGCAGCCACAAACGAACAGGGCAGGTTCAGTTCTTTCGCTTTTTCATTTGCGAAAACAACCTGATTTTCTGCAATGTCAAAACCTACGCCCTTTGCGGCCTTTCCGTTTTTCACCAAAGAAAGCAGTTCGCGACCGTTATTGCAGCAGAACTGCCCTATGGTCTTTCCCTCTGCATCGATATTTTTCAATACATCAACCATTTCTTTTTCAAAAAACGGGTATTCTTCTTTCAAAATTCGCTCTGTAATATCGGCACCCCAGGATGCGTCCCTTTTATCAAACGCTTCTTCCCATGCCGCTTTGTTTCCTTCAATGTACTTTTCCATATTAATCCTCTTTATTCCTTTGATGCTTGTAATTGCATATTACCAAGGGAGTCGTAATTGTTCAATATGTCTATGCGCGAGTTGCCACATACGATACATAAGATGCACATACCCGCGTGAAAAGTGTATAACATACCTAAAACGGTTCAAAGAAGTAACGGGCAGGATCTTATAGATCTGCCCGTTTTTGTTATCATTCATGCATGGTATACTCGGTATCTTCCGCGATCATCTCAAGCATGATACGCGCGAATTTTTCATCAAACTGAGAACCCATTCCTTTTTCTATCTCGCTCTTAACGTGATCCTGGGGGATTATGTCCCTGTAACTTCTGTGACTGGTCATGGCGTCATATGCATCGGCAACGGCTATGATCCTTGCCTCTTCGGGGATTTCTTCTCCCTTTAAGCCGTCGGGATAACCTCGTCCGTCGAATCGTTCATGGTGCCATCTCGCACCGGTCACAAGTTTGGGCATCTCACTGACGGTAGCCAGTATCTCGGCACCTTTTGCGGGATGACCTTTGATCATCGCAAATTCTTCATCCGTAAGTTTGCCGGGCTTATTGATGACCGTATCCGGAACACCGATCTTACCCACATCATGCAAAAGCCCCATCATGAAGATCTCTTCCTGTTTGTCTTCGCTGTAGCCGTATCTGCGGGCTATCTCCTTGGAATATTTTGCCACCCTTTCGGAATGTCCGTTGGTATATGCATCCTTGGCATCGATAGTCTTGGCAAGCGTCTGAACCACGTGTAAGGAAAGACTTTCAAGCTCTGCGGTCTTTTTTATGACCTCTTTGTTAAGATCCTTCTGAAGCCTTATAAGATCAAGGAGGTTTCTCACTCTTATCTTCAATGCTTCCGAAGAAAAAGGCTTTCTTATAAAGTCCATTGCGCCAAGAGAAAGACCCTTCGCCTCAGATTCGGAATCTTCGTTGGCCGTAAGGAAAATCACCGGAACGGGCTCACGGGAATTGTTACTCTCCCACTCTCTTAATACAAGAATGGTTTCGAAACCGTCCATCTCCGGCATTCTTATATCGAGCAAAAGAATGTCTACCGGATTGTTAGCGATATAGTCCATCAAAAGTCTGCCGCTCTTTAAGCAAGTTACCTTAAAGCCGGCTTCCGTAAGTATAAGATTTGCATGTTTGAGTATTATGGCATCATCATCGACAACAACGACTCTCTCGTCCATATTTGTCCTCTCAATCAATCAAGATTCCCCATACCCGATCAATTAAGATAATCCCATTTATGACTTATAAAATAATTATCAATAGCCGTCACTATATCATCTCTGTTCATTGTCTTCAAAAGATAACCCTGGGGTTTAAGCTTCATAACTTTCATGATACTTTCCCGATCGGATCTTCCGGTTAAGAAGATTATCGGAATCTCCGAAGAACTGAACTCGCTTCTTATCATCTCCATGACCTGCGGTCCGGGAGTTATGGGCATATCGTAATCAAGCAATATCAGATCCGGCGTATGATTGGCAATATATGTGATCGCCTGCATTCCCGACTTAACTGCCGTGATGCGGTATTTGTCAGTAAGCCATCCCTGAAGCATCTTAAGAAAGGTCGGATCGTCATCCACCAAAAGGATACGCTTTCCCAGCCTGTTCTCGGAAGCCACTTCCGCAACAGCCTTAAGCTCGTCGGCAATGTACTTTGCATCGAAAGGACGTTTGAACACCCGACTGATCCTGTCCTCGGGAATGTATTTCTTTATCTCCGCTATCTCCTGATCGTAGCCTATAACGCACAGCGGGATATCGTCATCTGCGGTAATGTCTTTCAAATAAACAAGGGCTTCCGCAGAATTATAAACATAATCATCCGCAAGCAAAAGAATGATATCGCAATCCTGCCTGCCGGCATCGATGCTCTTTACTACCGGCTCAGCGAAATCGGTCATAAATTTTGCTTTTCTGAGATTATTGTCAAGCGCATCCACCATAAAACCGGAACCCCGGCTTATAACAAGAATTTTATCAGTTGTCATCTTATCCTACTTCCCCGGCAATTATCCCCGGTATCATTTCATAATCAAAATTATCCACGGCTTTGATGATCGCGTCAACCCGTGTTGCCTCATCTTCGGGAATTCTGTACCTCGCAAGTGATTCAACCACATGTACCACGCTGTCGAAATCAAAGCTTGCGCAGAACTCCGAAAGTGTCTTATAGGCTTCGCCAAGCTCCTCGGCAGTTATTAAAGGACGATCGTCATCCTCTCCCGGATCGTCCAGCGCCTTTAACGGCTCCAGATCTTTTGCAAGTTTTCTGTACTGCGAAACAAGATCTGCAAGTTCCCTGTCCAGGGTATCCGTATCACCCTGATCTCCCGCCTTCTCGAGTCTTGCCGCAAACTCACCGAGTTCAAGCGCTCCTATGACTCGTGACGTACTCTTAAGTGCATGAACCTTTATGGTGGTATTCTTAATGTCTCTTAGGGACCAGAACTTCTCGATATCATCGGCATTTCTCTCAGCCGTATCCAGATACATCTTAAGAGTCGCCATATACGACTCACCGTTACCGCAGTGCATCAGGCCCGAATTGACATCGATCTCATCCAGTCTGAATATGAAATCGGGAAGAACGTAATCGTCATCTTCATTGTCATCCGAAGCAGGCGCTATCTTTCCTTTGGGCAGATACTGCAAAAGCAGCACTTCGAGTCTGTCGGGATCGATGGGCTTCGTAATATAGTCATCAAATCCCGCATTTATATACATCTCACGCATGCCCGAAATGGCATTGGCCGTAAGACAGATGATGGGGGGTTCGTCGTTGGGCGTTTCCTTGATGTCCCGCATTTCCGCAAGTGTCTCGATACCGTCTTTGTTTGGCATCATGTGGTCCAAAAAGATCACGTCGTAATGCTTGTTTTTGTACATCGCGATTGCTTCGTCGCCGCTCTCCGCCGTGTCTATCTGTATCTTTGTACGGCTCAGCAAACTTGCAAATACCGTAAGATTGACCGGTGTATCGTCCACCACCAGAACCTTTGCGTAGGGTGCGACGAACTTCTCCCGGTAATTTCGTCTTTCTTTTAATGACTTCCTGAATGCATCCTCGTAGTTGCCTACCGGATCCCATTTGACGACTTTCTGCTCAAGGTCAAAAGAAAAAACCGAGCCCTCCCCGTAGACACTCTCAACACTTAAGTGACTGCCCATCATGGTAAGGAAGCTCTGTGCTATCGTCATGCCAAGACCCGTACCTTCGATGTTACGGTTTCTTTTTTCCTCAATGCGTTCGAAAGCCTTGAACAGCTTATCCATATCTTCGGGCTTAATACCTATACCGGTATCGGCAACGCTTATCTTTAAGATGATGGAATCGGGCTTTTCGGGTATCTTCTCATATCTCACAGAAAAGGTTATGCTGCCTTCTTTGGTATATTTGACCGCATTCGAAAGAATGTTGGTGATGACCTGCTTTATCCTTATTTCATCCCCGTGAAGTATTAGCGGAATGTCACTGTCGATGTCCATATTGAAGACAAGTCCTTTGTCTTCGGCCTTATTCTGCACCATATTCACAAGATCGTTCAATACGGATATGACACTGTAATCCACATTTACTATTTCCATTTTTCCTGCTTCGATCTTGGAGAAGTCCAGTATATCGTTTATAAGTCCCAGCAGCGTGTTGCCCGCAGTCTTAATGCTCTCGGAATAGCTTAAGATCGTCTCATCTTCGCTGTCACGAAGCACCATTTCGTTCAATCCCAAAATGGCGTTCATGGGAGTACGTATATCATGAGACATGGTAGAAAGAAAATACGACTTGGCATCATTGGCCTGATTGGCCTTGACCGCAGCTTCCGACAGTTTGCGGTTATAATTCATAAGGATCACGAAGTTGAATACGAGCAGACTGATAAGTCCGAGAGAAACGATACCGAGCAAAAGCCAGTCGACAACACGGCTTTTTACGAGGTCGTTTATGGGACTGTAGGCTATCAGATACCAGACTTTTAAAGATTCAAGAGGTGTATACGCTATCAGGCAATCCTCACCTTTTGAATTTTTTATCGTTACCGAACCCACACCGCCGATTATCTCATTTTTGAAATGTTCGAACTCCTCGGCGGAGACGGTGTTGTAAGATTTATAGTATTCAAAGAAATTGCTGTTTTTTAAAGATTTTCCGTGTATGACATAGTCGCCGTCTTTGTCGACAAGGCTTATCTCGACACTTTCATATTCGCCCTTTAAGAATACGAGTTTCTGCTCGAGACGGCTTAAAGGAACAACTCGCATCAAAAGACCGGTCCTGATCTTCCCGGTATCGGGATTGAGTATCTGGACATAATTCATGAAGGCTATTGACTGATTACCGGTCATGGGATCGGTGTAGGCTCTTGTAAGATTGACCACACCGTTAATATCGCTCACACTGTCGAGACTGTCAAAAATGGAAATGTTTTTGTAAGAAACCGAATAATCGTCGGGAGCATTCAATCTTGCCGTTGTTGAAATGCCCGACAGTTCGGGATCGTCCATGAAAATAAGATGGCCGGATATCTCAGGAGATATCTTGGCCTTTCTGATATATGAGACAGCCTCCTCTGCGGTCATGGGGGTGCCCGCTTCTGCATAGCAGTTTACATAATTCGACCAGATGTCGCACAACTGCTGCTCATCTTCAAGATAATTGGTGATGATCTGATCTACCGTAACAGTCATCTTCTCATATGCTTCTATAGCGCTTTGGCTGCTCTCTTTATCTTTGGTGATCGCATATTGAACGATAAAGAACAATATGAGTCCCATTATAAAAAGATTGGGAATAATGATCAGAGCTCTCTTCACACGTCACCCTCCGAGGATCGACAGATCCTGAAAAACCTTACTCAAATGTTCCGTACAACTTGACGGCGTCGTCCACCGTAAGTTCACCTTTGCCGACCATGTATGCCGCAACTCTTATCTGTACCGTGAGCTGATCCGTAATACCGAGACCCTCAGGCGAGAAGGTACGTTTTGAAGGCACCGTTCCGAGAGGAGCATATACCGAATCGAAGGACATATCCGTGGTAGGTGTAACAAGACGCTTCACGGAAGCCATCTCGTTAAGTTCTTTCTTTGAAGTCAAAAACCTCATAAACTCGTTTGTCATGTCCAGGTTTTCGCAGTCTTTGTTGACGGAGAACTCGATCGAAGGGCTGTCAATGAAATAGCTGCCCTCATCCGTCAACGGAATGGGTGAAAATGTATATTTGAAAGGCGAAGCGGTAAACGCCTCGGACTGGCTTTCTCTTTTTCTTGTACCGGATACAGTATCTCCGGCGCAGATCATCATAGGTACATCGCCTTCAAAGAAGCGAAGAATTACCTGAGTGTAATTGTCCTCGATCTTATCGCATTCATCAATGTCTATGCATCCGCTCTGAACGAGTTTCTCAACGACTTGCAAAGCAGGACGCATGTATTCTCCGGCTGCGGGATTGAGAGCATTGGCAAGTGAAAGTGCCTCCGGATTTTCGGCCAATGTGGCAATAAACATCGGGTAAGCAACCGTGTACATGAAACAGCTGGATGACTTGAGACTGTAGCCCATCATGGGATTCTCATATCCCCTGTTTTTAAACTCATCGCACACACTCATAAGTTCACTCCATGTTGTGGGTACACTGAGTCCTTCTTTTTCAAAAAGATCGCTGTTTATCAACATTCCGTAACTTCTGGAAAATATCGGCATCATGAATACATGACCGTCTTCATCATGTTTAAGAAGGCCGGGACGGATACAGTCAAGATCAATGCCCAGTTTTGAATCGGAAAGATCTTCCATATGATTCATTACCGATGCGTATTTATCGTTACCGATCATCCACGTATATGAAAAGAAGATGTTGGGTCTGTCATCGCCTTCAAGGGCAGCCCCCACTACATTGCTGTAGTCATCAAGTTTCACATAACTTAAGGTGACGTTGGGATATATCTCGTTAAACCGGTCAAATTCGGCTTCCAGAGCCTCAAAGTTATCATATCCTCCGACTACGGTGATACTGCATTCGGTCTCAGTATCCAGAACCGGTGCAAATCCCTCGTCCTTTTTCCCCTGTGTTTTCCCGCCGCAGGCCCCAAGCGATACGGCAACACATAACCCCAAAATGATGCAGACCATTTTTTTCATGTCTTCTTCCTCCATGATTCTGCAAATCGTTTTGTTGGCTTTATACAGTGACCTTTCGGTCTTTACCATTATACGAAAAGGTTGTTCGTTATTCAACGGTTGTAAACCGAGTATACATCAACTAAATGAACGGATTGTAAAACCTGCTTCCGTTTATGTGCGTAAGCCAAAGAGACGCCGCAAATAACAAGCCGCAGATAATGATGCTTATATAATCCAAAGCCTTGAATTTTCCGGCCATATACCACGTTCTCTTCCTGTTTTTACCGAAACATCTAAGCTCCATGGCGTTTGATATAACGTCTATCCTGTCCATGCTGCTCAAAATAAGCGGTATAAGAATGGCCGAAGCCGATTTAAGGCGCTTTATGAGTGAAGCCTTTTTACTCAGTTCGACTCCTCTCGCCTGGGAAGCCTGACTTATCTCGTGATACTGTTTCTGAACGTCGGGTATATATCTGAGTGCCAGAGCAACCGAATAGGAGACGGAATAGCTTACCCCGATCTTGTTAAGTGATGCCGCGAACTCGCTTGGATTGGTGGTGCATACGAACAAGAGCACGAAGGGGATCGTGGCGAAGTATTTAAGCAAATAGTTAAACTGGTAAAATAACTGTTCTTTTGTGGGAGCAAAATGTCCCTTCAGTCCCCAAAGATAGGTGCAGGTTCCGTAGATCTCCGTGCCGTGATGAGGGGAGAACAGATACACCAGAACGGTATTTAGCACCAGAAAGATAACGGTGAACCCTACCATAAAGGACACGTCTTTAACCTTTATCTTACTTATGGGGAAGAGCGCCAGGGCAAATACCGAAAGCCCTGCCAGAAGCCTTGTATCGTAAGTCGTCATGGCAGCAAGGCTCCAAAGTAACAAACACAAAAGCTTTGTTGCACCGGTAAGATCATGTATGGGTGATCGCTTTTCAATGTAATTGAATATGTTATACATCTTTTCGTACGTTCCCCCTTTCATAATCTATGAAGTTCTGAACGAATGCGGTACCGTCATCCGAACCGCAGCTTAGGGCAAGATGATAGAGACTTGTCTCTTTTAAACTTGCTTTGTCCACCGTTTCCTTATCGGTCAAAACCTCAGCACAACTTTTGTCTGCTATTATCTCACCGTCAGAAAATACTATGCTTCTGTCCGCATATTCAAGCATCAGATGCATGTCATGGGTGATCATGACAATGGTAATGCCACGTTCGTTGAGCCCTTTAAGAAATTCCATTATCCTGGTGTAATTACGATAATCCTGTCCCGCGGTGGGCTCATCAAGAATGATCATTTCAGGCTCAAGCACAAGTATGGAGCATATCGTCACTCTTTTCTTCTGGCCGTAACTCAGTGCCGATACGGGCCAGTTGCGCATCTTATAAAGTCCGCATATCTTAAGTGTATTTTCGACTCTTTCCTTTACTTCATCTTCGGGAACACCGCGTAATCTGAGTCCCATGGCCACTTCATCGAATATCATGACCTGGGAGATCATCTGATTGGGATTTTGCATAACATATCCCACGTGTTCCGCCCGTTCCTTAATGGAAAGGTCCGCGAAGTTTTTGCCGCAGAAAATTATCTCGCCTGCGTTTTCTTTTTCCATTCCGCATATTACTTTGGAAAAAGTGGATTTACCTGCGCCGTTGGTTCCCACTATGGCAACCATTTCGCCTCTTTTTATCGAAACCGAAATATCACGAAGCGTCTTTTTCTCTGCTTTTTCGTAGGTAAAGGAAAGATCCTTTACCGTAAGCATCTCTTCATTTTCGCGGGCATCTTTATTCTTTTTTACATGCGAATAAAAGTAATTGACTTTATCCTTGTCCTCATTTGAAAGAACAAGGTCGTTTAACGATGCGGGTTGTATGGAAGGCTCTATCGGTACCCCGGCATATTTAAGTGCCGAAAGATACAAAGGCTCTCTTACGCCGCACATTTCAAGATTTTGCGAAGACAAAAGCTCGTCCGGCGTTGTATCGGAAACGATCCTGCCTTCATTTAAAAGAATGACCCTGTCAACGGGTCTGTGGAGAACATCTTCAAGACGATGCTCTATAATGATGACCGCTGCGCCGGTCCTTTTCTGAAGTTCGTCTATAAGCTCTATGGCCTGCTTGCCTGTCTTGGGATCGAGGTTTGCAAGCGGTTCGTCAAAAAGAAAAAGATCCACATCACTTACCATGACCCCGCCTACGGACACTCTTTGCTTTTGTCCGCCGGAGAGTTCGGAAGGTGCATGATTTTTGAAATCTCCCAAATCCAGGATTTTTGCAACTTCATTTACGCGCTCTTTCATCCGATCCTGATGGATGCAGTCATTCTCAAGAGCAAAAGCAAGGTCTTCTGCCACGGTCATGCCCACAAACTGAGCATCGCTGTCCTGAAGCACCGTTCCTACGATATGGGAGATATCAAAAATGGACATGTCACGAGACTCTTTGCCGTTTATCAGCAAAGAGCCCGTCATTTCACCTTTGTACGAAAAAGGAATAAGTCCGTTTATAAGGCTTGCGATGGTAGATTTACCGCAGCCTGAGGGACCCGCAATAAGAATCTTTTCGCCTTTTTTGATCTTAAGGTCAATATTATAGAGCGTAGGCTCAGCCTGCGCTCTATATTTAAATCCGAAGTTCTTAAATTCGATAATGTAATCGCTCAATCTTCTTCCTTCAAACTTCCCTTTTTAGGGATTGCCTTGGAATACGCTATGCATAAAAGCGTACCTACAACAGCAGTTGTAACGATATTGATAGCTGCGCCCGTAAGACCCTGTAAGAACACTTTGTCAGCGGGTTCCTGGAACATAAGGATGTCAAGAACGGGAGCTACAACTACCCATGCAACCAGGTGAGAGATTATCTGTCCTACGTTGAAAGTGATGATTCCGCTCTTGCCGAACTCGCCTTCGTCGATCTTGAGTTTTCTGCAGAAAATACCCATGAGAAGGCCGAATACTGCGGATGCGATAACCCAACTCCACCATACACCCCAGCCGTAACTGAAGTCAATGAAGAAATGTCCGATCAATCCTGCCAACGCACCTGCTATAGGTCCGAATACGGCTGCAATGAAGGAAAGGAGTCCATACTGGATACAAATATTGGTGTTGGGTACGGGGCTGGGAATAGCTACGAATCTGCCGAGTACAAAGAACAAAGCAGCGCCTACACCAATGGCTACGATAGTTTTAACGGATAGTTTTTTCATTCTGAATCCTCCTTGTTATTTATCAGTTCTGACCCTTCTCAAGAGCAAGTGTTCTTGTGGTAAGGTCACAAACTTCAGCCGGTCCGAAGTACTGGATTGCACCGGGATATGTGAAGCAGGTCTTAACTGCCCACTCATCTCTGTGTGCTTCAAAGTATTTGAAAGGTGCGCCGTCAAGCTCTACAAGAGCCTTTCTGATAACGGGCTTGTCTTCACCGTTTCTTCTTTCCATGTTCATCATCTTGGTGATGGGCATACCGCCTGCAACCCACTCATCAGCAGGCTTGGAGATGTTGGAAACCTTTGAAAGGTATCCGGTGTAACCGTACTGGATGAGCATGAATGCGTTGTAACCGAGTGAATAGCAGTAGTCTGCATCGAAGTTTGAAGGGAATGCACATCTTCCTTCGTATCCGAAGAAGTGATGCTGTGAACCGAACTTACCCTTGTATGTTCCTGCTGCTTTTCTCTTTGCAAGCTCGTTCTTAACCATTTCGGAGAAGAGCTTCTCGGACTCGATAAGAGATACCTGTACGTTTCCGTGAGGATCTCTTTCAAGGAAGAGCTGCTGCTGTACGAACTGAGGAAGGATATCGAATACAGCGAATGACTCAGCTGAAAGACCCTTCTTAATGTA
>JAEEGG010024694.1_pt1 | contig 11642 bp, 10 predicted proteins | sample 9134161 | NCBI WGS metagenome assembly JAEEGG01 (sample SAMN16246543, study PRJNA631951) | gut metagenome | biome: gut microbiome; feature: rumen; material: CR-attached | host: Bos | place: Iran: Karaj | collected 2018-10 | reverse complement strand
GGTTGAAGCGGCGTTTGGCCTCGCCCGACTTGTACTCACGATATTGTTTATCGTGCATGGCGAACTCGAAGAGCTCTTCGTCATCCTGGCCACGGTCCCAGCCTTCCTTCTCCATCATCTCGATGAAGTGCGGCAGGGCATTCGGATAGTTGTCCTGCGGATTGCCCGTGAAGAACTCCAGGCCTTTCTTCTTGGCCAGTTCCACGATCTCGGGAGCCAGGGTGCCCGGCAGTTTTCCAGCCTTGCCGAGGATCATATCCCATGCGGCGGGGTCGATGCTGGTCTCGTAACGAGGCTCGCCCTTGCTGAGAGCGAAGAGGTTCATCAAGGCGATGTTCTTGGTATATTGGCTGAACGGGGTTACCAAAGGCGGGTTGCCCAGTTTCGGCCAGATGTCCTGCACTTCTTGGAACAGTTCGACGAGCATCTCGTCTTCGGTCAGTTCAGGAAGGCCTTCTTTCTTGCGGTTCATGTTGATGGCGGCGTGCACCGGTTTGAGGTCGGCCATCAAGGAGCCCATCATGCCACCTGGCAGGCCACAGCCCAGCAGCAGGGAGTTGATGTAGCGGTTGCGCGGGTCGATCCAGTAGCCCAGGAAGTCGTCAATAAAACTCTGGGTCATGGCACGTGCGGCCATATAGGTCTTCATGTCGATGTCCTTCACGAGGAACCCGGCGTCTTTCAGCATGGCTTGCACGCTGATGACATCGGGATGTACGGTGCCCCATGACAGGGGTTCCATGGCCACGTCGACATAGTCGCAACCAGCCTTGCAGACCTCAAGCATCGAAGCCATTGAGAGGCCCGGGGTGGTGTGTCCATGGTACTGAACCTTGATTTCAGGATGGTTTTTCTTGATATGTTCGACGATGCGGCCCAGGCTGACGGGGCGGCCCACGCCGGCCATGTCCTTAAGGGCGATTTCCTTGGCGCCAGCTTCGATGAGTTGGTCGGCGATATGCATGTAATACTCGGCGGTATGCACCTGCGAGTAGGTGATGCTCATGGCAGCTTGGGAGATCATACCCGCTTCGTTGGCCCATTGGACCGACGGGATGATGTTGCGCACGTCGTTGAGGCCACAGAAGATACGGGTGATATCCACGCCTTGGGCTTTCTTCACCTTATACATAAGTTGTCGCACATCGGCGGGCACGGGGTTCATGCGCAAGGCATTGAGGGCGCGGTCGAGCATGTGGCACTCGATGCCGCCTTTATGCAGCGCTGCCGTGAAGGCACGGACCGAGGGGTTGGGGTTCTCGCCATAGAGCAGGTTGACTTGCTCGGCGGCTCCACCATTGGTCTCCACACGGTCGAAGCAGCCCATATCTATTATTAATGGAGCGATTTGCTCCAGTTGATCCTTGCGTGGCACATACTTTCCTGACGACTGCCACATATCGCGATACACCAGACTGAATTTGACTTCCCGCTTCATAGTATCTCTAATAACAATTTACAAAAATAAAAAACTATCTCCTATGGTTATAAAAAAACTTTTCAACAATTATCGCTTTTCAGCGTGTTTTCTGGCTCTGTGGCGGTCTTTTGCCCACAAACCATACACCTCACTCACGTTGCCTGCGGTGGTAAATGCGTTGATTTCGTTCTTTCCGAGATACTCCATCAACTTTGAGAACTCGTCGTTAGTGAGCAGTGCTTCCAACTCGATCGACTTCTCGTTGGTGTAGCCGCCGATGACCTCATAGAGCGTGCAGCCGCGATTCAGTTCGTCGATGATGTAGCGACGTATGCGGTCGTAGTCCTTAGAGACGATGCAGACACGTTTGCGCTGGTTGAGGTTGGCCGTGAACATGTTCACCACCATGCCGTTGATCCAAGTGGCGATGAGGCCGATGATGACCATCTGGAAGGGGTTGATGGCGAAAGCGGTGAGGCAGATGATGGCACCCGCCACGCTGACCGACTTACCCATGTCGAAATGCAAGTACTTGTTGACAATCTTAGCCAAGATGTCCAGTCCACCCGTGGAAGCGTTGATGGAGAACATCAGCGTTTGGGCGGCACTCAGGATGATGACGCAGCAAAGCAGGTCGAACCAAGGATTGCCCATGACTGAATAGGCAGAGCTGGCGTCGACCCCCATGTTGATCAAATAGCTGTTCGGGGTAGCCAGGTTTTCCCAGGGATAGAGCCATTCGCAGAACTTGGTCATGGGACCGAGGATCAGGGCGCAGTAGACGGTCTTGAGACCGAACTCCTTACCGACAAGAAGATAGGCGAGAACCAGCAGGATGGCATTGATGATGGTAATCATCGAAGGCAAGCCGATGTTGATGCCCATACTGTTGAAGATGTTCGTCAGCACGATGGAAAGACCCGAGATGGAGCCCACAATCAGTTTGCTGGGAACCAAAAAATAATAGACGCAAACGCCTGTCATGAACATGCCGAAAGTCATAATCAGCAGTTCAACCCAAAACTTTTTACTGACCAAAGCTTGGCCAATTTCTTTCATGATATCATTTACTTTACTCATAAATGATTGATTTATAGATTTTTAAAAAAACAAAATAATGCTCGTTTTTGAAGCGGCAAAGGTCGGAATTTTTTTTGAGATAAAAAAGGATTTTTTATCTTTGCTCAATAATTACAGAAGAAATGAGTGAAGAGACTTTACTTACCGGAATGGATGACGAGGAAACGATACCCGTCGTGAGCCAAAGAAACTTATTGATGGATTAGGTTAGTTGTTTATTTACTGAATAACTTTTTTATCCAATCGGCTCGCCCCAGCTTTTTCAACATCGATTTCACCCACTCTCGGTTCTCGGGCTTATACCAGAAGAAAAACCGTTGCTGGGCGAGCTTCTCCTCCTTGCTTTTGGCCACAAACACAGGCTCCAAGGTGTAAGGGTTGTAGCCGGAATAGTAAATCTCCGTGGCAAGGGTCATCGGGGTGGGCGTAAAGTCCTGAACCTGCTCCAGATGATAGCCCAGCGCTTTGGTCTTTACGGCCAACTCGGCCATGTCCTCCAAATAGCAATCAGGGTGCGAGGAAATGAAATAGGGAATAAGCTGCTGGTTGAGGTGTTCCTTCTCGTTGATCTCGTCGAACTTCTTCTTCAGCTTGACGAACATGTCGAACTTGGGTTTCCTCATGAGTTTCAGCACGGCGTCGCTGGTGTGTTCGGGAGCCACTTTCAAACGACCGCTAACATGCCGCGTAACCAGCTGACGGAAGTATTCGTCATAGCCCATGGCCTTGTTTTCCTCGGGGCTGCTGTCGTGAAGGAACAAGTCATATCTGATGCCCGAACCGACCGTGGCCTTCTTGACTTTCGGATGACGATCGACTTCCTGATAAATCTCGATTAATGGATGGTGGTCGGTGTTCAGGTTCTTGCAGACCGTGGGTTGGAGGCAAGTGGGGCGAGCGCATTTCTCACAGATTTTCTCGTCCTTGCCATGCATTCGGTACATGTTGGCCGAGGGACCGCCCAGGTCGCTGATATACCCTTTGAAATCTTCCATCTGGGTCACCTTCTCCACTTCGCGCATGATCGACTCTTTGCTCCTTGAGGCAACAAACTTGCCCTGGTGGGCCGAGATGGTGCAGAAGGCACAGCCACCGAAACAGCCGCGATGAAGATTAATGGAGTGCTTGATCATCTCGTAGGCCGGGATAGGACCGCGTTTGGCGTATTTCGGATGAGGCAGTCGCGTATAAGGCAAATCAAACGAGGCGTCGATTTGTTCCGTAGTAAAAGTAGGCAGCGGCGGATTGATAACAACCCTTTGTCGACCCACGTCTTGAACCAGACGTGCGGCGTGCTTCTTGTTCGACTCCTCTTCGATATGCTTGAAATTGGAAGCGTAACGCTTTTTGTCCTTCAGGCAGATCTCATGCGAGACCAATTCAATGGTTTCACCTTCAATTGTTGGGAGTTCCTGTTTTTTATCCTGAAGGAAGAAGGTCTGCTGGATGTCAGTCAGTTCGCTAACTTTTCGTCCTTGCTGGATGGCTTGGGCAATCTCCAACATGGTATATTCGCCCATTCCGTAAACGCCAATGTCGGCGTGAGAATCCACCAAGATAGATGGTTTCAGGCAGTCGTCCCAATAGTCGTAATGGGTCACTCGTCTTAACGAAGCCTCGATTCCACCGATGACCACGGGCACATCGGGATAGAGCTGTTTCAGGATGTTGCTATAGACCACACTGGCCCGATCGGGGCGGAAACCGGCTTCGCCACCTGGGGTGTAGGCGTCGTTGCTTCTGAGCCTTTTGTTGGCGGTGTAATGGTTCACCATCGAGTCCATGCAACCGGCTGAAACACCAAAGTAAATCTTGGGTTTTCCGAATTTCTTGAAGTCGCGGAGATCGTCCCTCCAGTTGGGCTGGGGAATCAACGCCACTCGAAACCCGGCCCGTTCCAGCACCCTGCCGATGACCGCCGCCCCAAAAGCCGGATGGTCCACATAGGCATCGCCAGTGACGAATACAATGTCCACCTCGTCCCACCCGCGCAGGTCGGTTTCTTTCTTTGTGATGGGGAGCCAGTCAAGTAAGTTCATTCCTTGAAATTTGACGCAAATTTAGGAAATATAATCGCATTGGTAATAATTCTCAATTCTAAATTTTTTCTTACTTTTGCCGCAAATTTCTAAAAAGAACATTGATATCATGAAAAAAGCATTCATTGGAGCCATGATGCTCGTCGCAGCCTTGGTCATGACCAGTTGCGGAAACAAGAATCAAAACAAGGAAAACACTGAAAATCAGAAAGTTGAGCAAACAGTGAAAGAAAACCGCATGCTTATCATCGTTGATCCTCAGATCGACTTCACCACTGGGAGCTTGGCCACCGCTAAGGGCCCCGAAGCCATGGACCGTCTCGCCGTAGCCATCGACAATGGTGCGCTGAGCAACTACACCTGGGTCATCATCACCCAGGACGCCCACCCGGCCAACCACTGCTCGTTTGTTGAGCAAGGCGGCGTGTTCCCTCCCCACTGTGTGCAAGGAACCGAAGGCATGAATGTGTATCCAGCCTTGATGAAAGCCATTGAAGAAAGCCAGATGGACAACTACCACTTCATGACCAAGGGCGACCTGGCCGATAAAGAGGAGTTCAGCATCTTCCAAAACGCCAAAAGCGGCGACAAGCTGAGCAAAGTCATCACCGAGGGCGAAGGCTTCGTGGGTATCGACGTGTGCGGCATCGCCACCGACTACTGTGTTTACGAGACCGTCAAGGACCTGATGGCCTTCTATCCCGCCAAGCAGATCCGCGTGGTCACCAACTGTGTCGCCGCCGTCGACGACAACGACACCAAGCTCGCCGACCTGATGAAGGAGAACGGCATTGAGGGAATCGAGTTTTAAAACGGAAAACGGAGAACGGAAAACGGAAAATGGGGCGTTTTCGGACATTTCTTGAGCGAAAAAAGGTGGATCTCACCTGGCGTGCCTACTTTGTGGATGCGCTGGGGGCGATGGCATTGGGCTTGTTTGCCTCCTTGCTGATTGGCACCATTTTCCAGACCTTGGGCGACAAGACCGGCTGGGATGCTTTCGTGACGATAGCAAAATACGCCAAAGCTGCCACGGGCGCTGCCATCGCGGTGGCCATCGCCTATAAGCTCCGCTGCGAAGGACTGGTGTTGTTCAGCGCCATCGCTGTAGGTATCGCCGGCAACGAGCTGGGGGGTCCCATGGGTGCCTACGTGGCTGTTCTGGTGGCCATCGAACTGGGTAAGATGGTGTATAAGGAGACCCAGGTCGACATCCTCGTGACCCCTGCCGTCGTCATCATCAGCGGTGTGTTGGTGGCTTTCGCCATCGGTCCAGCCATCGGGAGACTGATGACCGCCCTAGGTGTATTCATCGAAAACGCCACCCTGATGCAACCCTTCCTGATGGGTATCATCGTGTCGGTAGTCATCGGCGCCGTGCTCACCCTGCCCATCAGTTCCGCCGCCATCTGCCTGGCCATCGGGCTGGGTGGCATCGCCGGAGGTGCAGCTACCGCAGGCTGCTGCGCACAGATGATCGGCTTCGCCGTACTCAGCTTCAGAGAGAACCGCTGGGGCGGCCTCCTCGCACAGGGGCTCGGCACCTCGATGCTCCAAATGGGCAACATCGTGAAGAACCCTCGCATCTGGATTCCTCCGACACTGGCAGCCGCCATCACCGGTCCCATAGCCACCTGCGTCTTCCATCTTGAGAACATCCCCATCGGCTCCGGCATGGGCACCTGCGGACTGGTTGGACCCATCGGCATCTATACCGCCATGCCTGACGGAGGCCTGAACATGTGGATCGGCATGCTCCTGGTCTGCTTCGTTCTGCCCGCCCTGCTCTCGTGGGTTTTTGGATTAATTTTAAGAAAGATCGGATGGATTCATGAAGGAGACCTCAAGATTGACTGCTGACCAGATCCTGGACAAGATGGCCAAGTACTGCGCCTATCAGGAACGCAGCGTGAAAGAAGTCACCGACAAGCTGAAAACCTTCGAAATCAGCGAGAAGGATCGGGAAGAAATCATTAATTATTTGCTTGACAATAAGTTCGTCAACGACGAACGTTTTGCTCACGCCTTCGTCCGTGGCAAGATCAACCAGAGCGGCTGGGGGGTGAACAAAATCCGTTTTCATCTGATTCAAAAAGGCGTCAGTAAAGAAATCATCGACGAGGCCTTGCAAAGCTTCGACGAGGAGGCCTACCGCCAACGCCTCGTTGAGGTGCTCAAAGCCAAAGCCAAGACCGTGAAGTCCGCTAACGACTTCGAGAGAAACCGAAAACTGGCTGCTTACGCCATCCAGAAAGGCTTTGAAGCCCCTCTCGTCTGGGAAGTTATCCGAAAAGGGTTTTGACTTTAACTTTTTTTCGTAACTTTGCAGTCCCAAACGAGAAACACTTGATGAAACTGCGCAAAAACCTGATTACCCAAGCCCCTGAATGCTTGACCGATCCCTTCAGCCAAGCACAGAATGTGGTTATCTCCGTGTTGTTCGCATTGGTGTTTCTCACTGCCTACACTCCGTTTTCCGACACCTCCTGGTTCCAGCTGGGCACCAACAGCCGTTTCATCGGCACCTTGGGTTTCGTGGGGGTCGGAACGCTATTCCTTGCATGCAGCCGCACAATGATGACCTATTTCGTCAGAAGGCTTAGGCATTTCGCCTTATGGGCCTACCTCCTATGGCTGTTTCTGGAGATCGTGCTGATCGCCGCTTTCCACACCTATCTCTCTTATTATTTAGTCAAGGCCACCACCCATTCCTTGGAATTTATCTTTGGCAAAAGCCTGCTGATCACCTTCATCGCCTTAGCCGTCCCCTATACCATCGTTGACCTCATGATCCTGCTCAACGATTCGCGCCGCAAGCTGACCCTCACCAAGAGTGATACCGTTGAGTCGGACAACGAAGTGTTGCCCGAGCACGCCGAGATCATCAATTTGATGGACAACAACGGCAACCTGAAGCTTTCTGTGAAGCTCGACAACCTTTATTTCATCAAGGCGGAGGACAATTACATCAAGGTATATTACCAGCGCAATGGAGCCATTGCCAGTTACATGCTACGTTGCAAGATGAAGACCATTGAGGACAACTGCGTGGACTCCAGTTCGTTGATGCGCTGCCATCGCTCCTTTATCGTCAACATCGACAAAGTCAGCGTGCTTCATAACGAAGCCGACGGTTTCGTTTTGGAATTCGAACGCGAAGGCCTGGAGGCGATTCCTGTCTCAAAGACCTATTCCAAGAGGGTTTTGGAGGCGTTTAATAAGAAGTAAGAAGTTTTCTTTTCACTAAAAGAAAAAGCACCCCGCAGGGTGCTTTTATCAAATAAAAATTCTGTCGTTTTGTAATCTTTAGCAATTCATGCCGCCGCAGCAGTGGATCACCTGACCGGTGACGTATGCCGAGAGGTCGGAGGCGAGGAAGAGAGCCACATTGGCCACATCTTCGGGGGTGCCGCCGCGACGCAGCGGAATCTGCTGTTCCCAAGCCTTGCGGACGTCTTCCGGAAGGGCGTTGGTCATGGCGGTGATGATGAATCCAGGGGCGATGGCGTTGTGACGGATGTTACGGACGCCCATCTCCTTGGCGGCACTCTTGGTGAAGCCGATGATGCCAGCCTTGGAGGCGGAGTAGTTGCACTGGTTGGCGTTGCCGGAGACACCCACCACCGAACTCATGTTGATGACGCTACCGCCACCTTGTTTCCACATGACGGGCTGCACGGCCTTGGTGAAGTTGAACACCGACTTGAGGTTGACGTTGATGACGGCATCCCACTGCTCCTCAGTCATGCGCTTGAGGGCGGTATCTTTGGTGATGCCAGCATTGTTGACGAGGATGTCGATGCGACCGAAGTCGTTGACAATTTGATCGACCACTTGGTGGGTTTCTTCAAAGTTGGCTGCATTGGAGGCATACGCCTTGGCCTTGACGCCCATGGCTTGGAGTTCTTTCTCAGTCTCCAGCACGAAGTCGTTCAATGCGATATCGGTGAAGGCGATGGCGCAACCCTCTTGGGCGAAGCGCATGGCGATGGCCTTGCCGATGCCACGACCGGCACCGGTGATCAGGGCCACCTTGTTCTCTAACATGTTCATATTAATTATGAATTTAGAATTAAGAATTAAGAATTAAGAGGGTAAAATTAGCAAATCTTTTTCAATTTCCCCTCTAAATTCTAAATTCTAAATTTTTAATTAATTCTTGTGGTATTCTTCAATGAGTTTATAGAGGTCGGCGACGGTCTGGATTTTCTCGGTGTCGCTGTCTTCGAACTTCAGGTTGAATTCACGTTCGAGTTCCATGGAGAGTTCGACGACGTCCAGTGAGTCGGCGCCCAGGTCGTTGGAGAGGTTCTTCTCAGGGGTGATTTCGGTTTCGTCGAGGCCTAACTTGGAGGCGATGATGCTTCTGACTTTGTCTTGAATTGTTGCCATTGTTTTGTTTATTTGCTTAGTTGTTAATTCGTTTAGTTTTTCGTTCTCCGTTTTTAGTTTTCAGTTTTCCTAGTGTCGGGCAGAAGGGCGAAGGAGAGTTCGCCTCTGACGCAGAGTTTGCCGCCCACGCTCAGTTTGGCGGAGCAGATGTAGATGTTGGCGCGGTGCACGTCGAGGGTGGCTTCCACCTCTACGGTATCGCCTGGGCGGACGCTATTCTTGAAGCGCACCTTGTCGATGCCAGTATAGAAGGTAAGTTTGCCGATAAGATCGTCCTTCATCAGAAGGGCGCAGCTTTGGGCCATGATTTCGCAGAGGATGACGCCGGGGACGACGGGTTCGCCGGGGAAATGGCCTTGCAGGAAAAACTCCTCGCCAGTGACATGATATTTTGAGTGAGCCACATGGTTCTCATCGAGGGTCATCTCATCCACTAAGAGCATTGGCTCTCTATGTGGAAGATACTGTTTAATTTCTTCTCTATTCATAGTATTTATAGTTATCCGTTTTCAGTTTTCAGTTTTCCACTTTTCTAATTGCAACGCAAGCATTATGACCGCCAAACCCGAATGAGCTTGAGATGGCGATATCGAGATCAGCCTTGACTGCTTTGTTGGGCGTGTAGTCGAGATCACATTCCGGGTCGGGTTCATCGAGGCCGATGGTTGGGGGGATGATGCCAGTGTTGAGGGCCATGGCAGCCACCACCATTTCGATGCCGCCGGCGGCGCCGAGGGCGTGACCCATCTCCGACTTGGTGGAGCTGATATGGGCACGGCGTGCTTCCACCTCGCCCATCGCGATCTTGATGGCTTTGGTCTCGCCGCTGTCGTTCATGGGGGTTCCTGTGCCGTGGGCGTTGATGTAGAGGTTCTCTCCTGCCTTGTAGCCCGCCTCGTCGAGGGCTTGTTTGATGGCCAGGCTCTGCGTGGTGCCGTCGGGACGTGGGGCGGTGCTGTGATAGGCGTCGCAGCTATTGCCATAGCCGCAGACTTCGCCATAGATCTTGGCGCCACGTTGTTTGGCGTGTTCATATTCCTCGAGGAGGACGATGCCTGCGCCTTCGCCGATGACGAAGCCACCGCGATTCTTGTTGAACGGCAGGGAGGCATACAGCGGGTCTTCGGCTTTGGTCAAGGCCTTGCAGTTGGCGAAGCCGGCGATGCTGATGCGGTTGATGCCCGCCTCGCAGCCGCCGCTGATGATGGCGTCAGCGTAGCCGTGCTTGATGGCACGGTAGGCTTCGCCGATGGAGTGTGTGCCTGTGGAGCAGGCTGTCACGATGGGCAGCGTGGGACCTTGGGCGTTGTAGCGGATGGCTACGCTGCCCGAGGCCATGTTACCAATCATGGTGGGGATCATCAGAGGTGACACCCAGCGAGGACCTTCAGCGTTCATCTTGGTGATTTCGCGCAAGATGGTGTCGAAACCGCCGATGCCAGAACCAATATATACTCCCAGACGGGAAGGATCCATCTGCAAGTCTTCGTTGCCTTGCATCGCTTGTATAGCAGCGGCCATGGCGTAGATGGCGAAACGGTCGTTGCGTTTGGCAAAGGCCTTGTCAACACCTGCTGCCAGAGGATCGAAGTCCTTCAGCTCGGCGGCGATCTTCACTGGAAGGTCGCTGGTATCAAACGAGGTGATCGGTGCGATACCGCAAACACCATTAATAAGGTTATTCCATGTGGTTTCGAGGTCGTTGCCCACTGGCGAGACGACCCCCATACCTGTAATGACTACTCTTCTCGTTTCCATAGATTTTTTTTCGTTTTCCGTTCTCCGTTTTCCGTTCTCAAAACTCCCAATCCCAAAGGCAGGCTGCCGAAACAAAGCCTGCACCGAAGGCGCTCATGATGATCTTGTCGCCTTGGCGGATTTGGTCGGCTCTCAGCATCTCGTCGAGCATGATCGGGATGCTTGCCGAGGACGTGTTGCCGTATTTTTGGATTATGGTTGGGTATTGTTCCTCAGTACCACCCACGATGGTGCGGATGCCTTCGATAATGCGCTTGTTGGCCTGATGAAGCATAAACCAGTTGATATCATCTGGTGTGAGATGATCACGGTCAAGGATGGTCTTGATATCCTTGGCTGACTCTGAAACGGCGGTGCGGAACAATTCCTTGCCTTTCATCACGAGAGGTTGACCTTTAATATAATGTGATTCAAAAGGGGTGGCCTCCATGCCACGTTCATAATAAAGGACGTCGCGGTCAGAGATCATGGTGAGCTTCACATCTTTAAAAGCGTTGCCTTCGGTGAGCACCACGGCACCGGCGCCGTCGCCAAACAGCACGCTGCAGTCGCGTTCATGCCAGTTGCAGTATTTGGTAGGCTCCTCTGCGCAAAGGATAAGGATGTTCTTGGCGTGACCCGATTTCATCATGCTGTCGGCCAGCATCAGTGCGTTGACAAAACCCGCACATGCCACGTTAATGTCGAGGCCGGCGCAGGTGAGGCCGATACGTTTTTGCACGATGCAGCTGAGGCCTGGGGTGACGTGGCGGTTGGCCACATTCGACACCAGGAGGAAATCGATCTGGTCGGGACGCAGGCCAGAGGCTTGGATGGCTTTCACTGCCGCATCGACGGCAAGGTCGTATAAATCTTCTGTTGTTAATAGGTGACGTGTCTTAATACCGGTACGGCTGGTGATCCACTCGTCGTTGGTATCCAAAAATTTCGCTAAGTCATCGTTGCTAACCGTA
>JAEEGG010024692.1_pt1 | contig 11642 bp, 11 predicted proteins | sample 9134161 | NCBI WGS metagenome assembly JAEEGG01 (sample SAMN16246543, study PRJNA631951) | gut metagenome | biome: gut microbiome; feature: rumen; material: CR-attached | host: Bos | place: Iran: Karaj | collected 2018-10 | reverse complement strand
CCCGATGATGACCATGTACACCTCAGACTTCCCAGAGTCCAATCACATCCGTCGGATCAAGGTAAAGACAGAGGCTGCTTCAAGAAATCTCTTCGAGGAAGTACAGAACTCCTACAAATATCGCCGAGAAGAATTGAATCACGGTTTCATTGAGGACAGTGAGATGGAGGAAATAGCGGAATTGGAATATACGAAAGCCGGTAGCACCACTTCACTCTATCCCCTTGATGTGGCCTATAACACCAAGGGACTCAAAAGTTGTCCTTACGTGAAAGTCGACAAGCCACCATTTGCCAAGAAGAAGTCAAAGTGGAACACATCCAAAAGCGACCCCAAAGAAATCAAAACTACTCACCCGGTTTTAAAAGGCAGACTTGTATGAAGAATATCCAATATATCAATGCCGGAGCAGGTTCTGGCAAAACAACAAAACTGACCCAGATTCTGTCAGAAGAACTGGGTAAGAAAGATAATCCTATCAGACCGTCAGAGGTTATTCTTACCACTTTCACAGAGTTGGCAGCTTCAGAGTTCAGGGAGAAGTCACGTCAACAGCTCTTCAAAGACGGACATCCGGACATTGCCGCAGAGCTTGATTCGGCAACCATTGGCACAGTCCATTCTGTGGCACTTAGTTTCATTCAGAGATACTGGTATCTTATCGGTGTGTCGCCAGACATGAAGGTTATGTCAGAAGATGACCTGCAGGTATATATCAGTGAGTCATTAGGCGACTATGTGTCTGACGGTTATCTTCAGTTCTTTAATGACTATCGTGCCTATTTCGATATTAAGGACACACAGGCAAAGGCTGATTTTGATTTTTGGAAGGAGAACCTGCTCACCATCATTGACAAAGCCAACAACTATTCCGTTGACATTGAACGGAGCAAAAAGGACAGTTGTGCCATCGTTGAACAGATTTTCAGCAGTCGCACAACCCTTAACCGTTCACTGTTGGATGATTTCATTCGCATACTGGCTTCTGAAATCAATGACTATTCTGAGCCTCAGAAGAAAAAGGTGCAGCCAATGCTTGACAGTCTGAAAAGCCGTCTATCCTATGCCATCGTGGCGAAAGTCTATAAGACCCTGACAAGCGACGCGCCTGAAATGGGTAAGAAGAACAGGACAAAGCTGACAAATCTCATCGGTCAGGCCAAATATGATGCCCTTGTTGCAAATTTGAAAGAGTTTCAGACATCATCTGCAGGAGATGACAGTCCTGGCGGCATGATGAAGAAGATGATAACCATACTGTTCGATATTGCCAAGGAATGGAAAGACGATTTCAACGAGTTCAAAACTCGTCGCCATATCATAGACTATAATGATATGGAGCGTCTGTTCCTCGAATTACTTGGTATGCCAGAGGTCACAAGAGAGATTCAAGGTACCTACAAACTGATGATGGTGGATGAGTTCCAGGATTCAAGTCCCATACAGTTGGAGATATTCAAACTGCTCTCGGATATGATGGAGCAGAGTTACTGGGTGGGTGATCCCAAGCAGAGCATATACGGGTTCCGTGGAGCTGATGTTGAGCTGATCAGTGATATCACCAGTCAGTTCCTTGATGACAACAGAGACCCGGCGCTACATCTCACACATAGCAATCTTCCAAAATCATGGCGCACAAGAGAGCCATTGGTGAAGCTTACAAATGACTGTTTCACACGAGCCTTTGACGGTATTATTAGTGAGAAGAATGTTGTTCTCGAAGCCGCTCGTCATGAGTCGACACAATTCTCCCTTCCCCTGTCTCACTGGAACTGCTTTGCATCCAATGCAGAATTGTTTGTTGACAAAGTTGCCGACCGAATCAAGGTCCTGAAGGATAGCGGTATTATGATTCAAGTCAAAGGTAAAGACGAATACCGTCCTATTCAATATGGCGACATTGCCGTTCTCTGCCGCACAAATGACGAATGTAAGAGCTTTGCAAATGCACTTATCGGGAAAGGAATGCCCGTATCGTTTGTAAATAATGAAATCCTTCAGCAGACTGAAGTTCAACTGGTATTCACTCTATTGAAGTTCATGGTGGATGCATCCAATAAGCATGTCAGAGCTGACCTCATGCGTTTGTTAGACAACATCCCAACTCAGGAAATACTTCAGCAGCGTTTAGACTATATCATAGAGTTGAATAGTAAAGAGAATAAAGAAGAGAACGAAGTATCTCCGGATGTCTGGCTTGATGAGGACAATTCTATGATACAGAGGCTTAAGACCTTCAAACAGTCCGTTAAGAACTTATCTGTCAGTGACCTCCTTGATAGCATCATCTATGGCCTCGCCCTTCCTGAAATAGTGGCGAAATGGGGTGACGAGAATAACCGTAGGCAGAATCTCCAGACACTTAGCGCACTTGCAAAGAAATATGATGAGCATTGCTTGCAGATGGGTATAGGAGCATCTGTTGGTGGATTACTCACCTATCTGTCATACGCTGAGATTGACAGTAAGATTGACAATGCCGCTGATGCAGTGAAGGTTCTTACCTATCACGGGTCAAAAGGACTAGAATGGTATTATGTTGTTCTGTCGTCACTGGAAGATGACAGTCTTGAAGAGAACAAGTTCACAAAGAGATGCTTCTGGGGCGTCCGCGAAATGCGGCATCCCGAACCCACTGAGCAATACTCCTATATTGTCCAGTTCTTGCCCAGGATTGTCAGCACAAGCAGCACTAACATACCACAGCCAATCATAAATAAGTGCAAGGAACTGCCAACATATAGTATATTGGCAAACAAGGAACGTAACGAGTTACGGCACCTTCTCTATGTGGGCATAACCAGAGCACGGGATTATCTGACAACCCTCAGTCATCAATCTTCTGCTTTAGGCCTTCCGAATCTGTCTTGGATAAGAAATACAGGTATCTCTGACGGTGATTTGAATGGTGGAGCTGTTAACCTGTGGCATTATAATCCATTAAAGCCGGTCTACGAGGATATCACAGACTGCCCGGAAGCTATCGTTTCCGAGACTACAGAATACGCTCATTATCTATATCCTGTCAATCCTCTCCTCAGCGATGATCCCAAATTCCTTTCGCCAAGTAAACTGCCCATATTGGAAGACTTTGCCGCAGAGAATATTGAGATTTTGGAAGACCTTGACTGTAGGATTGCACCATACAATACGAAGGATATCAATCAGGCGGCTGCAGGTACCTGCATACATAACATCTTTGCTGTCTATGACCCCAGCATGTCGCATGAGGATAACGTAGCCATGGCAGAGCGTATCCGCAATGGTCATAACATGTACGAGGTAATACCTGATATTGAGAAAGTCATTGTTTCGATTGAACAGCTCTATGATTATCTCGAAGACAGCTATGGCCCAGCTTTTGTCATTAAGCACGAGACACCGTTCACGCAGACTCTTCCCGGACAGATTGTTCATGGCGAGATTGACCTCTTATGGTATCTCAACGAACAGGAGTGCGTGCTGATTGACTTCAAGAACTTCCCAGGCAGTAAGGCTACGATTACCAATGCCGCACCCAGTAACGACCACTATGCAGGCAAGTATGCTCCCCAGCTTAAAGCATACCACGATGTTCTTGTCAATTCAGGAGTCACAGTAAAAGATACTCTCATCTATTACTCTGTCATGGGTTGTGTAGTCCGACTCAAAATGAATTAGAATATATCTCAAATAGGAATAAATCATATTACAATGAAAAGAGTATATCAGATAGGAAAGCATTGGGAGTTCCATGAGGAAGGACTTCCTGAAAGTGTAGAATGGGTAGTGAAAACATTAGGCTTCACTTTGGAAGAATTTGATGCATTACCAGAAGGAGATGAAGAAGGAAATCAAGATGAAGATGAATTCAATAACACCAAGATAATTGATTCCATCAAGTTTCTACCCATCACAGATCGAGTACATGCTCAGTTGTGTATTCTTAGCCGTAAGGGAAAATATGGTTTATATGTACTTGATACCTGTAAATACTTTGGGGGTCCAGGAAAGTATGTCAGTCCAACAGACGAAGCGTTTCCATATGACGAGATCTTCCTTTCAAACAGGATTGAAGGCATCTGTTACGCAGCATGCAGAAAAGGAGACAAATGGGGTATAGAAAAAATCGTTGATGCTGATTATGTGAATCCCAGTGAGCAGTTTGACAACAGCTATGGATTAACAAAGAGAAGAATCATCGTTCCATTCGAGAATGATTCACTGGAATCAGCCCAATCAAGACTTATTCCATGGGGCAAGCCTGTCATGGATGAGGAAGAAGAGGACTATTAAGGATAGATTCTGTTATACGTATAGAAAGAGGACCTGTTAGGGAATAAAACCGTACTTTTGCAGCCGTAAATCATTAATAATCAATGTTTATGGCAACGCAAAAGACAATCAATCGTGACTACAAAACAGTCATCTTCGACTTTGACGGTACCCTTTTCAACACAACAGAAGCAGACCAGTATGTAGCAAGACAGAAAACACTGAGACGTTTCTCTCCGGAATGGGTACAAGCCCGTAAGGAATATCTTGCTCACATCAAGGAGTGTCCTCTGTATGAAGGCTGGCATCAGGTCTTCGAGTATATCAAGACCCATAATATCCAGGCAGCCATCGTATCGGGCAACAACCGTGAAGTGCTTAACGTCGCAGTCCGTCAATACGGTCTGCAGGAAATCTTTCCAAAAGACAAAATCAACCGAATCGGCTGCAAAGATGCCACAGGTCGCAGAATCAGAAAAAGTGGAGGCGACCCCACCCTTTTCGTTTACGCTCTGAAGCAACTCGAAGAAGCACCAGACAATGTCCTAGCCTTCGGCAACGAACTGTGTGACGCACAGGCTGCATCCAACGCCGGCATCAAGGCATACCACTGTCTTTGGGGAGCCAAAGACCAGGATCGCACTCAGATGCTCAACGATCCAAAACACCAAAGTATCACATCCCCTACCCAAATCATAGACATCCTGCGCTCTGAGAAAAACCCTCAGAGTCAGGCTGTTTAGTAGTTATACCTATAATTCCAAGACCTTTTCCTTTTATTATTCATACCTTTGCGCCAGAATTAAAATAAAGTATTAAGAACAATGAACATCAGAAAGAAACCATTACGCAGACTAAATCCAGGCATCGGACTTGGAGGTGAAGACATGTTAGAAGAAAAGAAAGAGTATGTAGAACCAGACTCCTGGACTATCATTACTGCCTTGAACAGAGTACTGGAGATGGCTGAGGATTCGAAATTGTCAGACGAGTTCCTGGAATCATGCAAGAATCCACTGGATTACCTGAGCCAGAAACTAGGCTTAACGAACATTCAGATTGTTGTACTTGCTATCATGATAGAGGCTGGCGAGGCAATGTCGTGGAAGGGACTGGCTAACTATCTTGGCTGTTCACGCCTCTCTATTATGGTCTATTCAGAAGAGATTGAACAACTCGTATCAAAACGTTGGTTTGTTCATCGTGGGGTTCATGAAATAGGAGGCTTCTATGAAGGTTTTGCCCTTGTACATGGCGTAGTAACAGCACTTCGCCATAACGAGACATTCGTGCCAGAGAAGATTGACGGTTTTAATGAACAACAGTTCGTTGACAAGTTAGAGAGTCATATTGACAAGAATCTGAACGACCGCAATGTAAACTTCAAGGACGATGAGGAATGGATGATGGAGTTGGTTAAGGCAAACCCTGACCTTCCCCTCTGTCGTGAAGTATTGAAATTTGACGACATTCACGTTCAATCTCTCCTACTCATGATTGTATTTGACTATGCACAGTGGGAGGGCTCAGATGGCGAAGGCCTGACCTTCCAGACCATCAACGACCTCTACCCTGAGGAATGTGAGTGTGACTATTTGCGCTATGAGTTAAGAAACGGCACTCACCCACTCATGGAGTGTGGATATATTGAGCACAAATGCAATGAAGGACAGGCTGACACAGAACAGTATATGCTCACACGAAAGGCCAAAACCGAGCTGCTTTCAGCATATAAGCCTAGCAGGACAAAGTGTAGGCGACAGGTTCCAAACAGTCAGTTTGTGAAAAGTCATACTGCCATCAAAGAGAAGTCGTTGTTCTTCAACACCTCAGAGCAAGAACAAATCGAGCGACTCACAAGCCTGCTTAGTACCGAGAATCTGCCCTCAATCCAGCAGCGTCTTGAAGAGCAAGGTATGCGCAAGGGTTTCGCCTGTCTGTTCTATGGCGCTCCTGGAACAGGTAAGACTGAAACAGTTTTACAGATTGCGCGCCAAACAGGACGCGATTTGATGCAGGTGGACATCGCTGGATTGCGCGACAAGTGGGTTGGTGAGAGTGAGAAGAACATCAAAGAGGTATTCTCACGTTATCGCCAAATCTGTAAGAACTCAGAAGTGATGCCCATCCTGTTCTTCAATGAGGCGGACGCCATTATTAACAAGCGCACGGAGAACGTCGAGCACTCCGTTGACAAGATGGACAACGCCATGCAGAACATCATCCTTCAGGAGATTGAGGACCTTGATGGCATCCTCATTGCCACCACTAACCTGACCTCCAACCTCGACAAGGCCTTCGAACGTCGTTTCCTCTACAAGATAGAGTTTCACAAGCCCGACAACGATGTGAAGACCAAGATTTGGCGTTCTATGCTGAAGGATATTAGCGTTGACGAAGCACGTATGCTGGCCTCCCACTTCGATTTCTCAGGTGGTCAGATAGAGAACATCGCGCGCAAGCGTACTGTTGACTACATTCTCTCCGGCAAGTTCGCATCCTTGGATGAAATCGAGGGCTATTGCCGTGCAGAACTCCTTGGCAACAAGAATGAGCACAAATCAATAGGCTTTAAGATATGAAAAAGTTGAAATTACTCCTATTACTGTTTGTTCTGATATGGGCATCTTGTGAATGCCCATATCAGGACGAGCTTGAACGTGCCCATCAGCAAAAGGCAACGGTCGATGAGTTTCGTGCCGATGTATTGCTTGGAACCTGGCAGTGCTACTATCCCATGATTATTGGCGGTATGGAGTTCAAGCAGATAAAGTTCATGTCAGGCGGCAAGGCCGATATCACGATGGCCAAGCAATATGACACTGAATGGTACACAGAAACCTACAACTATGCCTATTATGGCAATACCCTCCGCTTCTCCAGGAGTGGGAGTAACATCTCACTCACTATTGAGGGATACCTGTTCCCTGAACTCTATCTCAGAGATTCCTTCGGTCGCTACACAATGGCCAAACGGAGAGCCGAAGGCTGCGATTAAGCGAGTGCAGAACCATGCTCGCTTGCGTTCTGCCGAGCGTGAGCAGGCTCGACCAAAGGTCACGGTTGTTAAGCAATTCTACGAATCAATAAACATCAAAACCATATGAGAAAAGTATTATTCCTGCTTCTTGCTCTGATGATGAGCACAGCCATTAAAGCCCAAGAGATTGAGAAGATTGACAAGTTCGCATCAGGTTACATCAACGGAACCTACATGAACAAGTACAAAACCATCGACGGTGTGCTCTATGCCGTCGGTTACGAAGGCACCAAGGACTGGATCCTAGTACGATATCCTGCTGGTAGTCGTCAGACAGTCTACAATGTTCACCCGAACTGTCGCCGTATTGCCCGTGGAGCATTTCAGGGTGCAGCCTATCTTCAAGAGATATACATCCCTGAAACAGTCAGCTTCATTGGTGAAAATGCCTTTGAGGGTTGTACTTCACTTCAAGGCATCTACTATGGCGAGAGTGTGCCCGCTGCTGTCAAGAGTGTCGAAGCCAAGGGAAACAATAGTTCTGATGATGCCGTAGAAGTAGCTCGATACAACCTCGCTGGTCGTCTGTGTAGTCCTAATGAAAAAGGGATTCAGGTTATTGTCTACTCTGATTTTACTACCAAAACGGTAATTTCTGATTAATAAATGTTATAAAACAACGATTTATTCGTCTTTTATTCGTATCTTTGCTCATAATTAAAAACTAAAATTAGGAAGTACAAGTTTCAAGTAATGGTCGCATTGACCTATGAAGATAAGGATATTGAGGTCGAAATTGATCTCTCTAACGAGGAGGTGTCCAAGATAAAGAAATTGGTTGCAAGTAAAGTAGCGGCTAAAAATAAAACAAAAGATGAAGAGGAATACACTCCACCTATGGACCTATTGCAGATTCTCGAAGAGAACGATGAAGCGCTCTTTGACAAATTATGGTCAGTCATCATGCCAAAAGTCTTTGTTGAACAGCTTATCAATGGATTCGATAACGGTTACATTGAGAAGGATAGAAAAGATGAGTTTGATGACTACTATGAAGCTGACTTTACAGAAATATACGAGATATATGGTGAAGATATAGAACTGGAACATTCTAGTTGCTGCATCTGCAAAAATCCTGAAGATTGGCTGCCCAAATAAGACAAACAATACTCTACCCATACCCTAAGCTGCTCCTAGGCTGCTCCTAGGCTGCTTCCAGGCTTACTCAAGAGTATGGCTACAACCTACTTGCTGCTGGGAAACTGCGAGTCAACTCTATGGAAATTGTTCCTTTAGTCTTCCTTGGGTGCTCCTTAAGTGTTCCTTTGGTGCTATCGTTGGTATATCGTAGCAAAGGGGATGATAAGTCTGCGATTAAGTGAGAGCAATGCCGAAAACGCTTTTGAGCATTGCCGAGCGTGAGCAGGCTCGACCGATAGGTCAAGGGGGGAGAAGGAAGGGGCAAGCAAGACAATAGCAAGACGGAAGGTTCGGAGATGGTTCTTTGTAAACAAAGAGAGCAAGGGCGAGCGCGTTGATGGAAGATAGATGGCTCATCCACGAACAGAGTAGCTGGAAGATTACATTTGAAAAGCTGTCTTTGGAGAGAAAATATTGAGAAAAAAGCAATAAAAATGTAATTTATCGTCAGATTTTTCTTTTTTTAGCATGTTATTTGGAACATTTTTATTATCTTTGCCACATAATTTACTATTAACATTCAAAATGGATAAATACATTAATCGGATAAAAGTCGTACTGGCTGAGAAAAAACGAACCAATAAGTGGTTGGCAGAACAGTTGGGGAAGGACCCGGCAACTATCTCAAAGTGGTGTACAAACGCCTGTCAACCTCCGATGGAAACGTATATGCGAATAGCAAAACTACTTGACGTGGATCTTAAAGAACTCGTCAGGTTTGAAGAAATTGATAATAATTGAGAAATATGAGCAGTATACAAGACATTCGCGCACTGGAGTTGCGCATAACAGATATTGTTGACGACTATGTCAAGAAGATGTATAACGAGGATGATGTCCTCGCTATTGGTCGCCGCTGTGGTAAGATTACCGTCAAGGCAGATGCCAAGGAGAACATCAAGGTGGGTAAGACTACGGAGTTATACCCTCTGAAGGACTTGGTTCGCACTGGTGATGATGGAAATCCCGAATCTGACTGCGATAAGATTTCGGACATTGCAAACAGCTGGATATTTCTGGATTAATACATAAATATGAATTATATACTAGAAAAGAGATATCTCTCAAATATATGTTCACATCAGTATGATGCTTTTGTGGACACGTTAGGTAATTGTAAGCAAAGTAAAGAAGGATTTACACTCAGTTACACAGATAGGAATTATCGGTGTAAACCAATGATTGAAAAGATAGCGGAATCAAATGTTCAGGCGATTTCCTTCTTTTCTGGCTGTGGCGGTTTAGATATAGGAACCCAGATGGCAGGTGCTAGAATCATCTCCACGTTGGATTTTGAACCTGCAACAGTTGAAACAGTTAAGGCAAATGAATTTTTCAAGTTTGCAGAGCATAAGTGTGATGACATACGTAATGTATCCGGAAAAGACTACTCTTCTCTGATTCGTAGTTCAAAGCCAGATAAATTAATAATCGTGGGGGGGCCTCCATGTCAGCCGTTTTCTAAAGCTGGCTACTGGATTACAAACGAAAAGAGAAAAGCCGTTGATGATGAACGTAATATGGTTGGTGAGTATTTGCGAATTATTGAGGAAATACGCCCTGATGGCTTCTTGTTGGAAAATGTTGAAAGCATCTTGCATCCAACAAACAAGGCCGCGGTTGAGTATATCGAGGAGAAGATTACTCGTATGGGATACCATTTTGTGCGCATATTAGCAAACGCTCTGGAATACGGAATTCCTCAAAAAAGGAAGAGAGTAATTTTCCTTGCAAGTAAGAATCCAATTAGTGGACAACCTCAAACATTATCTCCTGAAGAAGTTGAGAAAGTAAATGTCTTAGACTGGATAGGAAGATTTGATAAGCCAGAACTGTCTGAAGTGGAGGAGTCTACGGAAGGAAAAACGTATAATTTGGAACTGTCAGAAGTGCCACCAGGTCATAATTATATAGCATTATCAGCTAGAGATAACTATCCTCATCCGAAATTTGTAGCTAACAAACGTTTCTGGAATTTCTTATTGAAACTTCATCCGCTACAACCATCTTGGACTATTGCTGCACAACCTGGACCTTGGGTCGGCCCGTTCCATTGGAACAATAGAAGATTAAGAGCACAGGAAGTTGCTGCAATTCAGACTTTTCCTATGGATTATAAGTTTGTAGGATCAAGGAGAACTATTCAGAAGCAGATAGGAAATGCGGTTCCTTCCCTTTTAGGAGAAAAGTTTGTTGAACATCTACTTAAGTTTATATAATGAAACCCAAAATAGTCAGTATATTCTCTGGTGTTGGTGGAATCGATACGGGGTTTAGCCTTGCGGGATTCCAAACTGTATTTGCCAATGACAATTGGAAGAATGCATGTGATAGTTTTAAAGCAAATTACCCTGATGCTGAAGTGGTTTGCTCAAGCATTGCAGATGTCGATTTTAGAGAAATAAAAAAGAAATATGGAGAAATTGACGGATTAGTGGGAGGTCCTCCCTGTCCTCCATTTTCCAAGTCTAGATTTTACAGGACAGATAAAAAGCGTGGTCTTGAAGATGAAAGTGGTTTCCTAACAGTCAGCAACTATTTTAGGGCTTTAGAAGAGTTAAATCCCAAGTTCTTCTTCTTTGAAAATGTTGCAGGGTTTGTTTATAAACCACATCAGGCAGCTCTTGAAATGGTAAAAGAAGAGAGCGAAAGACTTGGCTACAAGATTGTATATAGGGTTGTGAATGCAGCTAATTATGGAGTTCCACAAATAAGGCAACGTTTTATTTGTGTTGGCGTAAAAAAGGAATTGCCGGACTTCACCTTCCCAGAAGAGACTCATTCGGAAACTGGCGATGACACCCATAAAAAGTGGGTGACATGTGGAGATGTAATAGGTGATATTGATTTTGATTTGCCTGAAGATAAGGACAAATTGGCTGGCTCAAAACATAAAGACCTATTAGCTTTAGTGCCCCCAGGCGATAATTATCTCTTCTTTACAAAGGAGCGTGGTTACCCTAATCCGATATTCAAGTGGAGATCAAGATATTGGTCTTTCTTGCTGAAACTTTCACCAGAGAAGCCATCATGGACTATTCAGGCAAGTTTCTCAAACAACATGGGACCATTTCGTCCCTAAAAACCAGCCATCGGATAACAAAAGAGGAGAAAAGCGGAAAAATCGTTGCAAATCAGGGGATTGGGATGGAAACTGCGGAATGATGAGAACAGTGGACTGCAACTTGAGTACGGTATGAAGGAAAGA
>JAEEGG010024688.1_pt1 | contig 11643 bp, 9 predicted proteins | sample 9134161 | NCBI WGS metagenome assembly JAEEGG01 (sample SAMN16246543, study PRJNA631951) | gut metagenome | biome: gut microbiome; feature: rumen; material: CR-attached | host: Bos | place: Iran: Karaj | collected 2018-10 | reverse complement strand
AAAAGAGGTTTGCTGCATCTGGTAAGTCAGGGGCACCCACATGTCCTTACATCCGCATTTCTATCTATAATCTAGCGAAAATATTGAGTTTTTCGTATAGACAAATAGAGCGTAGCTGATACTAATAGAAAACATGCCAAAACTCAGATTTTCCTGACCGAAAGGGCACGTTGTTCGCCCCCTCTTTCCTCGCGAAGAGAGCTTCCGGAAGTGGAGGAGGGCAAATCCATGCCCCGTCTTGCTTTCTCCGGCCTGGGACATCCCCCAAAAGGGGCGCAAAGAAAAAGGTCTGGGGACAAAATGCGATTCAAGTGCCGGATAATACTTGCCAGCCTGCGCCAGACTAGGGCAAGATGCAACGGTTTCAATGCATCAACCTCAAGCACCAGTCAGCAGGAAAGCCCATGTTCGGTTACGGCGGTTACCCCAGATACGTCTCTGTCGCGGAAAAGATGGCCCGGGCCAAGAAAGCCCTTGCCAAACTGGAGAAGAAAGGCCTCAAGGTCCAGCCCATCGCGGAGTTCAAAGGCGCCCTGGCCAAGACCTTCTGGGGCAAGGCCTGGTGCGAGGGCCTGGAAAAGTACGCCGACTACGAGAACAGGCTGCCCCGCGGCCGCAGCTACGTGCGCAACGGCAGCGTCTGCCACCTGGAGTTGTCCAAGGGCCTCGTCAAGGCCAAGGTGGCGGGCTCCCACCTCTACGACGTCGAAATCCAGATCGAGCCCCTCGACAAGGCTCGTTGGCAGGCCATCTGCGCCAAGTGCGCAGGTCGCGTGGGCTCCCTCGTCGAGCTTCTGCAGGGCAAGCTCTCCAAGGAGGTCATGCAGATCATCTGCGCGCCTGAAACGGGCATGTTCCCCTCCCCCAATGAAATCAAGTTCTCCTGCTCCTGTCCGGACTGGGCCTACATGTGCAAGCACGTGGCCGCCGTGCTCTACGGCATAGGCCGTCGCTTCGACGACGAGCCGGACCAGATCTTTCTCCTGCGCGGCGTCGACTCCGCGGATCTGCTCGACCAGAGCCTGGAGGCGACCACCGAAGCGACAGCCGACGCCAGCGAGCTCGACGTGGACGACATGGGCGCCCTCTTTGGCATCGACCTCGACATGGGCGGGGCCACGCAGGATGCTCCCGGCATCCCTGCCTCTCCGGCAGAAGCCAAGCCGGCCAAGCAAGCCAAAAAGACGAAGGAAGCCAAGGCAAAGCAAAGCAAGCCTGAGCCAGCGCCGAAGCCCGAGCCCAAGCCCGAACCGAGGCCCGAGCCCAAGCCCGAACCGAGGCCCGAGCCCAAGCCTGACCCCAAGCCGGCGCCGAAGCCCGAGCCCAAGCCGGCGCCCGCCACAGCGCCTCAGGCGGGCGGCAAGCTTCCCCGTCCCCGCGGCCTCGTCAAGGCGGACCATCCCACAGGCACGGCCATACGCAACCTCTTCAAGCTCTCCGGGCTGGACGAAGAGGCCTTTGCGAAGGCCATAGGCGTGACCCTCGTCACGATGAAGCGCTGGCTTTCCACGCGCAGCGCCCTGCGCCTCAAGTCCGACTCCGTGGCCGCGCTCATGGACTTCCAGAAGGCGCTGCTCGACCGGCTGGGCTACGAGACCGAGTAGGCAGCATCGCTCTGGCGGCAGGCCAGGCATCTCGCCAGGCTGGCTGGTGCCAGGTTTTGCCGCTGCCGCGATGCCCTGCGCACCTGTCTCCTATGCCCCTGCGGCGAGGGTGCCGGAAGCGGATCAGCTTCCGGCAGGACTCCTGTCTCAGGCCTCGCCGAGCAGGCGCCCTATCTCCCCGGCATCCGGGATGTCGCGCTCGAAGCGGGCCTGCATGCGCCCCTTGGCCATGACGGCCAGGCTCTGGGCCAATTTGGCGGCCTGGCGCGGATTGTGGGAGACGACGACCAGGGGATAGCGTTCGGCAAGCCCCGTGAGCAGATCTTCGATGGCGCGGGCCGAATGGACGTCCAGGGAGGCGGTGGGCTCGTCGAGCAGGAGCACGGCAGGTTCCAGGGCGAGCGCCCGCGCGAGGCAGAGGCGCTGCTGCTGGCCGCCGGACAGGCTGGCCGCCGGCAGGCGCAGGCGGTCTGCGGTTTCCTGCCACAGGCCCACGGCCTCGAGGGCCTGGCGCACGCGGTCGCCTATCTCCGATCCCGGCACCCCGCGCACCACCTTGAGCGGCACGGCGATGTTCTGGGCCACGCTCACCGGCAGCACGCTCGGGGTCTGGAAGACCATGCCGACGAGCCGGCGCAGCTCGCTCAACGGACGCACCCGGGCGCCAAGGGACTGGGGATAGACGTCTTCCAGCCCCCGTCCCAGGTCAAGGCGCACCCTTCCCCTGGTCCGGCAGCCGGGCAGGGTTTCGTTGAGGCGGTTGAGGGCGCGCAGCAGAGTCGTCTTGCCTGAGCCGGAACGCCCCACGATGACGCTGAGGCCTGTTGCCCTGGCATCGAAATCGACGTTCTCAAGCACCCTGCGGCCACCGAAGGCGACCTCCAGATGCTCGACGCAGATGGACTGCCGCCTAGCCGGGTTCGTTGCCTGGTTCATGACGTGGTTCGTGGCATGGTTCATGGACAGCCTGCCTTGCCCCTGCTCAGACCTCGCCCTGCCAGCGCCTGCGGAAGCGCTTTTCGAGGAGATGCGCGGCCAGCAGCAGGCCCGAGGAGAGGGCCAGCAGCAGGAGGGCGGCCCCGAAGCCACGCAGGAGCTCGTCCTGGTCCTGGTACTGGGCCGAGGTGTAGTAGATGCTGAAGGGCAGCGCCTCGAAGCGGCTCCAGAGCCCGGCCGGCAGGCCGGCATTGGCGACGGCGCCGGTGAGCATGATGACGGCCGTGTCCTCGGCGGCCCTGGCCACGGCGAGCACGATGCCGCCGGCTATGCCGGGCAGGGCGCAGGGGAGCAGCATGTGCCTGGCGCACTGCCGCTTGGTGAAGCCAAGGGCCTGACAGGTGGCGCGCAGGCTCTGCGGCATGGCTGCCAGGGACTCGGCGGTGGTGGCGGCCAGCACGGGCGTCACGAGCAGGGCCAGGCAGGCCGCGGAGAGCAGGAGCGAGGTGTTGGCGTCTGGCAGCAGGGTCTTGCGCAGAAAGAGGATGAGGGTGAAGCCGAAAAGCCCCATGACGATGGAGGGCGTTCCCGCCAGCACGTCCATGGCGAGGCGTATGCCGGCAGCCCTGCGGGGCGGGGCGAATTCGGCAAGGTAGAGCCCGCAGCCTATGCCGGGAAAGAGCGCCATGCCGGCTGCCAGGGCCACGAGGCAGAAGGTGCCGGCGCAGGCGGGCCACAGGCCGTCCCACACAGCCTGGCGGCCGAGCAGGGCGTCGAGGGCAGGCACGGAGCCGAAGACGAGCGAGGGCGACAGCGAAGGCCAGCCCTGGCGCACGAGAAAGACGAGGAGCGCCCCCACGGCAAGGATCACCAGAGGCGCGAAGAGGCGCAGGCACCAGCGCAGGATCAGGTCGGAAAGCCCTGCTCTGGTCATGGCCTGGGCGTCTCCTGCACAGCCCTTGCCTTCCCGGAAGCGCACGTGTCGCCTGCCATGAGCCTGCGCAGGGCAAGGCTTGCCAGGGCCGTTGCGCCAAGCAGCAGGCAGCCTGCGGCAAAGAGGGAGTTGTAGGCGCCCCCGCCCACTTCGTTGGCCGTTGCCATGGCCATGTGGGCAGACAGGGTGCGCAGGCTGGCAAAGAACCCTTCCGGCGCCTGGGGGGCGTTGCCGGCCAGCATCAGCGGCAGCAGGGTATCGCCGGCGGCTCTGCCGAAGCCAAGCACGGCAGCGGCCACCAGGGTGCGACCCGCTTCCGGCAGGACGAAGCGTCGCAGGAGCTGAAGCCTGGAGAAGCCGAGGGCCTGGCCCCAGGGGCAGAGGGCCTCGAGGCGGGGCTTCAGGCCCGCTTCCAGGGTGAGGAGCATGGAGGGCAGAATGAGCAGGGTGAGGACAAGGCCTGCCGTGGCCAGTCCCAGGCCCGTGCCGCCAAAGCAGCCCCGCATCAGGGGCGTGAGCAGGAAAACGGCTGCAAAGCCGTAGACAACGGTGGGTATGGTGGTCATGAAGCGCACGAGGCCTGCGGTGAAGCGCACCAGCGGCGCCAGGAACTTCGCCTCCTCGCAGAGGAGCCAGCACGCCAGCCCCAGCGCCAGCGGCCAGCCAAGCGCCAGGGCAAAGGCCGTGAGCGCCAAGGTGCCGGCGCACATGGGCAGGATCCCGAACTGGCCCTCGTAGGGATGCCAGTTCCAGTGGAAGGGGCTCTCGCCACCGGATCCGAAGAGGGCCGGCAGGGCTGCCAGCGCCACCATGAGGCAGAGCAGCACGGCGCCGCCCGCAGCCAGCGCCGCGGCAAGCCTGGCGCCCCAGCCGGCGCCGTCCCCGGGATCGGCAGGCGCCTCGAGAACCGGCAGATCCTGCGCGACTCCCTGCGCAGATTCCTGCACAGCTTCCGGCACGGGCGCCTGGGCGTCCTGCAGCGGGGACGGCGCGGCGAACGCGTCCGGGATGTCTGGACTGCCGCTACTTGGCATAGGGGATGTAGCCGGCCTTGCGCACCAGCTCCTGGCCGGCAGGCGTGAAGATGTAGTCCACGAAGGCCTTGGTGAGGCCCTGCGGCTCGCCCTTGGTGTTCATGTAGAGCAGGCGGGTCACGGTGTACTTGCCATTGGCCGCGTTGTCCTGGGTGGGCACCATGCCGTCGATGGCCACGCCCTTGATGCTGGCATCGAGATGGCCGATGCCGACGTAGCCTATGGCGTTGGGATCCTTGGCGATGGCGGTCTTCGTGGCGCCGTGGGAGTTCACGACGTTGGCGCTGGGCGCGGACGTGCCCTTGTCGAGGGCGCGGCCTTCGAAGGTCTCGCGGGTGCCGCTGCCGTCCTCGCGCACGTAGAGCGTGATCGGGGCGTCCTTGCCGCCCACGTCCTTCCAGTTGGCGATCTTGCCGGCAAAGATGTCCTTCACCTGGGCCTTGGCGAGGCTGGAGACGGGGTTGTCGAGGCTCACGGCCACGGCCACGCCGTCGATGGCGAAGGGGAAGCTCACGAGGCCGTACTTGTCGATCTCGCCCTGCTTGAGGGCGCGGCCCGTGTTGCCTATCTGCACGAGGCCCTCGCCGGCCTTCTGGACGCCGACGCCCGATCCGCCGCCGGTCACGGTGATGCGGATGTCCTTGTTGGCGGCCATGATCTGCTGGGCAGCGCCTTTCATGACCGGAATGTGGGCCGTGCCGCCGGCGATGTCGAGCGTGCCCTTGAGGCCCTTGAAGGCATCCAGGGGATCGGCCGCGCCGGCGGGCGAGGCAAGGCAGCCAAGAGCCGCCGTGCAGAACAGGCCGGCCATGACGGTGAAGAGATGACGCATGCGTTTTCCTCCCTTGCTGGAATGTGGTTTACCTTGAGGCGCCGGAACGGCCCCGGAGGCAGGAGGGAGGAAGATGCGAAAAAGCGGGCAGGCGCAGAAGCGCCCGCTTCACGCTTGACGGCAAGACATCCAGCCCCACCTGCCGCAGTCGGGTCAGGTGGCGCCGGCGGACGCCGTGCACCTGCAGGCGCAGGTCTGCAAGCCCGGCAGCCTGCAGGAGAATTCTGCCTGCATGGCCTGCAAGAAGAGCTGCGCGCGCCCCGCCCTGGCGGGTATGGCAAGGATGGCGTCCATGGGGCAAGGGTAGTCGCCGAGTCAGCCTGCGTCAAGGCCTGCTGCCGTTTTGCTTCTGTCCGCGTCCCAGCCTGCCTTGCTGCGCAAGCCTGCGCTACTGCAGGAGCGGCGAGGCGGCTGCGCGGAAGAGGACGTCTTCCTCGGGCTTGAAGAGGGCCCGCAGCGCAAGATCCGCGTAGCTGGAGGCCTGGCCCTGCTGGAGGCCGGACGCGGCGGCCGCCGGGCCTGCGGCAACGATGCCGGCGTCGGCTAGGAGAATGCAGGTGTGCAGCCTGCCGGCAAGGGCCTCGGCGGCGCGTCTTGCGTCCTCGTCGAAGCCGTGCAGCGAAAAGGCGCAGTAGCGTATGTCGCTTGCGCGGTAGCCCGGCACGTCGCGGCTGAGCTTGGAGACCAGGCGTTCCACGAAGGCCCGGCTCTCGCCCTTGGGATTGAGCGAGCAGTCGCAGGCCAGGACGTGGGAGCCGTCGGCGCTTTCCATGACGAAGCCCAGCCTGTCGCCAGGCGCGTAGCACTGCTCCACGGGCGTGCCCGGCACGGCCCGGATCCAGAGGCCGAACTTGGAAAAGCTTCGGGGCAGAAGCCCGCAGGCGTTGGACTGCCACAGCCACTGGAAGCAGGCATCGCGGAAGGCGGGCAGGCCGAAGCTCTGCGCCAGCTCCGGCAGGGACTGACAGAGGAAGGCAGCTTCGTCCGGGGAAAGCTCGAGCGGACTTCCGGGCTCCCTGCCAAGGGCCTCGTGCATGGCAAGCCAGAAGCGCAGGGCGCCGGGCACGGCATCGTAGCACTCCACCTTCACGGGGCCGGCCTCCTTGCGGCAGAGGTTGGCGACCTGAAGGATCACGTCGGCGCGGGCCAGTTCGTCCAGGGTGAAGCGCGCGGCGCTGACGGCGGCGTCGACCTTCTCGTTCTCCGGCGCCTCGGGACAGGCCTCGGCTGCCAGCCCCGAGGCGTGCAGGGCAAGATAGAGGTCCGCGCTTGCAACGGCGCTCTGCCTGAGGCTGGCGAGCAGCTCCAGGGCAATCCTCGGATCGGAGCGGCGCTCCCACCACAGGCCCCGGGCCGGCAGCATGCGCTCCGGGTGCAGCAGGACGCCGTAGACGCTCTCGGCAACGGACTGGCCAGGCTTGAGGTTGAGGAAGAAGCCCGGCTGGCCGCCGAAGACGGCGTAGGCAAAGAGCTGCTCTGCCGGCGCCATGTCAGGCACGCACTGCCTGAACTCCTGGAAGGTCACGGCCTGGATGTGGTGGATGCGCAGAAATTCGCGAGGCAGGCCCGCCGGCACGGGCACGGACTCGCCGCCGAGGACGAGGCAGGGATGATCCTTGCGCCTGTCGAGCCAGGCCTGGGAAAGGGCCCTGCCGAAGGCAAGGTCGTTGGCAAGCAGCACCTCGCAGTCCATGAGCGCCAGCGGCCCCTGGACGGCGCGGTCTATGAGGACTTCGGCTATGACCCGGCGCTCTGCCCCCGTCATCTGGCCAAAGGCCTGGCAGAAGCCCGGAGCGCGCAGGGTGGATTCCAGATCAGGTCCGCAGGCCAGGCAGAGGCCCTTCTTGCCGGCCCAGCGCCTAGCGAGGTGCTTCTTGCCCCCGCCGGCGGCGCCCCAGAGCAGCAGCACGCGGGGCAGGCCCTGCCGCTTGTGCCATTCCAGCACGCGGCTGTCCGACGGCCTGAAGACGAAGCCGTTCTCCTGATCCCATGCTCCATCCGCCTGCGGGCGGGGTCGTTCACTGCTTGCCATGCCGGGTATGTCTCCTTGTTCAGCTGCAGCAGAGATATCCTATTCTATCCAAATAGCTTTATCAAGGAGTGCTGAACCGGAAGCTAGCGCCGCCTGCCGATGCAGGCGTAGAAGAGGGCCGGGAAGCCGTTCAGGTAGGAAGCAAAGGCAGTGACGGCGCAGGCCATGAAGGCGGCCGCCGCAAAGTCGAAGGCCGTAAACCAGCGGCTCAGGGCAAGAAAGACGATGGCGGCCAGGGACCAGCCGAAGGACTCGCCGAGGGAGACCACGAGCATGTCCGAGAGGGGCGAGGCCAGAAGGAAGCGCCCGAGAGCCGTCCTTCCCTGCAGGACCAGCCAGTGCAGCATGCCGGTCAAGGGGCAGCCGAGGGTGAGGACGGAGCCGAACATGAGGGCGATGTCGTCCAGCAGGGGCTTCCACAGGGACTCCGTGAAGTAGAAGCCGGCAAGGGCGGCCACAAAGACGGGAAGAAGCGGAATGCGGTGCATGTGGGACATGGACGGCCTCTTGGTGTTGAGCGCTGGGAAAGGGCATGGCACTCGGTGCTTGTAGCACCTCTTGTGCCGGCAATCCAGCCCATCGCCGGATCGCCGGATCCTTTCCGTTCCGGACCCGCGGCCCTTTCCTTTGCCGCAGGCTCAGCCTATCATGCAGCAGGCCTTGGGGCATGGCCCCAGGCCGGCAGCACGCCAAAGCACCACGGAACGCCAAGGAGGTCAGCATGGACAAGCAGAGCGGCCACGGGCCGGAAACGATAGTCAACGCCCGGATTGTCGGCGCAGAGGAATGGCAGGCCCAGGCGACCCTTGCGGGCGCCGTCTCCTTTGCCGGCGTCCCCCTGCAGGCAGCGGACGACGTGAACCGCGACGGCACGTCCCGGGAAGCCATAGTGAAGAGCATGCTGGCCGGCGAGGAAGTCGGTTTCGAGCGCGAGTGGGAGGACGTCTTCGTGCTCTCCAAGATGGGCCGCATAGGGAAGCTGCCCGCCAACTTCCTCTTCTTCGCCAAGTCCGGCATGGCGTGCCTTGCCCGCCTCGCCCAGGGCGCCCCCAAGCCGGCCCTCGATCTGGCCTACTCGCCCTCCAAGGAGTGCCGGGCCCTGGTCTTCGCCGTGGAGAGCAGACTTGCGCCCTGCGACATGCCCGTGCTCTGCGCCAAGCTCGACATCGAGCCCAAGGTCTGGACCGAGGACGACGGCAGCCAGGACGCCCCGGCGGGCAAGCTCTTCGTCAACTACTTCGACAAGACCCTGGGGGAGGTGCCGGCAGAGGTCCTTCCCGCGCTCAAGGAGGCCATGGCGAAGACGCAGAGCCGCGTGGCCGCCTTCATCGGCAAGAAGGACGGCAAAAGCCTCGTCGCCTTCCTCGACCGGCCGTAGTCCTCCAGGCCCGGAAACGCCGGCTGCGGAGAAAGGGGCTCCCCTTTCCCTGGCGGTCCGGCGCGAAGCGCCGCTGATCGCAGGCCGCTCGCAAGAAGTTCTCGACTTTGACATGGCTTTTCTTTAGCGTTGACGGGTGATCTGCCCGTGATCCCGTCTGGCCTTGCCCTGAGGCCTGCGACTTCCGGGCATACGCAAGGTGCGCCCATGTCCCTTAAACACGCCCTCTTCCTCCTGCTGCTGCTCAGCCTCGCCCTCCCCGCCTGCTCCAGCCGGCACGCCTCCCCGCACGAGGACGCCTACGCCTACGGCGACGGCTATCCTTCTGCGGGCAAGCGCAAGCCGGCGCGTTCTGCCAAGGCCGGCAAGGGAAGGGAGGCCCCCCCGCGCCGCGAGGTGGTCAACGGCAAACGGGAGGCCGGCGGCGTCACGGGCCGCGCCCACAGCGCCCTCGGCACGCCCTACGTGCCTGGCGGACGCAATCCCGGCGGCTTCGACTGCTCAGGGCTGGTGCAGTGGGCCTACAAGGGCGCAGGCGTCAATCTGCCCCGCACGGCGCAGGAGCAGTCGCGCGTGGGCTACGCCGTGACGGACAGGAACAAGATGCGGGCCGGCGACATCGTGTCCTTCCGGCGCCGCGACGGCGGCTACCATACCGGCATCTATCTCGGCGACGGCCGCTTCATCCATGCGCCGAAGCCGAATGCCCGGGTTCGCGTCGAGTCCCTGGACACCGACTTCTTCAGGAAGACCTTCATCGGCGCCAGACGCGTGGACATGGGCAAGGGCGATCCGGCCGCAGCCGCTGCCGCCAGGGAGCGCGATGCCAAGGCCAAGGCGCAGTCTGCCAAGGGCAAGGCCGGACAGGGCTCCCAGGGCAAGGCCGAAGGCGCTCCCGGCGCCCGCAAGAACAAGGGCCAGCCGGCAGCGACAGATCTGGACGGCCCGAGCAGGGCCAAGCCCGGCAAGGCCGCTCCCGCAGCCAGCCAGGGCCAGGGCGGCAAGACCGGCAGGGCGGCATCCAAGGACAAGCGCCCGGCCAGCGGCCAGGACGGCGCCAAGACTGCCGACGCCAAGCCAGCCAAGCCTAAGGCCAAGCCCCAGTCCAAGCCCAAGGCCCAGCCCGCGCCGCAGGAGTCAAAGCCCGTGGCCAAGCGGCCGACCCAGGCGCCCGTCAAGGCCAACGCGTCCACCAAGCCGGCCGGCCGGGAAGGCACCATGCAGGCGCCCACGGCCACCCAGCGGCAGGCCAAGGACAAGCCCGCAAAGCACAGGGCCACGGCCGGCCCCTCGGCGCCGGTGCGCTCCGGCGACAAGGTGCAGAAGCCGGAACGCCAGGAGAAGGTGCAGATACAGGTGCGCCCCATGGGCCGCAGGACGACGGCTCCCGAGTAGGCCAGCGCCAGACATTTCCGGGGACCTGCACCGCCTGCCCGGCAGGCGCCAGGCCCCCTTTCCCCTCAAGTCCACCACGCCTTTCATTTCAACCATACAATGCCAAGACTGGGAGCCAGAGCCTGCCAGGCAGGCCCCGTCCCCGCCTTGAAAGAGGATGAGCAATGGCAGACACAGACAGCAAAATCACATGGAATTTCCAGCGCATGGGCGGCAACGACCAGGTCATTCTGACCAGCATGGCGGAGCTTCGGCACCTGCGCGAACTTGATCCCAAGCTCTGGGGCGCCATGAGCTGCCCGGCCAAGGGCCTGGAATTCGACGCCGACACCATGAAGCTGCTCGACCAGGACGGCGACGGGCGCATCCGCGTGCCCGAAGTGCTCGATGCCGTGGACTGGGTCTGCCAGCGCCTGAACGACGACGCGCCCATTTGCCATCCCGGCGAAGGCCTGGCCGTGGCCTTCCTGCGCGAGGACACGCCCGAGGGCGCCCGCATGCGGGCCGCCGCCAGCGCGGTGCTGAGCCACCTCGGCAAGCCTGAGGACGGACTGGTCACCCAGGCCGACATGGCCGAGATCGCCAAGGGCGCGGCCGGCAAGCTATTCAACGGCGACGGCGTGCTGCCGGCCCACGACGACCTCGATCCCGAGGTGAAGGCCTTCGTGGAAGCGGGCCTGGCCGTGGTCGGCGGCGCCGAGGACGCCTCCGGCGCGCCCGGCCTCACCAAGGAGCTCGGCGAAGCCTTTGCCGGCGCCCTCAAGGACTGGGTCGAATGGCGCGGAGCCCTGGCCGCCAGCGAGCTGCCGGCAGGCGAGAACACCGAAAAAGCCTACGCCCTGCTGCAGGAAATCGCCCCCAAGGTCGAGGATTTCTTCCTGCGCTGCCGGCTCGCCGCCTTTGCTCCGCAGGCCGAGACGCCGCTCAACGCCGACGAGAAGCTGCTGGAAGCCCTGCAGAAGGAGACCCTGGACAAGGACGCCCTCTCCGCCCTGCCCCTCTCCCGCATCTCGGCCGATGCGGATCTGCCCATCGCCTCGGGCCTCAACCCCCTGTGGCGCGAGAAGCTCGACGCCTTCTGCGCCCTCGCCGAGCCCCTGCTCCCCCACGAGGAGAAGATTACCTACAAGGACTGGAAGAAAGTCGTCGCGGCCTTTGCGCCCTTCGGCGACGCCCTCGGCACGCGTCCTGCCATCCCCGCCCCCGAGGCCGGCGCCTTTGCGCCTGCCGCCGACGCCGCCGGGGCCCTCGACGCCCTCGGCGAAGCCAAGGCCAGGGAGTTCCTCGAAAGCGGCGTGCTCGACAAGTTCAACCAGCTCGTGGAGGAGGACATCACCAAGGCCGAGGGCACCAGCGAAATGGCCGACCTCACCAAGCTCGTGCTCTTCTACCTGCACCTGAACAAGCTGCTCCAGAACTTCGTCTCCTTCTACAACTTCTACAGCCTGAGCAACGACGTCACTTTCCGCACCGGCACGCTCTACGTCGACGGCCGCTC
>JAEEGG010024687.1_pt1 | contig 11643 bp, 8 predicted proteins | sample 9134161 | NCBI WGS metagenome assembly JAEEGG01 (sample SAMN16246543, study PRJNA631951) | gut metagenome | biome: gut microbiome; feature: rumen; material: CR-attached | host: Bos | place: Iran: Karaj | collected 2018-10 | reverse complement strand
CAGCATGTTGAGCACATGGCAGTCCTTGATGCGCAGCAGCGACAGGCCCGAGCCCGTAATCATCAGGCCGCCCACGATGAGCAGTTCGGCCATCAGCGCCTCGCTCACGGCCGTGCTCGACATGAGCGCCACACCATAGAACATGCCCTGCCACAGGAACAAGGCGGGCGCTGCCAGCAGCATGCCGATGCCGTAGGTCGAGCCAAAAATCGTCGCCGTGACCAGGTCGAGCGTGGCATTGGTGAACAGGAAGGTATGGTCCCCCTCCAGTGCACTGATGACGGGCCCCAGCATCGACAGCGGGCCGATGCAATAGACCAGCGTGGCGGTCGCCAGGCCGTCGGCCAGCCGTGTACCCGACGAGCCTTCCCCACCCCGCTTGCTCTTGCGGTCCACCAGGCGGTGGAACCGCCCGTCGATGTCGAGGGCCACACCCACGACGCTGCCAATGGCCATAGCCGCGATAAACAGTACGGGATACTGGCTCTTGGGCAGATTGGTGACCACGGCGTTCAGCCCGATGGCAAAGCACGCCAATCCCAGCGCGTCATACAGCACATTCTTGTATTTATCCTTGATGCCCTTGTGCAGAGCCACCCCAATGAGCGTCCCCGCCACAATGGTGCACGTATTGACAATCGTTCCAATCATCGTCCTCTCAATTTCATTTTACTAGCACAAAAGTACACCTTTTTCTCTCAGTGGGCAAATGCGAGCTGCGCTCGCAATTTAGTTTCTAGTCCCTAGTCCCTAGTTTCTAGTTGGCATCCGCGCTTTTTTGGCCTCACACTAAGCCGCTAAGTCTTTCAAACAACTTAAACAAATAACGGGTTAAACAACAAATACAACTTTTTTGTTTTGGGCTTCCGCGCTCTTGGGCCTCACACTAAGTTTTTAGGTCCACGAATGAAACGAATGAAACGAATGCATCCGCATCCATGAACTGCAACGGGATGCGGAAGCCAGTTGTTTGAGTTGATTAAGTTGTCTTTAATTATAAGTGCGCGGAAGCCATAGTATTTGTTGTATTTATTGTTTTCTTTTTTGGTGAGTGGTGGGGAAGCGACACTTTTTTGTCTTTTTCTTTTATTTTAATCAAATCTTTACTAAATTTGCGACAAATAACATTACTAACTAAATAAAACCCATCAATTATGAAAAAAGCACTACTTTTCAGACTCGTCGTCCTGGTGGCGGCCATGATGTGCGCCCTCGGCGCTGCTGCTGTAGAGGCCTATGCCAACTACACGCCGTCGGACAAGACGTTGACGTTCTACTACGACAACCAGCGCGCCACTCGCACGGGTACGACCTACGACCTGAACACCGGCTCCAACGATACCGGATGGGACACCGACGGCACCAAATCCAGTGTGACCCGGGTGGTCTTTGACCCCTCGTTCGCTGATGCCCGCCCGACGTCAACCTTCGATTGGTTTTACATGATGAATAATCTGGAGTCCATCACGGGCATCAGTTACTTGAACACCAGTGAGGTGACCAATATGGGTTACATGTTCAATAGTTGCTATAGATTGACGAGTCTTGACTTGAGCGGTTTCAACACGTCCAGGGTGACCGCTATGAATTGCATGTTCTATGACAGCAGGAATCTGCAAACGATCTATGTGGGCACTGGATGGAGCACGGCGGCCGTGACAAACTCAGACAATATGTTCAAATACTGCTCCTGTCTGGTGGGTGGCCAGGGTACGACCTACAGTCCCAGCCATGTGGATGCGGCCTACGCCCACATCGACGGCGGTCCCAGTAACCCGGGCTACTTCACCGTCGGTACCGAGGCTTATGCCTGCTACACGCCGTCTAACACGACGCTGACTTTCTACTATGACAACCAGCGCATTATTCGCACGGGCAGAACCTACGACCTGAACACGGGCAGCAACGATACCGGTTGGGACACTGACGGCACCAAAACTGATGTGACCCGGGTGGTCTTTGACCCGTCGTTCGCTGCTTTCCGCCCGACGACCACCTACGATTGGTTTTATCTCATGAGCAAACTTCAATCCATCACGGGCATTGAGTACCTGAACACCAGCAATGTGACCAATATGGCTCACATGTTTAATGGCTGCCCTCGCTTGAATATCCTTGATGTGAGTCATTTCAATACGTCCAAGGTGACCGATATGCGAAGCATGTTCCGAAGCTGCTCTAGTTTGACGAGCCTTGACTTGAGCAGTTTCAACACATCCAAAGTGACCGATATATACAACATGTTCTATGGCTGCACCAATCTGCGGACCATCTATGTAGGCAGTGGTTGGAGCACCACGGCTGTGGCCAGCTCCACTAATATGTTCTATAACTGCACCAGCCTGGTGGGCGGCCAGGGCACGACCTATGATGCCAACCACATTGACAAGACCTACGCCCACATCGACGGCGGCACGAGCAACCCGGGCTACTTCACCGCAGCGACCGAGGCCTATGCCTGCTACACGTCGTCGAACACGACACTGACGTTCTATTACGACAACCAGTCCAGCTCCCGCCCAGGCACAACCTACAACCTGAATATGAGCGAGTTTGATCCCGGCTGGCAATATGATGACACCTATGCCAGTGTGACCAAGGTGGCCTTTGACCCCTCGTTCGCTGCTGTCCGCCCGACGTCCACCTTAGCTTGGTTCTATGATATGACGAATCTTCAATCCATTACTGGCATTGAATATCTGAACACCAGCGAGGTGACCAATATGAGTATGATGTTCTTGGAATGTAATAATTTGACAAGCCTTGATGTGAGCCATTTCAATACGTCCAAGGTGACCAATATGAGTATGATGTTTGCGGACTGCCTTAACCTGACAAGCCTTGACTTGAGCAGTTTCAACACGGCTAATGTGGTCGCCATGAGATTTATGTTCTATAATTGTGGCGAACTGCAAACCATCTATGTGGGCGATGGTTGGAGCACCGCTGCTGTGACGGGTTCCACAGAGATGTTCAATTATTGCACCAGCCTGGTGGGCGGCCAGGGCACGACCTGGAACGATTCCAACCCGATGGACAAGACCTATGCCCACATCGACGGCGGCACGAGCAACCCGGGCTACTTCACCGACAAGAACGCGGCCCTGCGAGGCGACGTGAACGGCGACGGCAGTGTGAACATCAGCGACGTGACGGCCCTGATCGACTACCTGTTGACCGGCAATGCTTCGGGCATCAGCCTGAGTGGTGCCGACTGCAACCAGGACGGCAGCATCAACATCAGCGACGTGGCCGCCCTGATCGACAGGCTCCTCATCGGCTCCTGGTAAGAAACTACGAATTTCGCGAATTAAACTAATTGCATCCGCGGTGATGCTCGCGTTGCTCGCAGTTTAGAGTTTAGGGTTTAGAGTTAAGGCCTGCGGCGCTAATGCTAATTTCGCTAATTATACTTAGGGGCTTCCGCGTTCTTTTTGGCCCACGCTAAGGCGCTAAGAATTGTTGAAGACAAGAAGGACAAGAAGGACAAGAAAGACAAAAATAATATTCTATTTTAACGACAGTTCGATGAAAAATAAAGTGCTGATACTCAATTCCCCCTCTTGGTTAAGAGGGGGTGCCCGATAGGGCGGGGGCGTTCGTGTTACTGCGGCTGATTTCCGACTTGGGTATCATCAACGCCCCCTGCCCCCTCTAATCTTAGAGGGGGAGTTGCTGACGCGCTGAATTTTAGTCAGTAATTTCGTCGAATTCACGTTATTTTATTGATAATCAATATAATTGTTGTCGTTCTTGTCTTCTGACAAGCATACGCACCCTGTGAAAAAAGGGGGTGCTGATACCTTCGTTAAATTCGTTAAATTCGCCGACGGTTAAAGGTTTGCCGATTGTAACAAGTCTGCTACGCTAGACAGTATTAATATTGAGTTAAGATTTATGAAAAAAACAACCAGATTTTTAGTATTGCTTATCCTCGGTGCCTGGTGTACGGGGGCACTTGCGCAATCCCACGAGCAAGTCAACGACATCCCTTATACCAGCAAGACCGATGCCTACTCACTGGAGCGGCTGAAACTAGACGTTTACCACCCCGACGGCGTGACCGGCTGTCCGGTTGTCATCTGGTTTCATGGCGGCGGCCTGGAGGGTGGCAGCAAGGAGATTCCGGCACAACTGCGGGAGAAAGGTATTGTGGTCGTCGGCGTCAACTACAGACTGCTGCCGCGGGTGACCGTCAGGGAAATCCTCGACGATGCCGCCGAGGCCGTTGCCTGGGTGTTCAGGCACATTGCCGACTATGGTGGCGACACGCGCAAGATTGTCGTGACCGGGCACTCGGCAGGAGGCTACATCTCGATGATGCTGTGCCTTGACAAAAAGTGGCTGGCGGCCTATGGCGTGGATGCCGACAGCGTGATGATGTACGTGCCCTTCAGCGGTCAGGCCATCACCCACTACAACGTGCGCATGATGCAGGGCATCCCGCCCCTGCAGCCCACCATCGACGAGTATGCGCCGCTCTACTGGGTGCGCAGCGACTGCCCGCCGCTGGTGCTGATCTGCGGCGACAGGGAACTGGAACTCTACGGACGCTATGACGAGAACCAGTATCTCGCCCGAATGATGAAACTGGCAGGGCACCAGCAGACCTATCTATACGAGATTGACGGTCACGGTCACGGCGGCATGGTAGCGCCAGGATTCCACATTCTTGAGACCCACCTGAAACAGATGCTCGGCCAAACGGTCGATCCCTGATTTGGAAGATGCGGTCAAGGTCAAAAAACCGACGTGTAATGGCCCACATCTTACAACAATTTATTAACTTTGCAGTTTAAACGGACTTTAAAACCTTTCTAGACATGAGCAACGACAAGACTTTGCAGCCGCTGGCCGGCATGACACTTGAGGAGATGCAGGATGTGGTCACCACATTGGGTATGCCACGTTTTGTGGCTAAACAGTTAGCGCAGTGGATCTACCAGAAACGCGTGAACGACTTTGAGCAGATGCTGAACATCTCCAAAGCCAACCGCGACCTGCTGGCAAGCCGCTACTGCGTGGGTCTGTATCCACCCAGCCAAGCCGCCGCCAGCGAGGACGGCACCGTGAAGTACCTGTTCGACGTGGGCGACAAGCAGGCCGTCGAGTCGGTATATATCCCCGAGGACGACCGCGCCACGCTGTGCATCTCGTCGCAGAAAGGATGCCGCATGAACTGCTACTTCTGCATGACCGGCAAGCAGGGATTCCACGGCAATCTCACTTCCAACCAGATCATCAACCAGGTGCTGAGCATCCCCGAGAGCGAGACGTTGACCAATGTCGTGTTCATGGGCATGGGAGAGCCGCTGGACAACCTGTATGAGGTGCTGCGCGTCATCTCTATCCTCACCGAGCCGTGGGGCCTCGCTTGGAGTCCCAAGCGCGTCACCGTCTCGACCGTGGGCAAGAAGCCCGAGTTGAAGATCCTGTGTGAGCAGACGAGCGTGCACATCGCCGTGAGCGTGCACAATGCCGTGCAGGAGGAGCGTTCGTCGATGATGCCCATCGAGCGCCTCTACCCCATCGCCGACGTGATGGAGATGCTGGGCAACTACGACTTTGCCCACCAGCGCCGCCTGTCGGTGGAATACATCTGCTGGCAGTGGTTCAACGACGATATCCAGCATGCCGAAAAGCTGCGTGAGCTGTTGCCCAACGAACACGTGCGCGTGAACCTTATCCGTTTCCATCCCATTCCTGGCATCGAGAAGCTGCGCACAAGCAGTGATGAAAGGATGGCCTACTTCCGCGACTACCTGAACAGCAAGGGCGTGACCTGTACCATTCGCCGCAGCCGTGGCGAGGACATCGCCGCAGCCTGTGGCCAGCTCGCCGGACAAGTGCGCAAGCAGCAGGCCGAGCAACGCAAAGCCGCGACTGCCAAGGACAAGGCCAAAGACAAGGAAGCCAAGGCACCCGCCAAGCGCCCGTCGCGCGACGCCAAGAAGAAATAACACATTTTTTTTACCTTCATCTACCGCCAATCATGAACAAGCCCATCAGATTCATCATCCTGCTTGCCGCAATCGCCACGGCGCTCACCAGCCTGGCCACCGAGCCGATCAACTATTACAACAACGCTCTGGGCAAGAGCGACGAGGCACTCATGTCCGCCTTGAGAAGCATTATACGGGTCCATAACGAGGTATCCTATTCCAGTGGCTTGCTGAATGCATTCAAGAAAGCCGATGTCGATAACGAGGGCTACATCATCGATATCTACAGCAACTGCCGCTACAGGCCCAACGACAACGGCTCCTCGGCATCCCATGTGGGCCAGGGCTATAACCGTGAGCACAGTTTTCCCCGCAGCTGGTTTGGTGGCGAGGTGGCTCCCATGAATACCGACGTGTTCCATGTCTACCCCACCGACATCAAGGTCAATAGCCAGCGCGGCAATTATCCTTATGGCGTGTGCGCCAACGGCACGCGGTTGACCTACGGCTCCTATGTCGCCAAGGGCAAACTGGGCAACAGCACCTATCCCGGCTATAACGGGACGGTGTTTGAGCCCGACGACGAGTACAAGGGTGACCTTGCGCGCACCTATTTCTATATGGCGACCTGCTACAAGAACGAATTGCAGTCATGGCCCGGCAGTCCTCAACTTGACTACCGGACCAATAAATACAAGGCCTTCTCGACCTGGACCATCAACATGCTCATGGAGTGGACGCGTCTGGATCCCGTGAGCGAGAAAGAGATCAAGCGCAACGAGGCCATCTATGGCATTCAAGGCAACCGCAACCCGTTCATCGACCATCCCGAACTGGCCGAGCACATTTGGGGCAACAAGCAGGGCAAACCCTGGAACGGCAGAACCGATGACACCCCTGCAACAATCATCTCGCCCGTGGACGGTTCAATCATCGACCTGGGCAGCACCACCCTGGGCACACCCATACCCTACTCCATCGACCTCAAGAGCGAGGGCCTGACCACAGGAGTGACCATGTCAATGAGCGATAATGAATACTTCTATGTAAACGCCAGCACATTTACCGCCAGCGAGGCCAACAACGGCACCTCGTTCATCATCACCTTCACGGCCGACGACCTTGGCACCTTTGATAACCTGATTACTATCGGGAACGAGGAAGTCACGTCAACATTCACTGTCAGGGCCACCGCTGTTGACTTGGACATCACGGGTGACGTGAACGGCGACGGCGAAGTCAACATTGCCGACGTGAATGCCGTGATCAACGTTATCCTGGGTGATGACAGCGGCGACATCGATGGTGACGTGAATGGCGACGGCGAGGTCAATATTGCCGACGTCAACAACATCATTACCATCATCTTGGGTCTGTAGCCCAACAGACAGCTCTATCCGGGAAATAATCATTCGTGTCCGGGGAAAGCCCCGCTAGGGGCGTCCAGCGTCAGCTTAGGCAGGGGTGTAACGAGGCGAAGCCGAGTGTAACCCCTGCAGCAGTAGCGAATACTCATCCAAGCCCCATCGGGGCGGCACGAAGTCATTGATGCACAATCTGTCACCCCTAACGGGGTTAATTGATGATGGATTCACTATTACAGGGGTTCCGCTACGCTCCACCCCTGCCTATGCCTGAAGTGCACCCCAAAAGTTGGACACAAAACTTTTGGAGTATGAAGTATAGTTTTAAAGAAAAGCTGGCAATTGTAAGTGAAGTCATTTGCGGCAAAAGTAAAGCATCTGTTCGCCGCAAATATAATGTTGACCAGCATGTGCTCGAGATTTGGGTGGCTCGCTACAGGCTTTATGGAGAGGCCGGTCTTCTCAGAGCGAAGATGGTTCGTCACTATTCTCCGGCAGAAAAAGAACGGATTATTTTGGAGCATGTCCAGGATGGTGTATCTTTGTCGGGGCTGAGCGTCCGTTATGGGCTGGAGCGTAGCACGATTAAAGCGTGGCTGAGGGAAGTCCGGTCTGGAGGCTCACTCAATGGAGTCAAACGACGTACCAGTCCACCACCCGAAGGCGCTATGGCAAGACCGAAGAAAAAAGAACCACAGACAGATCTGGAGAAGCTCCAGGCGGAGAACCTCCGTCTGAGAGCGGAGATTGCGTTGCTAAAAAAAGTGAAGGCCTTAGTCGAGGAACAGGAAGCCCAAGCACTGCTCAATGGGCAAAAGCCATCGACGAGCTAAGGCCGGAATACCCTCTGGCCTTGCTGTTGGGTTTGAGGGAGATGGCCCGTTCCGTTTTCTATTATCATTTGAGACGTCTGAAAGGCGCCGACAAATACGCGGCGGAGAAGGAGTGCATAAAGTCTGTTTTCCACGAACACAAAGGCCGCTATGGCTACCGCCGTGTCACCGCTGAGCTGCGCAACAGAGGCATTGTGATAAACCACAAGACAGTACAGCGCCTGATGGGCGAGCTGCACCTGAAGAGCGTGATACGCAGGGTGCGCTACCGCTCATACAAGGGTGCGGTCGGCAGAATCGCTCCCAATGTCATCGACAGAGACTTCGCGGCCGAAGCGCCTAACCGCAAATGGGCGACTGACGTGACACAGATAAATGTCGGGTCCGCCAAACTTTATCTGTCGCCCATACTGGACATGTTCAACGGAGAGATCATTTCTTACAATATCTCTCGGGTGCCGAACCTTGAACAGGTTTACGACATGCTGGACAAGGCTTTTGCAAAGTTCAATGACCTGAAAGGGCTCATATTGCATTCGGATCAAGGCTGGCAATACCAGCACTGGGGATATCGCCAACGTCTTGCAGGGCATCACATTGTACAGAGCATGTCACGCAAAGGAAATTGTCTTGACAATGCGATGGCCGAGAACTTTTTCGGAATCATGAAATCCGAGCTGCTTTATGCGGAAAAATTTGAATCGCCCGAAGCCTTCATGAAGGCTTTGGATGAATATATCGTGTATTACAACAATAAAAGAATCAAATTACGGTTAAATGGAAAGAGCCCGGTGCAATACCGAACTCTATTCCTTAATCAATAACCCGTCCAACTTTTTGGGGTCACTTCAGCCCCTGACCAGCCCTAACGGGCTTCAAAAATCCTAAGGCGAATTATTACGCACCGTGTCGATTTGTATGTCCTTCAGGCGGTCAGTGATTCCATTCAACTTATTGACCACCAGGTACCTGTTTCCATACAGGTCCAACACGGTCCATTGATGGGTCAACACGATGGTATCGGGGTAATGCGAGGCCTTGATGGCCAGCCTCTTGAAGAAGGAAGCCGACGAGGCGTCGTCCAGTGGCCTCAACAGGTAATTGACCTCGCTGACCTGTTCACTGTCGCCCAAGCGCTTGATATAGAAGCCATAGGGCGATTTCAGGTTCAACGTGTCATAGTGCTCGGGATGGGGTTTGAGGTCATCGAGCAGCACCTTGGGCAAGAAAATAAGAGAGTCGCGATGGTAGGTGGCCGCAATGCTCGACGGCTCGGTACGCGGGTCAAAATTGGTGGCATAGTCCGATGTATCCTTCTCGATCATCGTGCACATGAACGAAGTGAAGTGACCCGCATCGTGCTCCTGAGTGCTGATGATGCCGCCGGTATTGTGCTCAATCTGATACACCAGGCGCTCGGTTTCCTGCCAGTTGGGCACAGCATGAATCATCACCATACCGTAAAACGCTATCAGTCCGATAGAAAGCAACAGGCCAATCCTGTTTAAAACCGAAGCGTTGAAAACAGGCACCGCCTCACCCAGTAGCCGCAACAGGAAGACAATCGAGAAAAACTCCAAACCGAAGGCCGGTCGCGTGATGGGCATACCTGAGGCAAAGACAATTCCGAACGAGAGCAAGACCGCAATAATCAAGTGGACATTGCGCTTGAGCACGCGTGCCACGATATCCCTGTGCCTGACGCACATGGCAAGTGTCACGATGACGGCAAGATAGACAAGCCTGAGTTGGGAAAGCACTGTGCAGAAGGGCAACAGCTTCTTGAGAATCAGCGCCTTGTACATGCCCGAAGACGCGCCCGAGCGGGTAATGAGCGACGGGGCGAAAGTGGCCATACAGGTTCCCGCTATCAAAATCAGCGCCAGCCAAAAGCCTCGGGTTTTGCAGGACTTCTTGATGGTCAGCACATTGATGGCGACCAAGGCGATCGCCAGGGGCAAAACGATGCCCTCGTGCGTCCAACCCAGCAGGAATACCAGCGGACACAACAGCATCACACGCCAGTCAACAGGCAACGACCCGTTCTTCTCATAATACCAGAGGAAAAGCAAAACGCCCGTCGAGCACCACAGGTAGTTGACGCTGCCCGTTACCCACAGGAACGTCTCGCAGAAGGTGGGGAGCATCAAGACCAGCGCCACCACCACGGCATAGGAGAAGAGGGTCAATCGGCCAGGAGCGGCAACCTGGCGGCGAAGCAGATAGATGAACGCGGCAAAGACCAGGGCATTCATCACATTGAAAACCTGCTTGCCCAAGAGGCCGCAGAACAGCTGGGCAGTCCACTGGACTACCGTGCGGCCGTTCCATGCAAAATAAAAGCCATACTGGGAACGGAAAACATCCCACAGGTTGCTGATGCGCTGGGAATAGTCGGGTCCGGTCTTGTCGAACACGAATTTATAGACGTAGTCGTCCAGAAACTCGGGTGACAGCAGGTTGTGGATGTAGAAGGCAATAGTGACTAGCGCCAAAACCAGCAATCCACGGTTGTTGTTGAACCACTTCTTGTGTGAGGATGGCGCTGTCATTGCCTAGTAGAGTATAAAAGCTCGTTTTTACTTCACGGGAATCTTGTCGATGCGGCGCTGGTGACGTCCACCCTCGTAAGGGGTCGTCAGGAAGGCCTCGACCATGGCGATGGCCTCCTCGTTGGTGACGAAGCGTCCGGGCATGGCAAGCACGTTGGCATCGTTGTGCTGACGGGCCAGGCGGGCAACAGCCAAGCGCCAACACAAGGCCGAACGCACGCCTTGGTGCTTGTTGAGCGTGATGTTGATGCCCTCACCACTGCCACACACGGCGATGCCGGGATAGCACTCGCCACTCTCTACCGCGGCAGCACAGGGATGGGCAAAGTCGGGGTAGTCGCAGCTGTCCTCGTTATAGGTACCGAAGTCCTTGTAGGCAATACCCTGGCCGTCAAGCCACTGCTTGACGGCTTCTTTGGTCTGGAAACCGGCATGGTCGCTGCACAGGGCCACGGGAATGCCGGGTTTAATGATGGAATTTTCCATTTTAGGCTATAGGTTTTAGGCTTTAGGCATTAGGTTATTCTAGCAACTAACGCCTAAAACCTAACACCTAAAGCCTTTTAACGATAAATTACTTTTTCAACTGCTGGAGGGCTTGCTCCATTGTGGCGATCTTGCTCTCGGCATCGGCCTTTTTCTTGCGCTCGTTGGCGACAACGGCCTCGGGAGCATTGGCGACGAAGCGCTCGTTGCTCAGTTTCTTGTCCACGCTGGCGAGGAAGCCGCGGGTATATTCCAGGTCGGCTTCGAGCTTCTTGATTTCCTCCTCAACGTCGATGCTGCCAGCCAGAGGCACGGCAAACTCGGCGGTGCCCACCATGAAGGCGGCTGCCGTGGCGTCCTTCTCGGTAACGGCCTCGATCTTCTCGAGTCCGGCGAGCTTGGTGATGATAGCCTCGAACGGGTTGTTCAGGCCACCCACTGCCTGCAGGGTGAGCTGCTCCTTGTT
>JAEEGG010024682.1_pt1 | contig 11645 bp, 14 predicted proteins | sample 9134161 | NCBI WGS metagenome assembly JAEEGG01 (sample SAMN16246543, study PRJNA631951) | gut metagenome | biome: gut microbiome; feature: rumen; material: CR-attached | host: Bos | place: Iran: Karaj | collected 2018-10 | reverse complement strand
GATACTCGACAGATGCCAGAAAACACTTTACATGGAACTTTTCCTTGTATCCTTGAATAGTTTTCCGTTCTTCCGGCGTTAAAGGTTCGAAATCCTCGGCGCAACCGCCACGCACAGCAATCAGACAAAGATCATCGCCCTTCTGCGCAACGATATTCACTGCCGCATCTGTATCATCTGTGCCTGAGACAATCTCGAATTCTTCCTGTATGGGATTTAAAGTAGTTTCCATTGCGAAATTCGTGAATTCGGCTTTTGTCATCAGATCAGACGGTGAGTACTGCGGAATCCCTGGTCCCCAATTACGCTGAGCGACCTTCGCCGGTTTCGGAACTCTGTGCTGCGAATGAAGCAGTATGGCTAATAAATAACTCAACTTTCCCATAAGCAGAAGGCAGCGTAAATCCTTGAAAAATAAGGATGATGACAAACTTCAGGACGGAAATAAACAGTACTTGACATCACTTTTTGTGTATTATATGGCGATGATTTATTGCCAATAATCACATGATTTTCGGCCTGTTTTGTGCGTCAAGACTTGCTTTTTTTCCTCCTTTTTACCCGGTTTTATCTGATAATACAAAGATTTTCTGGTAGAAAAGCTTGTGGGAAAGTTGAGTAAATATCTTTTGCTACCATCCATGGTGTAAAACGTATCGATAACCTCTCAGCCATTCTGTCCCCCTATATTCTGCCCAAAAATCAAAAATCCTGTGGGTAGTTCGGATTGATAGAAAAGGGGAGGATCACGATGGTCATGGGTGTTGACGGATTGGCCGCTCGCATGGCTTGGCTGCCCGCAGAGAATCAAAAATGCAGCAAAACCCGCTCCTCTGTCATATCATGGTACAACATGCAATTCCGATCGCTTACATCCGCCAGCCAGACTACATCCCGCCATTTAGAGCCCTGCGGGATTTGGGATATGATATTCTCCGATGCTTGAATCAGTTCCGGACGGAAATGGAGCGTCTTCTTGTCGGAGAATACGGCTGTATACAGGATCTGAGCCTCCACGAGATCCTGGAAAATGTGGCTGCCGTAAGACAGCTCCGGGTTATAGCCTGCCCGGCTTTCCGCTATCTCACAAACGGCTTCGAAACTGCTGATGTCGGAGAACGCGGTTGGAACACCCAACTCAGGAGATGACGTGCCGATCCGCCCGGGAGCCATCAGCAGCATGTGCTTTCCCTGATCCCTGTATTTCCAGTTGATCCGGCCGATCAGCGCAGCAATATCGGGCTTCTTGGAATAGGGCAGATGGTAGTATTTGATTGGGTCAACGTATACGATCAGATCCAGTCTGGTTTTCCTGGAAAGCCCCATAGAAGCGCCGCGAGTCTCCAGCAGGATCCTGTCCTCCGGAACATCCTCCGGCAGGGCTACTCCGCCTGCGTCCCGATAAACCTGCAGTGGCCTGCACTGCAGCAGATTGATCATGTATTCCCGATTCTCCGATACATTGATGGTGAACTCAATGTCCACAGGCAGTCCGTATTCAGCCTGGATCAGGTGCATCATCCGCTGCATTCGTCGCATCATTTCCGTATTCTGAACCAGCCCGAGGCAGGAAATGAAACAGACGGACCGAACGACACCCTGCTCCCGGAGCGACGCTTCTGCCTCCGTATCGTGTTCCAGCACCTGGTATTTCATGAACTGCGGCAGCATCGGTTCCAGTTCCTGCAGGGACACCCTGCTCAGATGCCTGTTCCGTAAATCCACCGCTTCCGCTTTTCGCTGGGAATATCGGTGCTTTTCAGCCACGGTGGTACAGTTTGTGGCTTCCGGCCTATCCAGGCTGACCAGCCGCGGATAAGAGCCCTCCGTCCTGTCTACGGCTGAAGTGCCAAGCCCCATCACCAGCCGGAGCATGCCGGCTGAGGAATCTATGTCCTTCAGGAATTTATAGGGGCTGAAGGAATAACCAACACCCGCGGCGCAGGGCATATAGTACGTTCCGTAGGCCGATCCCGAAACCCGCATCACCAGCAGGGCCATCTGTTCATCCCGCCGGTCCAGGCCCCGCCGTTTGCGGTAGTCCAGAGCGGAAAGCCCCGCCGAGCTGGCGTACACTGTCCGTACGGCATTCTCAAATTCTTCCAGTCTTTCCTCCGGTGTGCCACGGTTGGCGCAGAAAACCGATTCGTATTTCCCTGCGAACGCGTTATCAAAACCATCCTCCAGAATACTGCTGGAACGGACAATATAAGGGGCCTGGCCATAGTATTCCAGGATATGCATGAATTGATCCTTTGTTTCCCGGGAGAAGGTCCCGGTTTTCAGGCGGTCCTCCAGCTGTTCCGCCAATTCAAAATATCCTTCTTCTGTTCGCTGGCGGACGCGCAGATCCCAGAAATCGTTGTCCACAATGTAGGTATAGAACACGTCCGAGCCTACATAGAAGGAATCATGAGGTTCCATCACACGGTCGATGTCCGGCGCGAGATTGCGGATCATGGCCCGGGCAAGCAGCATTCCGCAGGTTTTTCCACCCACCATACCGGTACCTACCATATGATCCCTGACCTCAAAGTAATCCTCTGGCCTGAAGTGCTTTTTCACCAGCGTCCGAAGCCTTTCATCCCGGGTCATCATGATATTGCACATTCTGGCGCACTGTTCTTCCACAGGTATCGCGTTATCATGCAGCAGCCGGGTCTGATTGAAAAAACGGTCCCAGGAGTCCACGTACTGTTCTTCCAGCGTCCGCTGATAGCTGTGCATCACCTGGTAGAAGCGGCTGGTCTGTACGCCATCCTGGATTGGCTGGACCTGCCCGGTGACAGGATGGAAGATGTGCGGCAGGAACATGGTGTCGGAGCTCCGGTTCCATACCTTCTGAGGACGGATATACATGGCATCGCTGCCCTGATCCGAATACACGTCCAGGAAAAGCTGGGTCGTATTGCTGATTTTGTTGATCGCATGGAAGGAGTGGCGTCCGCGGATGATCGGGAAAAAAGCCACTGTGTCGAGGATGAACAGAAAGGGGCAGGTGACGCGGAAGAAATTCCCCATCATCAGGTCCGTTGCCCAGGCAGTCTGCAACTCCGACAGACAGTCAAACACATAGAAGGCGTCCTTGCCCTCCTGCTCGATCACCCGGTGAATATCTACGGTAAAGGTTTCAAACCGGTGAGAAAGCGGAATGCACACGCGCCTGACCTCCGGACATTCCGCTACAAGCTCCGGATGACTGGCAAATCGGAAATAGATGATCTTTCTGCCGTCCTTTTTTGCCTGTTCCACAAACGGGTCTGAAAAACGGCGGAATTCTTCCAGATTGGACACGCGCCAAACCACGTTATCGCCCATTCGGATATAATCCAGCGCCTGATCCAGCCCGGGAATGCCAGACAGTACCTTGTCAAACGCAGCCATGGAATGCTCCCCCTTTCCGACATCAGGATCAGTGTCATTCTGTTCGAAGAATACTTATTTCGATGTGAAAGAAACAAAAAAGGCAAAGGAATCAATTCAGACTCCTTTGTCTCTCGATGTCAGTATAGCATATTCGAGCATTTTTGTAAATAAAATAACTCAACTTTCCCATTCCGGCGTTTTCACCTCATACTTTTGTGATAGTCATTCGACCACATTATAAGCGGATAATCATCTATACCACCATTTCTTCCTCCAACATCTGTATCGCTTCAGTTACGGTTTCTTCCGTGAGATGCTTTTCCATATAATCAATTGCCGCCCGATTTGCGGAAAGCCTCTCCATTGCTTCCGCCTCCTTTCCTTGATGGAATCAATATAATACTAATTCAAACCTAAAATCCTTCCGTCTTCGGGCGTCTTTTCCTCTCTGGCGTTGCTTCATTCCGGTCAACGTAGCGCTGCTACGCCTCCCTCCATTCAGCTTAGCCAGAGAGAAAAATCCATCCCGAATCCTGGAATTATTTTAGATTTGACTTAGTATAAAATTCCGATTTGTCAACACTTCAATTTGCATGCGCATAGAAAACTCGCTTGGGATGAAAGCACATCACCCTCGTCCAGTCCGCCTTGAATGCGTCGTTCTTTTCATACCCATCTATATACTCCTTCGGCTCCAAATCGCCAACGAAGCAATCGCCGTCGTCCAGCACAATCGAAATACTGTCCGGGCTGTGGCTGGGGGTGGAGATGATCTCGCCGTTGATACCGATCCCCGCCAGAAACGTCCTGCTCTCCGCGCAGCGGATGACCGTCGCCGCTCTCTCGTCGATGGGCTCAAAGGGAAGCCTGTCACGGGCAAAGATATAATCGGAGAAATGTACGAAATCCTTCTGGGTATCGATCAGCAGCAGCTTCACCCCCTGTTTCATCAGCTCCGGGATCAGCCCCACGTGATCGGGATGATAGTGCGTGGCAAGGACGTAGGCGATATCCGAAATCCTGACCCCTGCCTGCTTGATGGCGCGGTAAAAGGCGGGAAGCGTCCCGGCGTAGTCCGTGTCCAGGAGAAGATAACCGCCGGAGCAAGGGATCAGGAAGGTGTTCGTGTTGCCATATCTAAGCCGAATCATGGAAACCGCTCCCATATCTATTCATGAACAGATAAGTTTGCCTTCACAAACCGCCCGCCATCCGGTACCTTGACGTACGGAAAGGGATCGGAGTATCCCCCTTCGTAGATGAGGGCGTCTTTCTCTCCCGTAAAATAAAACTGGAGATCAAATCCGTTCTCCTCGACCAGATAGATATAACTGCGCTCGGCGTACCAGTGCCCGCCGCCAATATAGCTGCTGAGCGGCCCTTCATAAAAGGTGTAGGAACCGTCAGTTTCCAGCGTGATTGTAAAGTCGCCGCCAAATCCTCCGGCAGTGTAAATATATGTTCCTGAAAAATCACCGTCCAAGATCGCGTCGAAGAGTTTGACCATCTCATTCTTCACTGCATCATAACCTTCGGGAAACCTGTTATCACCATGGGCATGGATATGCCTCCCATCGGAGAAAGAAATATCAAGACTGAACCCTTCTCCATCAAGGACGTATTGCTCACTCTCATTGAAGCCGTCCCAGGCATAGAGGTCATTATTGTCGATGATCGACAGGAGATTATTAAAGGCTTCTTCCTCCAACTGGCAAGATGCGCCATCGTCTCGCTCAAGGCGGTATATGCCTTCTTCCAGAGTCACTTCATATGTTTGGGACGGCAGATATCCACCAAAGGAAAACCAGCAATAGGTAAGCGCTGCATCCTCAGCCATAGCCGGAGCGCACAGCAGCAGCGCCAGGATTATTATACAGATAAACCTTTTCATCTTGCCGCCTCCATCATTCATACAGCACTTCTGCCGTATCCGGCAGTCTTTCCAGAATGAAATCTCTAACAAAGGGAAAATCTTCATGCGGTACGAAAACAGGGCCGGAGCCTACAGCCTGATAAAGCTCGATCATGTCACGAGATTCATATACAACAGCTTTCTTTATACTACGGAACGTAAACGGGGCATAATACCTTCGCTGATGGAACTGGACGCTCTTTTCCGTCATGATGTAGCTTTGCTTACGATTGCCAGCGTTCCGGCTGAACAGCCAGCAAACGCCTCCGGTCACAGCCAAAGCCCCTAAGCATGATAAAAGAACAACACCGATCATATCGCCGCCTAACATGAGGCTCATAATGATGAGCATAACACATATCCCGCCGACGACGCCAAACGCGATCTTGAAGGCTTTGTTCTCATAACCCTGATCTATTGTACTACTCCAGTGATAAACTCCACGCTCGTCCTGTGTGATCCCGCTGCTCATGTTTACACACCTTTCCATATTCTATTGACATGATCATCGAAATCTGTTCATCCCATGGTCAATTCAACAATCATTTATCTGAATAACTGCAACCGCTCCTGTCCGGGCCCGTTGCACTACGGGTATAGCGGGCGTTGAATTCCATGTTGATTTCCCGGAGCTCCTTGTGCCCGTCGATGTATTCTTGGTACATTTCGATGAGTCCCGGGCTGCACCCGTCGCACAGGCCATCAATGTTCCCGATGGATTCCGCGACGATCTGCTCCCGCTCCTCCCGGGTGGTATCTGCAATCAGAATGCTTTTCATGGTTTTCTCCCTGCCGTCAGATGACTCCCAGCGGGATCAGCACGATGAGCAGGATAGCCACCAGCGCCCATTCCGTAATCAGGAACGTCTTGCGTTTCCGCGGTTCCATATCTGGCACATAATTACTGGCCAGGAAGAAGGGGATATACGTCGTCACGAACACCGGCAATACGCCCCACCAGCGATAGACCCAGATAAAGGAATGATTGCTGGTGCCCGCCAGGAAGGATTCAAACAAGGCGAACAGCAGCGCCATTTCCAGCGCTCCCACCAGCTTGCAGCTGATCCCCTTCTTTCCGAGCTTTCCCGCCAGATACCGCTTTGTCCGGTCCTGGGGCATCATCTTGAAGGAAATGATCCCCGCCAGAGAAAACATCATGGAAAGCTCCCAACACACGCCGATCAGCAGGATGAATGTAGTAGATTCGTTACTGACAGACCACAGAGGATACCCCGTCACCTTCCCGATGATGGCGTTGCAGATTTCGTAGAGCCAGTGTACGCCGTACAGCGCCAACCCGGCAAACACGGCTGCATAATTCTTCTTGTGGATCTCCGTCCAGTAGACATAGAAGACCACGGCCAGAATGAAAATGAACGTCCAGTTGAAGTTGTCCGTACTGCGCACCCGGATGGCTTTGACCAGATCCATGGCCTCCTGCGAACCGTCACCCCAGAATTTGAACATTATGATTCCCTCCTGTTTGCCCGTCTTGCGTATGCTCTATTCATCAAGGCCGTCGTTGTTCATGCGTCGCTCATACAGATATGCATTGTATTTCGCCTGGGCTTCCTGGCTTTCCTTCTTTTCGCGCCAATTCTCTGTGTCTGCACAAATGGCCAGCATTTCATCGACCAGCATCTCCATATTTCGGGCATATCCATGGCGCACATAAGCCGTCATGCGGTCGATGGCCTTGGGGCTTTTTAGTTGCTTCGCCATGATCTCCGAAAGCTCAGTGGGATACCCTGCAACACATAGCGCTGCTGCCAGCCGGTCCCGTGCCTGTGCCCATTGCAGTTGATATTCGGTCATATGCCCTCCTATACTATACATGCTTCAACTGGAGCGCGATCTTTGCGACAAATTCTTCAGGAGAGGGCTCTTTCCCTCAAATATGTCGTCAAACCGCCGCCTTGCATGGGGATCAGTGGTCGTCCTTGCCGCATGGATTGCTACGCTCTTTGATGCTTCTTAAACTGAGAGCTGTCATAAAGCGCTTTTCGGGCAGTTCTTCACGCACTCCATACATAGGATACATTCCGTTCCGTTTTCACGTTTTCTTGAATTGTCCGTCACGTCCACATTCATCGGGCAGACACGTTTGCATTTGCCGCAAGATACACATTTATCCTTGTCGCATTTCACGCGGAACAGCGAGAAGTAACTCATCGGCTTCAGAAACACCGTGATCGGACAGATATATTTACAAAACGCCCGGTTGTCCTGGAACGCAAATGCAAGGATGATCCCGATCACATAATACAGCGTGTTGCCAATGACAAACGCCCAGAACATGATCCTCTCCATGTTCCCGACGCGGGCAAGGAACAACGCAGCGACAAAGATCAACGCGGCAGCAAATGTGATATACCTGATCCACCCCAGCTTCTTTCGCGGCTGCTTTGGCACCTTGTAAGGCAGGAAATCCAGCACCATGGCCGTCCAGCAGGCATATCCGCACCATCCGCGTCCGAAAATCAACGGCCCGAATATCTTTGCTACGGCATAATGGATGGTTGCCGCCTCAAATACACCTGTGAAGAGATAGTACCAGAATCCCTCGATCTGCATGTTTTCGTTACAAATCAAGCCGAGATAGACCAGCATGTACAGACCGACAAGCAGCTGAACGACGCGCCTGGCATGCCTGTATTTTTTGATGAACAGGAAGACGCCCAGCGAAATGGACATGCCGATATAGCTGAAATTGAACAGATAGAACAAATTGCCCTTTGTCAGCCACAGCGTAATGGCTACTGCTTCAAATACAGCCAGCATCATGACCGGCATCGCATATTTCTTCATCTCTGCATCCCCACAAATCCCGGATGGTTGCTGTTCCATTCTTTTTTCAGGATCGCATACTGCACCGTGTTCTCATAATGCGGCGTTCCGTCAGGATTGTTGATGAAAGAGACGAATTCCATAAACAGCCCTTCCCGACGCATCCCGAGCCGCTCGCACAGGCGCTGGCTGGGAATGTTGTAATCCTCGGTATAGGCATAAATGCGCCGTGCGCCTTTTTCGCGGAACAGATCGTCGAAATAGGCATGGGCGGCTTCGTAAGCGTAGCCCATTCCGGTGTATTTCAGGTTCAGCATCCAGCACGGGCTGAACGTGTCCATCACCTCGTCTTCCGGGTCAGTCCCTTCGGGATGAGCGAAGATTTCACCAATTACTTTGCCGCTTTCCTTGAGGACGATTGCAAGATACAGTTCATCCTTTGCACGCCTCTTTATCTCGCCCCTTGCTGCCTTTAACGAGTCCAGCTTCATGCAGGCGAAGCAATTCACAGCGGGTTTGCGAAGATAGTCCAGCACATCAGCTGCATCGGATTCCCGGAACGGACGCAGTACCAGCCTTTCAGTCTCGATCATATTTCTCCTCCAGTAAATCATACAGCGCATCCTGGGAGAGCACCCCGCGCTTCAGATCCGGCGGCAGCTCACCCCGCTCATCCGCTTCATAGTCTTCCCGCCATTCGCCGGAGGTGTAGTAGGTCTCCAGGAGGGCAAGTATCTCCGGATTATGAATGGCTGCGGCCGCATCAAATAAGCGCTCATATTTCTCAACCCGTTCAATCCGATCCAACCGGTAGAAACGGCGATAGGTCTTGCCCTCGCGCTCTACGATCTCATTCCACATGGACGCGGGCCGAACCCAGATGCCGCCGTCACCATAGAGCGCCTGATAGACGACCATCGCTTCTTCGGTTTCCGAGTCCCGGGCGATGGCGACCACCTCATAGAGCCTCCCCTTAAAGTGACGATACCTTCCCAGCGGAATCGTCCGGATTGCCTCTTCGTAGGTCATAGTTCTCTCCTTTTATCTTCCAAGAACAGCGGTTTACTCTGCATATTCTCCGTATTCGCAGCCGATATGGGTGGCCTCTATCTCGTCCACCAGCTCCAATTGTCCGTTCCGTTTTTCGTACAGCTTCACCGTGCCGAATCCGTTTCCGCCGTTCCACAGCCGGTTGTGGCGCTTGCTGCCGTCCGGGGCTTCGTAGTTGACGAAAAGCATATCTTTTTTCAGGCAATGCACCTCCGTTTCCATAACAGCGTGGATGTTCTCCTGGCGCACATGCCATATCACTACCTCGTCCGTTTCCTCAAAGCTGAACTCTGTTTTCACCATCAGATGCAGCTTGGAAAAATTGAAATCGTACTCCCTGCCCTCATGGTAAAACACGCCCAGCAAGCGCCGGTCCAGCGGCACGAAATAGATTTTCGGCCTGCCGCCGCCGATGTCGAACACGCTGTTTTGGAGCGGCTTTCCCGTTTTTTTACTTACCAGGCAGTTGGAGGACAGCCACACCCAGGGGGAGGTAAAATCCCGGCCCCAGTTTTTGTCGGCGTAGCCGTAGCTTTTTTCGGGCGAGACCGTGTACTTTCTGCCGTTGAACGTGACCGTGCCGCTGTACGCGCTCTTCATGCCCTCGGCGTGCCAGTACATGGCGAAGGCTTCCGCGTCCCGGAGGGGCTTGCTGGCCCCGTAGCCCACGTTGAAGGCGATCTGCTTGTCGACGGCCAGATCCCAGGACATTTCGCCCGCGTCGCACATCCATTCCGGGTGGGCGGCAGCTTCCTCGGGCGTAATGTTGATACTTCCTTGCAGCGCCGTTTCGCAGGCCAGACAATCGCCGGCCTCAATCCGGTACGGCGCGTCCCCGTGAAGCTGAACATCCTTCCAGGCAAAGAACCGGTGCAGCTGGCAGTGATCCTCACCCCAGGTGCCCGCCTTGACCATCAGGTAGGAAGGCCGTTTGCCCGCGGCTTGGTTGGCGGGCAATTGCCCCAACACCGGCTCGTCTTCCGCCAGCGCGGGATTGCACACAAAAAACTCGATAAAGAACGGCTTGTCCTCCCCGGTTTCGGTGTCCTGAGCTGTGAAGGAGTGCCACCACCAGTCATAGCCGTGATGGGCTAGCGGGCCATGAAGCATATATGCGTTGCGCGTGATGTCGTGATGATTAAACAATTTTCTCCTGCTCCTTTGCCATCAAATCAGAATCCCGTCGCAGTGATCGACCTCATGCTGGATGATCTGCGCTGTGAAGCCCTCAAACGTGCCCATGCGGGAATGAAATGCCTGATCCTGATAGCTCACCGTGATCTTCCGGTATCGCTTGGTTTTCCGCACGCCCGCCAGGGACAGGCAGCCCTCTTCCGTTTCGTATTCCCCTGATTTTGCGGTGATCTGCGGATTGACCATTACCATTTGCATCGGCCCGTTGCAGAACACGATGATGCGCTTCTTCTCGCCGATCATGTTGGCGGCCATGCCCACACAGCGGTCCAGGTTAGCCCGCAGTGTGTCCATGAGGTCGGTGATGATCTGCCGGTCGGCTTCCGTGGCAGGCTTGGACTGCTGTCCCAGGAACAGGGGATCATGGATGATAGGACGAATCATTGCTATTTTCCTTCTGTTTCTGCCGCCATTGGTCGTGGGCGGCGATATAGTCGATGACTTCAAAACAAGTCATTTTGCGGTTTGCGAACTGCTCGTGTGTTTTTGCGTAATCTCCCGTTTTGAAATTGATCTTCGTTGTACTTTCATGACGAAGCGTTTTCAGCCGTTCATGATAACCAAAAGACCAATCGGCAATCGGCGTCGTGATAATGACGGATTCAAACAGGAACCGGCAACGAAAGCCATACTGCGCGCAATAGTCGGTTATAGATTGTTTCAAATCAGACTCAGCTTGATTCCTGCGCATTTCGGACAGCGTTTTTTTCGTCAGCGTTCTTGTGAAAACCGTTTCCATACCGCAATGGCTGCAAAAATGCTGAAATTCGTCGCCGTACTCAGGGTATGGCTCCTGAAACTGCAGCTGTGCATGTTGGTGGCAGTTCTTGCATTCACACTCGTAACAGCGCATGATTTCCTCCATTATGCCAACGGATCGTTCAGAAGGGCCTCCTGGATCAGTCGTTCAAAGCTCTCCGCAAATCGCTTGTCATCCTCTTCCGTACGTTTCGCGGGGCCTTTCAGGTGATGCTTTCCGCTGCGGCGGGCCTTCTTCGCCAGATGGCGATCCATCAGCAGCCCGTCGATGTTGTCGTCTGTGAACCATTTGCCGCTTTGGTGGATGGCCCGCGCTCCCTTGCCCAGCGCCAGTGCCGCTACGCCGTAATCCTGGGTCACCACAATGTCTCCGCGTTGGCACAGGTTGATCAGGGCAATATCCACCGCGTCCGCTCCCGCGCCGATGACCTTCACGGTGCTGTAATCCGAGGTCAGCACATGGTTGGTGTCACAGAGCAGGGTGACCGGGATGCCGTGTTTCCGGGCAATGTCCTCCGCGATCCGCGTGACGGGGCAGGCGTCGGCGTCAATGTAAATCGTCATCTGATTTCCCGCG
>JAEEGG010024680.1_pt1 | contig 11645 bp, 8 predicted proteins | sample 9134161 | NCBI WGS metagenome assembly JAEEGG01 (sample SAMN16246543, study PRJNA631951) | gut metagenome | biome: gut microbiome; feature: rumen; material: CR-attached | host: Bos | place: Iran: Karaj | collected 2018-10 | reverse complement strand
ATGACTAAAGACTATATAGGCTAAGTTGATTATGAAATTTTCTCCAGATTCTCGCGGTATTATCCGGTTGCCTTCTCTTGAATATGGACGCTCTGTGCTGGGCGCTCCACTGCTGTACTACCCGTGCAAGAGTGAATGCAAGTTGCTTGTAATGGCGGGGATTCATGGCGAAGAGCCGGAGACGACGTTCCTCTTGAGCCGTGTGCTTCGTGCTTTTGACGAGCCTTTTGATTCTATTGCTTTTATTCTGTGCGCCAATCCGGATGGTGTCGTTCTTGGAACGCGCGGGAACGCCAATGGCGTGGACTTGAACCGCAATTTCAAGACGCAGAACTTCTCAACGGAAAAGGTCGGTTCACGCTCAATTCTTGAAGCGCCTCGCGATACGCTTTTATCGCCGGGAGCATTTGCAGGGAGCGAACCGGAAACGCAAGCGCTTGTCGCGTTAATTGAAAAGCTGAAGCCTGCGAGCGTGCTTGCGATGCATGCCCCGATAGCATGCGTCGATGCCCCGCAAAAAACATCGCTTGTTGAGGGCGTGATGAATGCGTTCAACTTGCCTTGGTTGCCGGATATTGGGTATAAAACGCCGGGGAGCTTCGGGACGTGGTGTGGTGAACGTAACTTGGAATGCGTGACGCTTGAACTCCCGCGCATGTCGCTAGAACATTTGTTTGACCGCTATGGTCGTGCGTTCGCGGAATTCTTGGAACGCTTTGTGTCGCGCTAGAACGCGCCAATAATCTCCATAAAAAGAAATGCCCGCTTGCAGCGGGCATAACTTCAAATTAGCGACTGACGGCTAACCACTGTCTACTGTCTACCGTCTACTTCCTACTTTTTGGCTGCTTTAGCTTCTTTGATAATCTGCTTGCGGTAGATGAGGCCTACTGCAAAACCGATCACCATGTAGCTACCGCCAAGAATCAGCAAGTATTCAAGAATGAACGGCACCTTCGGGTTGTAGAAGAGGATTCCGGCAACATAGGTGAGCAAAATCAGCACAATCTGGAAAATGTTGAAAGCCTTGTTCTTGCGCGGCTGGAGTTTCGGGAGGAACAACGGGCTTACCATCAAGAATCCTGTAATGACAAACACGATAATTGGGAGCCAGAAGAGGAACGTGCTGGAGTCTGCGAAAACGCCCTTGGTCATGAGGAACACGATGAGTGTTGCATTGACCATGCCTGCAAAGGTGGAAGGGAGGCCGGAGAAATGGTGGTGGTAAGTGTCAGAATCGCAAGCATTGTACTTGGCGAGGCGCATGGCGGCACAGAGCACGTAAACGGCAAGTGCAACCGTCATCAGGAGCCCATGGTTCTGGAACCATTCCGGTGCGTAAATCTTGTAGGTGAAGAAAATGCAGAATGCAGGGGCGAGACCGAAAGCCACCAAGTCGGCAAGGCTATCGAACTGAGCGCCGAATTCGGAACTGGCGTTCACGAGGCGGGCGGCAAAGCCATCAAGCTTATCAAAAAGGGCGCACAACATGACGAAATAGGCACCCATGCGGATTTGGTCTGCCGTACTAAACGAACCAAATGCTCCGGTTGTCCAGCAAATGGAGAACACGCCAAGCAAAAAGTTCAGGCTTGTGAAAGTATTAGGCAAAACAAAGCGTAATTTTCCCACGATATACTCCTTTAAATGGTTTGCTAAAGATAATTTTTTTACGGTGAAAGAGAAACTTTTTTATTGATTATCGGCTTTATCAACGGGTACAATTTCCCAAAGTGCGCTAACTCCAGCAGCAACAATAAGGTTGCTAGGGGGTGCATACGGGTTTTCTGCCGTAGGGAAGTTTGTCCAGTGTTTAGTCGAGAACTGGTAGAATGTTGATGGCCTGTACATGAGGGGGAGTACAGGGACTGTTTCCATGAACAGTTTGTTGAGTTCCCGGTACGCTAGAACGAGCGAATCTTCATTTGCGATGGTCGGTATGTTGGCCAAGATATCATTTATTTCGGGATTCTGGAAACGTCCCTGGTTTACGAAGGTCTCTTCACCGACAGGCTTATAAGATAAGGTGCTTAACATTTGGTAGAACCTGTTCCATGGATTTGCGACAGAGTGCTCTGTCGGCGGAGTCTTCATGGCGAGGTCAAAAGTACCCCGACGCAGGTCGGAGTCCCACATGGCGTAGTCGACGATCTTAGGTGTTGCGGTAATTCCGATTTCGGCAAACGATTCCACGACAACATTGATGGCTTCAATCCAGTCGTTCCAGCCTTGCGGACACTCGATGGAAATGCTGCGGACAAGCTTTTTCTTCTTGTCGAGAAGTTTTCCGTCTGCGTTCCAGGAATAGCCTGCTTCCTGGAGAATTTCACGTGCTTTTTCAGTGTTGTAGCTGTAGCCGAACTCGTCGGCGTCTTCCTTGTTGAAATACTTCTTTTCGAGGCCAAACGGGAGGATGAACCCGGGCTGCACGGCGGGGGTGTAGTTCGAAAGGGCGCGAGCTTTGATTTTATCGAAGTCAATTGAGTGGGCTAATGCGCGTCTAAAGCTTACGTTGTTGAACGGTTCTTTTGTGGTTGCAACGACCAAGGCCGTAATGGTGGCGGGGAGCTGGTATGGTTCTTCGCGGCTCCAGGAGCGGATGCTGTCTTTGGCCTTTTCCCAAATTCTAGGCAAGTAAATGGAAGAAACGTCCAGGTTTCCTCGACTCATGGCATTGTTAAAATTGTCATTCTTGTCGTAAATGGGGTGTATGATGTATTTGGGAGCAGGCTTTCTGCCACCGTAATTGCTAGATCTCCAGTAGTTTTCGCTGCGTTTTAGCACAATTTGGTCTGGAGAATAGTTGGCTAAGGTATAAGGCCCCGAAGCGACTGGTTGAGCGTCGTTCTTGAATTCGAGAATCTTCTCCATGTTGTAGCTTTTGCCGGTCTTTGCAGACATGAGCAAAGGCTCGAATACAGACTTGGGGAGAATCGATGTCTCGGCAATGGCATTCAGAACCATGAGCGGGTTCCTGTTTGCTGCCATGTAGAAAGAAATAAAGTTGTCGCTGTCAGCGGATATCGCCTTGATATACTTCCAGTTGTTATGATGGGCTGTCGGGAGGATGGAATCCAGCTTGAAGGTGAATAGCACATCTTCGGTGGTGAGCGTTTCACCGTTGTTCCATTTGGCTCGCGGGTTCAGGTGGACGGTAATGGTCGAATCCGTCTGGCTGAAGGAATCTGCAAGCATGGGGTCGAGTTCGCCTGTCAGTTGGTTATAGGCAAGTAAAGACTCGTACATGAGGCGGATGTTTCCGTCTGCCGGGAAATTTGGATCCGGGTCCAGCGGGTTAAATGTTGCGGGTGGAGACCAGTCGAAACCACCTACGTAAAGGGTTTCGTTTCGCGGGTATTCTGAAACCACGGTTTTGGGCGTCTTTGAAACATCTTCCTTGCAGCCTGTGAGCATGAATGCCACCGCTATGGAGAGGTAGCTCAAGGAGACGATTCTTTTAATGTGGACGCTCATGGATTTCCTTGAAAAACAAGCTTTGCAAAATGTAGTGAGATTTTGCAAAAATGACCACTAAAATTTAGTTTACTATGACCTATAGCGCTAATTTATAGCGGAAATGCGTAAAGAACGCGTTTTGGGGAGGCGCTAAACAGGGTGTGGTTCAGAATGAACGGTGTTCCTGCGCCACCTGGGGTATTGAAAGTCTTGACCACTTTGCCGGTTTTGATAGAAAGTGCGATGATTTCATTCCCTTGGTCGATCCATGCTTTGCCATCGTAAATGAAAGGCTTGGAGAATATGGACTTTTTGCCTTGATATTTCCAGAGCGGGGTGCCGATGTTGGAATAAAGAAGGATGGACTGGTCCGAAAGTGAAATGATGATTTTGTCTTCATTCTGGTCGCGGAACACTTGCATCGAAATAATGGGGTATTCCATGAGAACTTGTGTGGGACTGTAATCCTTCTTTTTCGTATTCTGTAGGAAAAGTTTATTTGTGTTTGAAACGAGGACGAGGGTCGAGTCGATTCCTTCCATGGCCGTGATGTTGACCGGAACTCTATTTGATGATTTTTCTTGCGTAGAGCCGTTATCGTCATTGAGGCGCATCAGCGCTCCATCAAGGTTGCAAAGCTGCAAGAATTTAGGGAGCTTTACGACATGGAATGGCATGGAATAAACTTTACGCGACCAGACGATGCTGTTGTTTGCTCGTGAAATCTTGAGCAAAAAACCATTCCACGTCGAGGCGTAAATATAATCGCTAGTCATTGTGAAGTTGAATGCTTTTCCTGGGAGTTGCAACGGCTTGTTGAACGCATCCTTGTTCATGTCGTAAACGTTCATCTGGTAGCCTGTTGAAATGACGATGGCATTTTCATCGGACTGTATGACTGGGGCGTTCCCGATTTTGCCGATGTACTTGCTCCAGCGCTGTTCGCCATTTTCGGCATTGATGCAGATAAGTTGTTCTGTAGCCGGGTCAACGGTGTAGAGATTCTTTTTGGCCCCCAGGAATTGCGGGTACATCGTCTTGGGCGATATGTTTAACGGGCTTGCAAAACTTGCACCGATGACATCGCTGTAATGGCTCAATATTGTACTTGCAATTTGCGGGCTACCGCCGACAGAAAGCCTTACCGCTTCGGCCCATGCTCTTTGGCGGTTCTTTTCGGGCGCCTCCTGCTTCTCCAGATTTAAGGCCTTGAGAAAATGAGCTTCGGCATTGCCTGGTTCATTCTTGATGATTGTATCCAGGAGCGGAGGGATGTTTTCCCAATGGTCTTGCTTGGCTTGTAAAATTGCCTGGGCGGCAAGTTTACTCGTATATAGTGGACGCTGACCGTAATAATGGGAATCGATGGCGTAGATTTTCTTGTCTTCGTAGGGAATGTAGATAAAGCGCCTTTTGACAATCGGGGCTGTCATCGGGGACTTTGCAAAGTTGAAATTCCACAGTGGCCGGAGTAACGTATCAACTGTAATGACGGAACCTTCGTTTGAGAAAAGCCCTAGCGTTCCCTGGGCTAGCTGGTAAACGTTTGAGGCGTTGACGCGGATGCTTGCGTTGATGTTTCCGGTCTGTTGGTCGTACAAGGTGACTTTACCGGACGCTTCTAGCGTGACGATATTCTTTTCGAATGCCTGAAGCGTTTCAATGTTCCCGACGGCTGCTTTCCAAAGCGGAGTCTTTGTATTTTGCAATGTGTAGCAGAAAAGCTCGTTCCCTGAAATGAGATATATTTTGTCCTTGAGGACAAAAGTCTGCTGGATGATGTCGTATTGTGCGATGATAAACGCTTCTGCTGCCGAATTTGCCGAAATAAAGTGGAGGGCGTTGTCGGGACAGTTGACAATGAAGTTGTCGCTAATGAACAAGTCGTTCTGGATTTGGCAAGAGGTGTAGTCAACGCTACCTTTTGTGATTGTCCCCTTGCGGTCTAATATATAGAAGCCCTTGTCGGTGATGGCGATAGCATAGCCGTTTGCGGCGGTAAATTGGCTTAAGTCTTTGATGCTGTAAGTCGTTTCTTGATTGGGCGAATTGTGCGGCCTGTAAAAGACAGAATCTCGAGTGGAATTCTGGAACCACATTCCTTCGGAATCGATATGCAGCAAGTGATCGTTTTCATTGAGCTTTGATGCAATTTCGATAACCATCCCGCTTTCTATTTTGGCGATGTGTCCGTTTTCAAAAAGGATGTTCGCTTTTTTACCTTCAAAGAACTTGCGGATGGGGCTGCGGAGGGGGATTGTCTTTTGCAGGAGCCTTACGGGTGCAAAACTGGTAGCGGCGTCTCGGCTTGCAAGCCAGTAGGATTTGCTTGTATTTTTGGTAAACGCCTGGCTGCGGCTGTAAAAGTGGTTGGCCTGGGCCTTGTTGTTTGCCAAGTCGTAGATTTTGCCGAGGTAAAAGAATGCGGATTCCTTGTCGTCGGCATCTCCCTGACGGGAAATTTTTTCTAGAAGGCGGATAGATTCGTCAACTTCGCCTTTCATTTCGAAGAGGTAGATGGCTTCCTGGAGTTGCGATGCCATCTTGCTTGCGAGTGCTTGGCTAGAAAACAGCGAACAGAGGGCGAGGATTGCGAAAACCCACGCCTTGAAAACGTTTTCTTTTTGCCAAATATTACGCATCAAACTTGTAGCCTGCTCCACGGATAGAAAGGATGATTTTCGGATTGGCCTGGTCGTCTTCAAGTTTGCGCCTCAGGTTCACGATATGGTTGTCAATCGTGCGGGTGGAGGGCATGTTTTCGGGAGTGTAGCCCCAGAGATCTTGCAACAGGTCTTCGCGTAAGACAACTTCGCCACGGCGCTGCCAGAAGTACTTGAGAATCTGGAATTCCCTTGTGGAAAGTTCCAGCGGAACGCCGCCCTTGGTGGCGATGAACTTCTTGAAATCCAGGTGGATGTCGGCAAAGTCAATGGCATCGACTGAGGCAAGCTGCTTTGTCGGATTTGCTTGAGTCTGCAAGTCAATTCGGCGGAGGAACGCCTTCACGCGTGCTAGAAGTTCTAGAATAGAGAACGGCTTTGTTACGTAGTCATCTGCGCCCATGTCAAGGCCTGCGACTTTACTCGTTTCTTCGGTCTTTGCGGTAAGCATAATGATGATGCATTCCGGGTGCTTTTTGCGGATAATTCGGCAGACTTCAAAACCGCTCTTCTTGGGGAGCATCACGTCTAGCAAGATGAGGTGCGGCTGGAATGAATCCGTCTTGGCAATGGCTTCTTCGCCATCGCATGCCGTCTCGACTTCGTAGTTTTCGAGCTCAAAGTTGTCCTGGAGCCCAAGCCGGATGATTTCTTCGTCTTCAACAATGAGAATTCTGTGTTGTTGCATAATCATTCTGCCTTTTTGAATCTTACGGTGAATGTGGAGCCCTTGCCGGGTTTGCTGGTGAGTGAAATGGTCGCCTTGTGCGTTTCGGCTACGCGCTTTACGATGGCTAGGCCAAGCCCGGAGCCCTTTGTACTGCGAGTCATTTCGTCACCGACTCTATAAAAATCATTAAATATATTTTTTTGTTCCGAAGACGGGATGCCTATACCGGTATCGGCCACGGAGAAAACGACTCTGTCTTCGTCGGGGGCTACCGTTATAGTGATGTCGCCCGGAGCGTTTGTATACTTGATGGCGTTTTCGATAAGGTTCTGCACCAAGCTATAAAGAGCCGTGTAGTCGCCAACCACAAACATACTCGGCTCAATCTTTGTATTGAACATGAGCCCTTTCTCGACACCGATGTCTTCTACGTTATCAAAAACCTTCTGGACGCAGGCCGAAAAATCAAGCTTTTCCCAATGGAAACCGCCCTTGCCATGTTCCATGCGAGTGTAGTTCAAAATAGCGCCTATCAAGTTTTCAAGGCGGGTCGCTTCTTTGCCAATAAGGCCTGAATATTCTTGCACTTTCTCGACTTTCTGCACGCGTCCGCGGGCCATCATCTCGGCAAACATCTTGATGGATGTGAGTGGAGTCTTCAGTTCATGCGAAACGCTCGAAAGGAAGTTCGCCTTCATGGCCAGAAGCTTGTGTTCCTGTGTGAGGAAGCGGAACATTACAATGGAGCCGAGCAATACGGTAATGAGCGAGAACGACAAAAGCCCGTACATGAGGAACATGCGCTTGCGCGTTTCACGCTTGATTTCGCTTAAGCCTTTTTCGTATAAGGTTAGATTCCAGGAAATGACTTTGTCTAGAACGACTTGAGTCATGACAGCGGAGCTGTCCGAAACGTGTCCGAGAATGAGAGTCTTGTCGGGACCTTCCGTAATGGCGTAGGGAATGCTTTTCCAGCCTTGTGACGAGGTCTTGAGTTTGGAGCGCATGAGCTCGCGGTATTCATCGATGTTCACCTTGGCGAGCACGACCTGGTCCCCTGAAAGGATGGGGTAGCTCATCTTGATGAACGTGGACTTGTTGTCACTCATGATGTCGATGCCGCTCTTGGATGTTGTCTCCTTGTTCAGGAGAGCCTGGACGATATCTTTGTTGTTGAAGAATATGTCCATGTAGCCAAGCTGGCGGTTGAAGTTCTCGCGCAAGTTCCAGAAAGCTTCGCGTTTTTCTTGACTCAGGTTTTCAAAAGAAAGAATTTGGGTGAAGGCTGTTTCGAAGAAAAATCTTGCCGAGGGCAGGTTCTCGATGTTCTCGCTTTGCAAGAACTGGTTTAAAACGGCGATCGTGTAATCTTCAGCTTCTTTGTGTTTCTTTTGGGCAACGAGAATTTCAAAGTGCAGCAGGTTGACGGAACGCGTCAGGTCCGAATGGAGGTAGCCCTGCTGGTGTGGGTGCTCTTCGAGAATGTTTAAGAGTCGGAGCGCTTCGTCATAGTCCTTGGTTTTGTATGCGATACGCACAAGTCCAAGAATGTTCTGGATGTGGTCGTCAATGGATTCAAACGAAAAACGCAATTGGCGTGCCGAACGCGACAGGCTTGCGGGCTGCGGCATGGCCGACGTGACTTCTTCGCGGAACAGCATTTTTTCGATCTGGCTTGCGATGCTGTTTGAATAGTCCGAAGTCTTTGAAAAGTGCTTCGATGAAATGTCGGGGTAGATGAGTGTTCCGTTGTTGTACAGGAACATGGCCTCGATGCCGTTCACCGTTTTGAATTGTGTGGCGTTTCCGAAGTCCAAGAGGCTGTGCGGCTGTTCGTAAAGGTACAGCGAGGCGGACTTGATTTCCTGGAAAATCTTGTTCTGTTCCTTGCTGATGGTTGATTCGCATTGTTCGCGGAATGTCGCTGTGCTCTCGCTATAGTTCTTTTGTGCAAGGTAGGCTTCGTTCTGGATGTTCCGTACACTCAAGAACGAGAGAATTGCCGTCGGTAAGACAATTCCCCCTGCAAAAAAGGATAGAAAGAGAAGATTGCTACGAGATATCCGCATTGGAGCCCACTTCCTTAAAATGGAATATGTGCCAACAATTCAGGATAATTGAGTATAATGACACTTCCGGCCATCAAAATGGCTAGAATCGAAATCGCGATGCCGATGAAAATCAATAAGTTCTTTGTCACTGGGCCAAGTTCGCTTGATGGGTTATAGAAACCTTGTGTCCGATTTCAATGCGGCGGCTGTTCGAATAGACTTCACGAACGAGTACCGTCGATTCGTTTTCGGTGGCTCTAGCGATGATGCCGCGTCCAAGGAGTCTCGGTGGGAGACCTGCGTCAGACGTGTCTTCTTCCCAGATGGCAATGGCGTCTCCGGTATTGAACCCTTGCTTTGCGCCCTTGTCGACCAGGATGTAGGCATAAGCACCGATGATGAGCATCGGGTCCATCGTATAACGGATCATCGCCATGTCTTCGATTTTTGCTTCGGGGACGGCGGTGTAGCCGGAGACGTTCAATATATTGAGCGGCTGCTTTAGACGTGCCTTGGCGTGGTCAAGCTTGATTTCCCTAAAGCTCTGGACAATCTTTGCTCTTGAAAGTGTATCACCGATAGCGGTAATTTTTGCATAACCGGTAAGCCTTACTAGTGCGTAGTTGTCATAGCTCTTTCCCTTTTGAGAAGGAACTTCAATGGCGCGAGCATCCAGGATTTCGACAAGGTCACCCTTCTTGAGGCTTGCGTTTGTCTTGCGACCGATGCCAACGATGACTTCAGATTCAGGAATGTGGATAATCGGTTCCTTCTTTTCGCCAGTGCGGATGGAGAAGAAACGCTGGTCCTTCTTGATGGAATCGAGCGAATAGATTTCTGGAGCCAAAATCTGGTAATAGCCGTTGAAAATCTTTGGAGCAGGGCGCTTCTGATAGAGGTAGGTGTCCGCTGCTTTTTTCTTCTTGTGCTTCTTATCCTTGTCGCGGAGGTTTCCGAGCATGTTCTCGAAGTCTCCGTTACGGGCGTCGCGTTCATCGCAACCGACGGACTTGATGCCCTTTGGCAAGTTGGAATCGGCAACCGCACCTTCGCACGGTTTTGTCTTCGGGAGACGGTAACCGTCATCCTTGATGCCTTCGCCTAGATAGATGGAGTCGCCCGGATAAATCCAGTGCGGGTCTTCAATGTGCCTATTATTTTCCCACAAATCCGGCCATGCGAACGGATCGTTTAAAAATTCGGCGCTCAAATCCCAGAGGGTATCGCCTTTTTTTACCACGTAGGCAGATGCAATCAGAGCCGAAAGACCAAGACAGATCGAAGCACATTTTAAAAATCGCATACGTTTCCCTAAGCAAAAATTTGGTATTTGTTAAATAATTTAATCTTTTCTTTGCTTAAAAGTGGGCGTTTTTTGCACAAAATGAGGAATATCCGACGAATTTGAGCGCGTGGGGCGTTCTTTCGGGCGCTGGATATTGCGTGAACGGTGTGCAAGGGCCGGGTTCTGGCCCAAAATGCCAACTCTATCCGGTACAAACAAGAAGAGAATTTCGAAAGTTCCACGACCCGGTTCCATGTAGAGTGGAATGTTCTTGCGGAGCATGTAGCCTTCGTTACGGAAAGCCTTGATCGCCTTAGAGGCGGTTTCGAGGTTCCCGGTCTGCAAAAGAATGCGTTCAGGGCGCGATCCGGCGAGCGTCTGCACCATTTCGGAATTGATGGTGTCGTTGATGCCCAGGTTGAGGTAGAACGTCCAGCGGCCTTCAGCGTTATCGCTCTTCGAGAAGAATTTCGAGACGAAGTTTGCGTCCAGATGGCTGCGGTGGAAACGCATGTTCTGCGTGGCGAGGTTACGTATGTTCAGCTTGGAAGACTGCATGGCGGATTCGCGGCAGTCAAGTGCTTCGACCTGCTTGAAGAACGGGGCGAGCGATGCAGAAACGTAAGACGGGCCAGAGCAGAATTCGAAGAAACGGTCTTCGCGGTTCGGGTGGATGGCGTCCTTGATGCGCACGGGGAGGTTGAGCCATGCATCCTTGATGCGCGGCGTCCAGTCCAAAACATGCATGCTAAAGCCGGTTGAGGCAATCGGCATAAAGCTGCTGCCGAAGGAGCATTTGGATTCGACCTTCATGCCCTGAGCATCGGCAGGGTCAAAGAGACGGTCCGGCAAGCACTGGATCTGGTGGCAGCTGATGACTTCGGGGCAGCTGCGTTCAATAAAATCGACGAACGTCTTGTAGCCGTGTGCCGAAATCTTGCCTTTGACATTCACTTGTACGAGGAGTGCAAAGCGGCCGTCGCCTGTGGCGCGGAACCAGATTTGGCGCAATGCTTTTTTGAAGATGCGCAAATGTTCCTTGTGGAGCTGTTCCAAGATGCGCTTCACGAGCTCAAGCGGCTTCATGTCGCGGGACGGAGCGTCAATGACCAGGTTTTCCTGGACACCGTGGTATTCCTTGATGATTCTCCAGTCGGAGTTTTCGGGAGTGGCTTCGGCGGTAAACCATGCCTGCAACTTTCCCGGAATGCGATCGTTTTCCATCCAAGCGGCAACCTGGTTTTTGATGTCGTCAAACGAAAGAATCTTGCGGACAACAGGCTTCTCGGCCTTTGCCTTCTTTTCGTCTAGTTCATCGTCCTTGCGGACATCGGATTTTCTGGAAGCGTGGAACTTGCCTCCGGCGAGGGGTTTGCCGATTCTGTTGCCCATAGTGTTACGGGCAATGCTCCCTTCGGAGCGGCGTGAAAAACGATTGTTCTGTTTGTACATCTTTATAATCGTGTTGAATGTTTAAACTATAAATCTAGGATAAATCCAGGAGCATTCGCGGGCGAGAG
>JAEEGG010024677.1_pt1 | contig 11646 bp, 8 predicted proteins | sample 9134161 | NCBI WGS metagenome assembly JAEEGG01 (sample SAMN16246543, study PRJNA631951) | gut metagenome | biome: gut microbiome; feature: rumen; material: CR-attached | host: Bos | place: Iran: Karaj | collected 2018-10 | reverse complement strand
TCTGCCTCTATGGGCATGAGATCAACGACACCACCTCCCCGCTGGAGGGCGGCCTCGGCTGGATCACCAAGTTCACCGACACCAAGAACTTCATCAACAAGGAGAACCTGCTGAAACAGAAGGCAGAAGGCCTGACCCGCAAAGTGGTCGGCTTCGAAATGATCGACCGTGGCATTCCGCGTGAGGGCTACGATGTGGAGGATGCCGAAGGCAACAGCATCGGCCATGTCTGCTCCGGCACCCAGGGACCTTCCGTGCAGAAGGCGATCGGCACCGCCATCGTCAGCAAGGAATACACCAAGAGCGGCAGCGAAATCTACATCAAGATCCGCGACAGGAAACTGAAGGCGGTGGTGGTCAAGATGCCGTTCTACAAAGGGGAATAATCGTTTTGTTCGTTTTTAAAACATTGTGTGCGTGCATATTATCATGCACGCACATTTTTTTTATTTTTTTTCAGCCAAAAATGACTTTTATATCAAAAATATGATTATATTTGCAGCGGATTTTAAACGATAGTTCTAACCTTTAAAAACTGGCGTTATGGAAACGAAAAAATCACAAAAAGCCGACCTTGAGAAACGGAGAGTCCTGTTTTTTGAAATGGGGCTTGTGCTCTCTTTAGCTCTGACACTGACTGCATTTGAGAAAATTGGAGGAGGTGATGGAAGCAACATTGCCGACGACTGGTATTTCATTCCCGAAACCATTGAGACGGTGATTCCGACGCAACCGGAAAAGCCCGAACTTCCACCACCACCTGCAGCCAAAGTCAACAACAACTTCCAATTAGTGGACGATCACGTTGAAATTCTGGACGACATCACCCCACTTGACTATTTTGACGACACATACAGCGATCTCGTCGAGGTGGATGACCCGACAGACGAAACGGATGTTCCGGAGGACATCATCATTGATGTGGCCGATGAGGACCCATCTTTCCCCGGTGGCGAGGAGGCCCTGTATTCATTCATCACAAACAATGTGACATATCCCAAGAAAGCCAAGGAGATTGGCCTTGAAGGCACAGTTTGGGTGGAATTTGTGGTGGAGCCCAGCGGAAAAATCTCAAACGTGAAAGCCATCAGGAAAGTGTCTCCCATTTTGGACGAGGAGGCCGTCCGCGTGGTAAAGATGCTGCCGGCATGGAACCCCGGGAAGCAGAGGGGCAAAGCGGTCCGCACCCGTTTCCGCCTGCCAATCCAGTTCCAACTGAACTAATCCGTAAATATTTTTACGGAAAACAGCATTCCATATTGGAAAAAAAACTATTTTTGCAATATGGGAATATTCCTGATGAATAATTATTAAAATATTGATAATATGGAATCTAAGAAAACAAAAAAAGCCGATTTGGAATGGAAGAAGCCTGTTTTCTTCGAAATCGGACTATGCGCCGCCCTTGCCCTCACACTGATGGCCTTTGAGTACATCGGCCCGAGAGAGAAGGAATCAGAGATTTTTCAGATTCAAGCTACAGCAGAAACAGAAGAGATGATAATTAACACCAAACGGGAAGAATTGCCACCTCCACCACCTCCTGCCGCAGCTGTTCCAAGCACTGTCATTGAAATTGTCGACAACAACATCGAACTGGAAAATGACCCCGAGTTCGAGACGGAAACCGACCAGGACGATGCCACCGGACAATATGAGGTCGAGGATCAGATTGTCGAAGAGGTCAAGGAGGAGCCCATTTTCACTGTGGTGGAAAAGGAGCCTGCCTTCCCCGGCGGCTATGAGGCCCTGTACGAGTTCATCGGAAAAAACACGGTTTATCCGCCACGCGCCAAGGAGGCCGGAATTGAAGGCACCGTCATGGTGGAATTTGTTGTCGAGCCAAACGGCAAGCTGTCGCATGTGACCGCAATCCGTAAAGTGGCCCCTGCCTTAGACGAGGAGGCCGTACGTGTGGTGAAGATGCTGCCGGCATGGTCGCCCGGAGAACAGAGGGGTAAACCGGTCCGTTCCCGCTTCCGTATCCCGATCAATTTCCAACTGACCAACTAATATTCGCCCATTTCGGGGAAAAAGTATAATCATAGAGGCTGCTGATTTTTCATTGGCCTCTTTCATTTTTTTTGAAACACAGATTTTATATGTCCAACTATTCCAGCCTGATAAACGAATTCATAGCATCACTGACCATACCCAAACGACCCGCCAACCTTTACGACCCGATCCGCTACACCATGTCCCAAGGGGGCAAACGGCTGCGTCCCGAACTCTGCCTTATTGCCTGCCACACTTTGGGAGGCAACCCGAAACAGGCGCTGTATCCTGCCGTGGCTCTTGAACTGCTGCACAACTTCACCCTCATCCATGACGACATCATGGACCAGTCCGAATTGCGGCGCGGTCAGGAATCCGTATACAAGAAATGGGGGACCAACACAGCCATACTGGCCGGAGACACATTGTTAGGAATGGCCTACGACCTGATGCTTAAATACTCCACCATCGGATCGAACAAATGCTACAGTCTGATGACCACAACCTTTATCCAAATTTGCGAAGGACAGCAGATGGACATGGATTTCGAACGCCGCAAAGTTGTCCCTGTGGAGGAATACATGGAAATGATCCGCCTGAAAACATCAGTGCTGCTTGGCGCATGCATGAAAGCAGGTGCTATTTCCGCACACGCCTCCCCCGAAATCCAGAACGCCTTTTACGACTTCGGCATCCAGATCGGACTGGCCTTCCAGATTCAGGACGACATGCTTGACGTATACAGCCAGACGGACAAGTTAGGCAAAGCGATAGGTGACGACATCGCCACCAACAAAAAGACATACCTTTCCACCAAAGCGATGGAGCTGCTTCAAGGTGAGGAGCTGGCCGCCCTCAAACACTATTTCACAAAAAAGGACTTCAAACGTCAGGAAAAATTCGAGGGGGTCAAAAAACTGTATGATTCCTGCCACATCAAAGAGACGGCGACAGAGCAGGTCAAGGAACATTACGCTAAGGCTTTCCAGATTCTGGATACACTTGGACTGAAACCGGAACAGACCACCGAACTTCATGAGTTCACCAAAAGATTGATGTATAGGGAGTTCTAATCCGCTCCGGAATGGGTGAAACGTCAATCTATACAAATAGGAAATGGATTATCCTGCTGCTGTTCGGCATTGTGATTGCCGTGTATCTGCTCCGCCTTTTCCAACTGCAGCTGCTGGATGAGCAATGGGACATAAAGGCGCGTAAAAACGCCTTGCGCTACGTGGATGACTTTCCGCCCCGGGGGCTGATTTACGACCGTAACGGCCAGCTGCTGGTGAACAACACAATCTCCTACGACCTGATGGTCATCCCGAGACTGGCAAAGATGGAGCCGCCCCAACAGACGGAGATCTGCCGGATTTTGGGAATTTCCGATTCCGACTATAACGCACGGATGGAAAAAGCCAGGAAATATTCCACCTACGCTGCCTCCATTTTCATGCGCCAGCTTACGGAAGAGCAGCACAACTACATGGAGGAGCGCATGTACCAGTACACCGGATTTTACATGCAGGCACGCACCACCCGCAACTACCAGACCCACGCGGCCGCACACACCCTCGGATACATTGCGGAGGTGAACTACAACGACATGGAGAGGGACCCCTACTACAAGATGGGCGACTACATCGGGAAATCGGGAATCGAACGCTCATACGAGACAGAGCTGCGCGGCAAAAAAGGATTCAAAATCAAACTGGTGAACAACCTGAACCAGGAAAAGGGCGCATATGAGAACGGGAAATATGACACCGCAGCCATTCCAGGCAAAGACCTCTGGACCACCCTGGACAAGGATCTGCAGGAATATGGTGAAATGCTTATGCAGGGCAAGCGGGGCAGCATCGTCGCCATCGAACCATCGACAGGAGAAATCCTATGCCTTGTCACATCCCCATCATACGACCCCGCCCTGCTTGTGGGTCGTGAACGGGGTGCGAACTACGCACGTCTGAATGATGATTCGATTGAAAAACCGCTGTTTAACCGCGCACTCATGGCCATGTACCCGCCAGGTTCCACATTCAAGCTGGTGCAGGCGCTGGTAGGGCTTGAGGAGGGTGCGGTAACACCGGCCAGCCGTTTCCCCTGCTACGCCGGATTCCCTTACGGCGGCGGGCACAAACTGGGCTGCCACTCCCACGGCTCCCCTCTTGACATGCCTTCGGCAATCCAGACATCTTGCAACGCATGGTTCTGCTACGACTTCAAGGCTATGATGGAGAACAGGAAAAAATACAAGACCACAAAAGAGGCCTACGACGCATGGCGGCAAAAGGTTTGCAGTTTCGGCTTCGGGGCACCGTTCAACAGCGACCTCGCCTATGAGAAGACAGGGAACATCCCCACCTCCGCCTACTACGACCGCTATTACGGCGAAGGCCGCTGGCGGGCCACAACAATCATCTCCATATCAATCGGACAGGGGGAAATTATGGTCACGCCGGTCCAGCTTGCCAATCTGGTCGCCATAATCGCAAACAAGGGGTATTACTATCCGCCGCACCTGGTGAAGGCCATCGGCAGCAGGGATTCGCTGAACAGCCGCTTCAACACACGGCACACGGTTGCAGTCAGTCCGCAAAACTTCGAACCTGTAATCGAAGGCATGAAACGGGCATGTCTGGCAGGCACCGCCCGTACCGCAGCAGTTCCCGGATTCTCATTGGGAGGAAAGACCGGGACGGCACAGAACCCGCATGGGAAGGACCACTCCATATTGGTCTGCTACGGCCCAACGGAAAACCCGAAAATCGCCATCTCGGTAATTGTGGAGAATGCGGGGTTCGGAGCAACCTGGGCCGGCCCCATCGCAGGCCTTATGATAGAGAAATATCTGACGGACACCATCAAACGTCCCGATTTGGAACAACGAATCAAAACAGCAGTCATCCGATAGGCCATGGAACAGAAAAAATATAAGATTGATGTGATTCTGGTGCTGCTTTTCCTGCTGTTTGTCGGCTTCGGCTGGCTCAACATATTTTCCACCACATACACCGACGGTTTCTCACTTTCAGCAAACTACGGGAGGCAACTGATCTGGATATGCATTTCAGGGCTTGCGGCATTGTTCCTCATACTGCTTAACAGCCAGTTTTTCCGCAATGCGACCATGCCGCTCTACATTATTACAATGGTGCTTGTCGGTTTGGCGGCATTTGTCGGCAAAAAGACCAATGGAGCCAGTTCATGGCTTATGGTCGGCGGTTTCGGCATCCAACCGGCCGAATTCGGCAAATACGCCACCTGTCTGCTATTGGCCCGATATCTTTCCGACATCAAGACGCATATCGCCGCAACTGCAAAGCAGTTATGGACTGCCGTCATCATCATCTGCATCCCCATATTTCTGATTGTACTGCAGAACGATGTGGGTTCTGCCCTGCCCTTTGTATTTTTGGTGCTGGTACTTTACCGGGAAGGGCTTACCGGCTGGGTGCTTACAATTGGAATAACCCTGATTGTGCTGCTGATACTTTCCATCCTCATCCCACAATGGATCATAATTCTGATAATTACAGCCGTTTTCGGGTGGATATATTGGAAACAGCACAAACACCGCAAATACCGCGCAGGGATCATCACAGCATATTGCATCGCCGTGCTTTATGCGGTTTCCGTCCACGGCATCTACGAGCATGCGCTCAAACCCTACCAGAAAGCACGTATTGAGGTGGTTCTGGGACTGAACCACGACACCAAGGGCATAGGATACAACGTTAACCAGTCGAAAATAGCCATCGGCTCCGGCGGACTGTTCGGCCAAGGCTTCATGAAGGGGACACAGACCACCATGAACTTTGTGCCGGAACAGAGCACCGACTTCATATTCTGCACTATCGGGGAGGAATGGGGCTTTGTGGGCTCAGCATCGCTTATCCTTCTATATGCCCTGCTGATATATCGGATAATAAACCGTTCGGAATTGCAGCGCGACCCGTTCATACGAATTTATGGCTACTGCATCTCCTGCATTTTCTTCTCCCACCTGATGATCAACATCGGCATGACATTGGGGCTTCTCCCCGTTATCGGAATCCCGCTGCCTTTCATCAGTTATGGAGGCTCCTCACTTATTGCATACACATGCATGCTCTTCACATACATTTCATTGGATTCAAAAGCAAACAGCTGGTAAAACGGCTGTACGACAAAACATAAAAATTTATTCAACATGAAAAGACAACACCTGTTCCCCACACTCATCCTGCTGGCACTGGCCATTCCAGCACTTCACGCCCAGAACCAGACACAAACCGTTACCGCCAAGCTGACAGAGGCCTCCGTGTATCTGCGTGGAGCCACCCTGACCCACACCGCATCCGTCCAGTTAAAGAGCGGAGCACAGACCGTTGTGGTAAATGGATTGAGCCCTGAAATTGAAATCGCAAGCCTTAAGGTTACGGTTTCGGGCAACAACATCCTCTCCTCCGCCGAGTTCTCCAACGACTACGTCACCGTGAAAAGCGAAAGCGCCAAGATACAGCAGCTGCGCGACTCGCTCAAACTCCACCAGAAGAAATGGCAGGAAATCAACAACAGTCTCAGCGTAAATAACAAGCTGTTGAAAATCCTTTCCGACGGCATCACCAACAACACGCAACAGAAGGACAAGATCATCAGCAGCACAGAACTTTCTGACAACATGGACCTGTACAAGGCAAAAGCTCCGGCCCTGATGAAACAGCAGAACGAGCTCAAGGAGCAGCAGGAAGCCATAAACCAACATATCTCCAGACTGCAGAAACAGATCAAGCAGGACGAATCCAGGGAGAGGCAGCACAGCGGCGTGGTGACGCTCGCAGTCTCCGCACCGGTTGCGGCCAAAGCTGACATCACCATCACCTACTACACCGCAAAAGCCTCCTGGACACCATGCTACGACATTCAGGTGCCTGCTGTGGGCAAACCGGTTTAGCTGATGGTGAAGGCGCAGGTGCGCCAGACCACCGGACTGGACTGGAAACAGGTGAAACTGAACCTCTCCAATGCACATCCCAACCAGTCCAACCAGGCCCCGCTCTTCTCCGCATGGTTCCTGCGGTTGCAGAGCCCAGGCGCCGCATTTTCCAGAAAAAGCGCCGCATACTCAAACACCTTGGTCAGTTACAAGACCGCAGAGGCGGAAGTTGATGAGGATGCCGGTGATGAAATCCAGGAGGTGAAAGCCCCGAAATCGATGGACGACCTTGTGGAACTGCAGGAGAACGACATTGAGGCCTCATACGCGATTGCCCTGCCCTACAACATTCCAGGAAACGGCAAGGCGCAGCTCATCGACCTGAAGACCCACACATTAAAGGCTGACTACTATTACTATGCCGCGCCCAAACTTGCCTCCGAAACCTACCTTATGGTCACACTATCCGACTGGGAGAAGTACCGGCTGCTGCCCGGCGAGGCGAACGTTGTCTTCAACGGCACCCATACCGGCAAGACACGGCTTAACACCGGCACCACCGAACCTCTCACGCTGACACTCGCCACCGAACCGCGCATTGTCGTGAAACGGGAGAAACGCACCGACTTCTCCTCCACCAAGACTTTGGGCGGAAGCACCACAGCCACCCGCTCCCACCTCATCACTGTGAAGAGCAACATGAACCACCCTGTATCACTGCGTCTCAAAGAGCAGTATCCTCTCTCCACCGACAAGGAGATGGAGGTTAAACTGACGGAAAACAGTCCGGAGGCCGGCACCAACAACAGCGATCTCGGCGTGCTCACCTGGGACTTTGAGCTTAAAGCAGGCGAAAGCCGCACATTCACCGTCACATACACTGTGAAGTATCCGAAAGAAAAAAGAGTCATTCTTGAATAAAATATAATGAAAATGAAACGACTGCTGATCATCATCGCCATTATGGCATCTTATTCGGCAACCAACGCCCAGCAGTGGCTGGACAAGGCCGTTCCGGACGGAAAGGTGGACAATGTCTGGAAAGGGACCGACCTTCCGCAGGGCTTTACCGGAAAAGGGGTCATCATTGGCGTTACCGACTGGGGCTTCGACTACACCCACCCTGTCTTCTACGACACATCCATGACCCGTTACCGCGTGCTTGGCGCATGGGACCAGTTCCGGACTGCCGGACCGGCGCCGGAAGGTTTCAGCTACGGCACCGAAATCATGGGGAAAGAGGCTTTGCTGAAAGCCCAATGTGACACCTTCAGCATCTACCAGTACGGCTATCACGGCACCCATGTCTCCTCCATTGCGGGAGGAGCCGGTGCTGGCACCAAATACAAGGGGATCGCCAACGACGCCGAATTCCTTTTTGTCTCCATCCAGTTGGACGAGCAGGCGGTCATGGACGCCTTCCAATGGTTGTACAACATGGCCAAAAAGGAGCAGAAACGGCTGGTCATCAATATGAGCTGGGGCGTTTACTACATGGAGAACAACGACGGTACCGGCCGTATTGCCAACTGCATCCGCAACCTCACCGACAGCGGTGTGGTCTTCGTAACCTCCGCCGGAAACAACGGGGACTGCAATTTCCATCTGTTCAGGGATTTTGCCACCAACAGCGACACATTGAAAAGCCAATTTCTGTTTGACAACCTGAACCAGCCCAACACCTATGGACAGGCCATCAGCATGCTCACAACTCCGGGTTGTGACTTCCAGTTCGGCATCACCGCCATGGACAAGGAGTATAAGACACGCTGTTTTTCCGGATTTTTCAGCACTTTGAACGATGCCGGATTCATAGACACCTTCATGGTCTGCAGCGACAGCCTGCGGCAGGACACCCTCCGTTTCAATGCCAAAATCGAGCATAGCAATCCCTATAACCAACGGCCACAGGTGCTGCTCAAAGTGAAGACACCCCCCTCCGGCTACCAGATGGGACTGTTTGTCGTGGCGGACAGCGGCCAATTCCATGCCTGGAACGTGGTGGAGATCACCACCGGCATCGGCAACTGGGGAGACGATTTCAAGGCTCCTATGACAGGATGGAGTGCGGGAGACAACGGTTACGGCCTGGGAACCCCTGCCGCAACCCCATGTCTGATCAGTGTCGCTTCGCACCTTGCCAAATACAAGATGGGGGCAGCCACCCGAGGCGGGGAGATTTCAAGCTTCTCATCGGCAGGCCCCAATGTTGACGGCAGTGTCAAACCGGAGATTTCGGCACCGGGCTCCAACGTGGTTTCAGCCATCTCCTCCTTCACCACCCGCTATAATGGAAGCTACACCCAAACCATCACCTTCAAAGAGAGAAGTTATGGGTTCGCAGCCTTAAACGGGACATCAATGGCCTCTCCATTCGTCTCCGGAGTCGTCGCCCTGATGTTGCAGGCCAATCCCTATCTGACCCCGGCTGAAGTGAAGGGAATCATCACTTCGACCGCCACGCAGGACTACGACACACGTCACGACGGTCCGGAACGGTTCGGATATGGGAAAATCAACGCCTTGGATGCGGTCAAAAAGGCTTTGGAGATGAACGGCACCCAGGATTTCCGCACCGACCATGCAGGATTTGCTGTTTTTCCCAATCCAAGCAGCGGACAGTTTTACGTGACCTTCCAGGGTGACGGCACAGCCACAGCCGAGCTCTTCGATGTGAACGGACGGCTGCTGCTGCGCATGCCGCTGAATCCCGGCGTGCAGCCCATCGCGACAGAAAACCTGGCAAAGGGAATCTATTTTTTGAGACTGAACAGCAGACAAGGCACTGACATCCGAAAGGTTGTCCTGCAATAGCCGCCCCACCTGAGACAAAGGAAAATATTTCAGGGGAAGCGGCAAAGCAATCAGTATAATGAGTATTTTTGCGTTTTCTAAAAGAATATTAACATTAAAAAATAATTTATATGGAAGTATTATCTGACAGGATATTACAGATGGCCGCATCCGAAACGCTGGCCATGACACAGGCCGCGAGGGACCTCAAGGCGCAAGGAAAGGATGTCATCAGCCTGAGCATCGGCGAACCGGACTTCAACACGCCGGAGACCATCAAGGAGGCCGCAAAAAAGGCCATTGACGACAATTTCAGCCATTATCCCCCAGTTCCGGGCTACGCGGATTTGAAGGAGGCCGTCTGCAAAAAGTTCAAGAGGGACAACAACCTCGATTTCACTCCAGACCAGATCATCGTCTCCACAGGAGCAAAGCAGTCCATCTACCAGGTGGTGCAGTGCCTTGTCAACCCGGGTGACGAAGTGGTGATTCCGACCCCCTACTGGGTCTCCTACCGCGAGATTGTGAAGGTCGCCGGCGGCGAATGCATCTATGTGAAGACCGCTATCGAGAACGACTTCAAGGTGACCGCAGAGCAGCTGGAAAAGGCCATCACGCCGAAAACCAAGCTCATCATGTTCAGCAGCCCCTCCAACCCGACCGGCATGCTCTACAGCAAGGAGGAGCTCCGCAAGATTGCCGACATGCTGCAGAAGCATCCGCAGGTCTATGTGATGGCCGACGAGATTTACGAGCACATCAACTTTGTGGGCAAGCACGAGAGCATCGCCCAGTTCCCCGAAATCAAGGAGCGGGTGATCACCATCAACGGTGTGGCCAAGGGTTACGCCATGACCGGATGGAGAATCGGCTTCATCGCCGCGCCGCTCTTCATCGCCAAGGCCTGCAACAAGCTGCAGGGACAAATCACCTCCGCCACCTGCTCCATCGCCCAGAAGGCCACCGTGCGTGCCATGGAGCTTGACCCCGCCACCGACAAGGACATCATCTGGATGCGCGAGCAGTTCAAGGAGCGCCGCGATTTGGTCTATAAGCTGTTATGCGAGATTCCGGGCCTGAAGGTCCGCCTGCCGCAGGGCGCATTCTATTTCTTCCCCGAGGTGAGCAGCTATTTCGGCAAATCCTACGGCGAATACAGCATCAAGAACAGCACCGACCTCTGCATGTACCTGCTGCATGAGGCAAACGTGGCCACGGTGATGGGTTCCGCCTTCGGCGACGACAACTGCATCCGCCTCTCCTATGCAACCTCCAAGGAGACCCTGATTGAGGCCATCCGCCGCATCAAGGAAGCTCTGGCGAAACTGAAATAACGTTTTGTTTCATACTTATCACGCCTCCGGTGACACCGTTTGCCGGAGGCTATTTTTTTAGAGTTTCAAGGAAAAAATAGAGGAACCTTTGTAATAAAACCGCCACCGCATCCGTTTATATAAATGGTAAAAGAGAAAATTTTAGTATTTTTTTTACTGAAATAAAAATTTTGTATTACTTTATATATTACTTTTGCAAAATTATTAAGTAAGTAAAATACTAAAATGCATTTATTAAAAGACCTTGCAGAAATACATTCGGGAATATATCTCAACAACCCTCCAGGATATGAAGTGGCATATCTGCAAATAAAAGATTTGCTGATGGATTCTACGGAAAAGATTGCCTCTTTTGTGGAATACAACCCGAAAATGGAGAAAAATCTGCTGCAAAAGGGTGATTTGCTGTTCGCAGGAAAAGGCACCACCTACCTATGTACGCTCTTTAACCTTGACATCAAAGCAGTTGCTTCAACCACATTGTATATAATACGTGTGCACAACAACAAGGTGCTGCCGGAATACCTATGTTGGTACCTGAATCATCCTAACATTGTGAGCAAAATACGTGCTTTGCAGATTGGAAGTTCCACACCGCTTATCCAT
>JAEEGG010024659.1_pt1 | contig 11651 bp, 10 predicted proteins | sample 9134161 | NCBI WGS metagenome assembly JAEEGG01 (sample SAMN16246543, study PRJNA631951) | gut metagenome | biome: gut microbiome; feature: rumen; material: CR-attached | host: Bos | place: Iran: Karaj | collected 2018-10 | reverse complement strand
AGGATTACCCCTTCCTCAATTGACATTGCAAATATACAAAAAATATCTGAATCCGTGTCAACGCCGTGTCAACCAAATCCATTTTTTTGCACAATTATGCAAATTTATTATCAGTCTAAATAATCGCTGGCGTTTGTTTAATTAGTTGTTTTTCAACCAATTAAAAATAATCGCATGAGCAATGAAATTATTTATAGCGCCGAATAGTGCTGTAACTTTCGATTCCGCTATGGGCTACAAAAAGAGCTGCATATGCGGCTCTTTTTGTTTTACATCAGGCTCAGCCCTTTCCGAGAAGTTTCATCCATTTGTCAAGCCACCCTGCCAACGGAGCAGGGCTGCTGAGTAGTCCCCCGTTGTATTGGAGATTCAGCATAGAGAACCTCATACGATGGTGAGGTGCATATTTCTTGGAATAGACAGAAAGGCTGCTACCACTGATATTCTCTTCGGCCTTGACCTCAACGGGAATAATTTCATCGTCACACTGTATCACGAACTCCACTTCAGCTGTTCCGGGCGATGTCCAATAATAGGGTGTTTGGTCGTCCATCAAGGGCATGATGGATTGCAACACGGCGTTTTCGGCCATGGCTCCCTTGAACTCCGTATAGTTGGCAATGGGGTCGGTGACAACCGTTGCTGGCAGATGGGCCAACCGGCGGAGCAAGCCGCAATCGCAGGCATATACCTTAAAGGCATCCGTCTCTTCGTATGCCGACAGAGGCATTCCAGGTTTGCTGATGCTAAAGATTCGGTAGATCATTCCCGCATCTTCCAACCACATCAAGGCATCCTCGTAGTCCTTGGAACGAGAACCACTTTTGACAACCTTATAGATGAATTTACGGTTTTCCTTCGACAGCTGGGCTGGCAACGAATGCCAGATGGCATGAATACGGGGAATCTCGCGCGGCTCGGCATATTTAGCAAAATCCAACTCATATAGATCAAGGATGCCTTGCAATGTAGACTCCACCTCACCGATGCCTTTGTCTTCAAGCAACGCCACAATGGCTTCGGGCATACCGCCAGAGACCTGATAGCGTCTGTATTCGGTGCGCAGCTTGTTCATAATAATCTCAGGCAGATGACTAATCTCTTCCAAAGACTCAATATATTCATAGGTACGCGTGTCGCTTGCCCTAAGAAACTCTTTGAAAGTGACGGGGAACATATTGATGATTTTCACCTTTCCAACAGGCACCGTCATCTTGCGCCGCTTGACAGCCACACCTAACAGCGAACCCGCAGCAATGATATGGTATTGAGGTGCCTCATCGCAAAAGTATTTCAAACTGTTAAAGGCCTCTTCGCATTCCTGTATCTCATCGAAGATCATCAAAGTCTCGCCTGCTATGATGGGTTGGTCACAATAAAGCGTCAGTTCCTTGACAAGACGCTTGGGATCCTTGGTCACCTGAAATACCGACTTCACTTCCGGTTGTTTGTCAAAATCAAATTTGACACAATACTTGAAACACTCCTTGCCGAATGTCTCCATGGCCCAAGTCTTACCTATCTGACGAGCGCCTTTCAGCAGGATCGGCTTCCTATTGGGAGCGTCTTTCCATGTCTTGAACTGGTCTATGATTTCTCTTTCTATTCTCATAATTTACATCATAAAGTTAGATTTTGTGTATATTTGATACACTTTTTCTAACTTTCGGATGCAAAAATAGTATTTTTTCTGATACCAACAAATCTTTTTGATAAAATAGCGGCCGGTGGTCTCAACTGGCAGTAAATATAATTTCGGCAATAAACGCACTTTTTTGCCAAAATTATACAAAATTACACTCCTATCCGCTCAGAAACCATTATTCTTTGAGAGCACATTGGCACCCACCGCACAGGCAATCCCTCCATCAATGTCTGTTCAGATGCCGACCGTTTGGACTCACTTCTCAATTCATTATAAACCACTCTTCGCACAGCATCTTATTGCAATGGGCGCAATACAATATTGAGCCACCTCTACCACAAAGATGTTGCCATGTCCACAAGGGGGTGCTGTAATCAAGCAATACGACTTTCTTCCTTAGACAATGGTTGCATCGAGCATGTTTGACAGCAAAGACTTTGCAGTCGTTGTCTCCTTTTATTCTTCCGGCACAGTCCATCCTTCTGCTCTCTTCCAAAAATGCAATAATATCATCTCTTTCAAAACTCAAATCATTGTCATAAATCCAATTGGAAGAGGGCCAATAGATCTTGTACGCATACTTGTATAGTTCGATTTGGTCATTTGGCTGTTCCTTAAGGTCGGCTATCAACGCATTGATCTCCTCGTCAGTAAGAACACACAATCGGCGAAGCCTTGTTCCCTTGCACTGATATTCAAAAACTTCATCATACAAGCGCTCGGATAATACAGACCATCTTATTTCGGTCAAATAACTACCCAACAAGAGCATGCTCCAAAGCGCAGCAATCATCATCGGCGATATAATAAACAGCACAATCCGCAGCCACTTCGGCAGCAGCTTCCAGCGTCCATCCATGATGAGAAGTAGCGGGGAAAGCGTAAGCCATGAGATGGCCAACACTATACATTTAAGAGCATTTGTTAAAGTCTTGTTTTTCATGTGATTTTAGTCAAAAGCAGGATACCAATTCAAATCTTCACTATGCTTTTTCAGAACAACATTTAACCCAGGATATTCCAACAAAGCTTTGTCGGAGCAGGAGTCGGGCAGCAAACAATCCGAAACGTCATCGCTCATCAGCCCAAGCCCTGCGTTCTGGTTCTTCAATTGATGCAGTTTCGTCCTCATCGTAAGATTGGTGCAGCCGTTGTAAATCTTGCTCAAGTCTTTTGGGAGTGCCTTCGCAACAGTCTCTCGGTATCCCATCCATTCATCCCACATCTTTCTCTCATTGGAGACAGTCGCTTGATACTCTAATCCTTTTTCCAAATCGGCCGTATAGGGATTATACCATTTTTCCAAAGCCGCGTTAAAGAACGCCTTATAAGCATCATCTATCATCTGGGAAGTGAATTTTGTATGAGGAAAGGACGCTTTTTGGTTTTGCTTATACAACAGCAAGTTATGAAATGAAGCGGACCAAAGGTCAAGGCTTTGATCAAGGGCACCTATGATGTTCAAATAGCCACTGCTGCCATGGTCTTCAAGCGATATCATCGCCTGAACAGCATCGTGGTAGTTCTCCCATTTTTCTTTTTCGTTTAAAAACAGGTTTTTATAATCAGGCAATGCTTCAACCAAATGTTGGAATTCTTCCTCAACACATTTTTTATACTTTTCATAATCTTTTTCCGCAAGCATATACCAGGCTTCTAAGCCAACCGTCTCGTATAACATATCTTCCGCCCTTTCAACCTCTATTTCATCGGTTGATTCGCAGATAATGGCCCAAAGAGAATCCTTACGCTTCTCAACATCCTCCCATATTTCCTCGTGTTTTTGTCTGGGGCTGGTGTCTTTAAACACTTCTTTTTCCGGCTTTCTGTCGTTGGCGCATCCGAAAAGCGACGCAAGCATAAGTGTTGCCAACAATGCGGCTAATCCATAATTTTTCATGTTTTTCATATTGTTGATAACTTTTCAATAAATGCACTTTGGCATCTGGTATTCCGTAGCCATAGCAAAGTCTGTGATAACTTTGCGGAAATGGCTGGGTAGATGATGTACTGCCTTCTTGATGATTTCTTTCGGGATACTACCATAATACGCTTCAGCGATACCTCCGGCAATACAGGCTTGCGTGTCGCTGTCGCCACCCAGCGAAACAGCCAGACGGATGACGGACTCATAGTCTTCGCCGTCCATGAAGGCCATGATGGCTTCGGGAACACTACCTTCACAGGAGCAATCGAAACTGTAGTCCGGGCGGATTCCCTCAATCGTGTGGCCCAGGTCATAGTGGAAGTTCTGCACAATATAAGTCTTTATTTCTGCCTTGCTCGCATGATGGCGAGCCATGAATATGGCAGCCGAAACGGCTTGGGCGGCCGTGATGCCTTGCTCGCTGTCGTGCGACACCTCAGCTGACCGTTTTGCGACTTCCAAGGTCTCTTCCATGCTTTCGAAAGCCCATCCTATGGGACTGACACGCATGGCGGCTCCATTGGTGAAGGAGCCGTATGGCTGAGGCTCATCGCTGTTGAGCCACGCTTTAGTGGCGTGACTGAAGCCCGCACTGGGATACATCCTCCCGTATGTTTGCATAATCTTGACCAAAGTTGCGTGTTGATGCTTAGGGTCGCGCATCAGCCAGTCGGCTACAGCGATAGTCATCACCGTGTCGTCAGTGAACTTGCTGCCCTTATCGAACAGCTCAAAATCCGTAGTCTTGATTCGGCTATGGTAGCCCTCAAATCTTGAGCCTATGATATCTCCAATGATTGATCCTAACACGATATTTAATCTTTTATAGAGTTAATTTTCAGATACTTAAAATAGTCGTTACTTGTATTGTGATTCTCATTTTTCAATTGCATCTGGTTTTTGTAGTTAACGGCATCTAATACTTGGTCTAATGTGAATGGCTCGCATTGTTTATGTCGTGTGTTACTCAAATCTGATTCATAAACTACAGCGGAACTTGCCCTGCTTTTGGGTTGCATTAATTCTATTCTGTTGCACATAGTATCCATTGATGCAGTTATCAATGCCACCATTGCCACACCAGAAAACTTCGTGACGAGCACAAAGACATGTTGCGCAACAATTTTCAACATGGCCAACACCTTACGAACCCAATTGACAATTATCCAGCGTGTATAGCTGCCAGCATATACTCCAGCCTTTATTATAGTACGTCTCAGTATCTCTGCATTTATATCGCCTCTAGAAGGATTTTTCACATACTCAGCATCATATTTTACTCGCATCGCTGAATCCCTGAGTATGAAATAAGCCTCATTGATGTCCTGCATGATGGCAGTCGTATCAAATCCAGGATTCACATCCGGGTGCCATCTTTTTGACAGGGCACGGTATGCCCGCTTGATTTCTTCATCCGATGCATTGAAGCTGATACCCAATATGGAATAGTAGTCCTTAAGCATAAGTCTCACGAGAAATCTGATTCGAAATTGTTATCTGAATCCTATGCTACCTTTGTTTTCCGATGTGTTGTTGGGATAATCCCGTTCAATGTGAGGATAAATCCTATTGTAGTCATTCATCGCTTCGCCAATAACCCGATAGGCACAATCAAATTCTTTCTTGAAGTCCTTTGCATTTGCGATGGCAGTCTGATAGGAACAGCAGAAATGGTCGTCAAGCACGACAAAAGTAGTAAGGGTGTTGTTCGTATTGATGCAATTTGCCGCTCTTGTCCAACCTTCTATGCTCACTTTTCCGAAGTTGTCATCATAGAAATCATAAAGGAAGTACAGATGCTTAATCCTTCTGTCGAAGCTGTCCCTGATAAACACGCGGAAATGATTGTCGTTTTTCGTGATGTATAGTGTGCCTCCCCTTTTTTCGTGTGGGTAGCCTTGCTTGTCGAGTCGCTTGTAGATACGTCGCTCCAAAACGTCTATGTTTTTCAATGGTCGGCACAAAAGGAAATATAACGCGACTGCCGATGCAAGGACACATCCCATTACCAAGGTATAAACCCAGGAATAAACAGGTGCTGAAGCGTTAAAGTCATAAATGTTGAAAACGTAGAATACGAATAATGCCACGCAAAAGCAGATGCCCAAGACCTTTCCAATGATCTCTTGTGTTTTCGATTCTCTTTCAAAGGAGGTGTATTCGTCTTTGTATTCTTCCATGGTTGATGTATTTTGCGTATAATTCAAGCGCAAAAATACTACAGCCAATAATGCACTTCTGATTTTTACAAGGCTTGCAAATCTACCAATTCGCGGGGCAAGATGATTTTCTTTGGCTCACCACGTTTGCCTGTTATATAGTAATTTTTGGCGTAAGGAGTATCGAAGTGTTTAAGGAAAGCCTCCCTGATACGGGCACACTTTTCATTGATGGAGTTATTGGTCGGGTCGGTAATGTCACGAATGCTTTTGCGGACATTTCTCTCGATCACGCGACTACCTACCTCTTTGTATATGTCAAGAAGCTCTTCGTAATATTCGCCCAAATGTTTGAACAGGATGCCCTCTGGATGCTTAAGGAAAAGCAGATACACTGACTTAGGCAGCGGAGACATGGTAATCTCAATATTATTGTAATCTGGCAAATATATTCTATAGTCTTTTGTAATGACCATGCGGCTTAAGGTAGGTTTCTCTTCAACGAACTCGTTCAACATATTCAGCTGAACTCCTCTTCTACGTAATTCTTTGATTCTCTCACGAATCTCCTCTGCCAAATCCTTATTGCTTTTTGTTGCTAAAGGGTCTACGTCATCAACAAAATCCCTATCTGCAATTTCATCTGTTCGTTCGCTTTCAAGATGATACATACAATCATGGTTGCCTTCAAAAGCAAAGGTAGTATGACGCACATACCATTCAAATTGGTCAGACAAGGATATTTCTGAATTAGGAACCAGTGGACAATATGAAAAATAGTAATACTCTGAATCCGTACTTTGTCGTATTCGATGCAATAATGCTGACCCCTCAACGACACCTGAAACGATATATTGCTTCAGTTTCTTTACGGTAGTTATATCATTCTTAAATAAAGTGTCGGGAGTCAGATAGGGGAACATATACTGTAGTATTTCGGGAGAGACATCTAGTTCGCTCAACTTTGGCAAATACACCAGATTCAAATCCCTATTGACAAATTTGCAGCGAAGTTCTTCGTAATGCTCCAAAATAAAGTTGTTTACGACAGTATCATACTCGTTCTCCACATAAAACACATCATGAATATCAGGCTGAAATGGCAGGTCAAGACTTATTTGAACAGAGGTCAGATCCGTCTTGGCGCCCCAATTCTTCGGGGAAGGAATGGTACATGGCGGCTCTTTGGCAGCTTCTTTTTGAGTCTTTTCTATTTCCCATTTGTAACCATCTATTGCATTGCGATAAACAAAGAAAGGTGCCAGAGTAAATACCACGACAACTAGCAGAAAAGCAGGCACTACAAGGACAAACAGCACGAGAATCACGGGCCTTTTCCACCACTTCTCTTCCCCAATCACCTCGTGACTAAACAATTCAGTCCAAAGGTCTGAGAGACTGCAACACCAAGAAAGCCACCTCTTCCAACTCTTCCTCACTGGCTTGAACACCAGCATGGCAAGATTAATAGCTATGTAAGCACAGATGATTATGATAAGCGTTGTCATTAGACTGCATTGTATTGACGAAGCAAAGGTAAGAATTGCAAGGTTGCAAAATACAACTGGCACAACATTTTTGTCTACTTTTGCAGAAACAAAACTCAGCGTTTATGATAGAGGCACATTTTGAAAACATTCGCAATCTAATTATTGACAATATCAGAGCTTCAAAATCTGAAATCAAGATAGCAGTGGCATGGTTCACTCAAAGGCAGTTGTATGATTCGGTGCTAGATGCATTGGAAAGAGGTGTCAAGGTTTCATTAATAATGATGAAGGACTTTATCAATTGCGGCATTTATGGTTTGCCGTTGCAAAGCTTTGTTGATAAAGGGGGTAACCTTCATTTTGTGACAAGCCGAGGTTGGACTATGCACAACAAGTTTTGTTTGTTTGATAATAGCATGGTCATCTCTGGCTCTTACAATTGGACCTATTCCGCTGAGACAAGAAACGCAGAAAACGTGATTGCAACGGATGATGACAACGTTTGCTCGCGTTTTGATGACTATTTTAATCGACTTTGGGAAGAATCATTCGCCGAAGAAACTATTCCAAGTGTTGAAATCAGCCCTGAAGAAGTGATTCAAGATTTCTCAATTATTAATGATGAATTGGAGGCGATGGTAAAGAGTGACATGGCGCCGCAAGATGCTATAGATATACTGACAAAGACAAAAGACAACGCGAATACTGAAGTTGCTAAAATCGCAAAGCCTGTAATGCCTCCCTTAATACCCGTAGTTCCCTTATATTTCGATGGTCGTCAATTAAAGCAAGGGGAAAGTGTCATGCTAAAAGCAATTGCATTAAGATTGGCGAATGGCAGCATGGACTTAGTAAAACGTGGGGAACGACTGCCTTTTTCCAAAGGGAACATTATTGTAGTAAACGAGGAAGGTGATACCAACGAAGAGTTTGTTATTGACAAATGGTCGGGAAGTTCATGGGATTCGTTGACGTTATTACAATTTGAGGATTTACCTCCGATGCCTGATGGTAGAATAAAATTTAAGGCATCATTTAGTATTTCAAAGGAGGGTTTACTGTCATTTTATGCATTTTGCTATTATAACGGACAAAAAAAAAAGTGGAAATCCAACTAGTTGAAGACGAGGATTTTATTATTGGTAAATAGTTATAATATCAGGCCTACCCGATAAGGAATGTTGCATTGTCGTGAATGGTTTTATAATTTTGCAATTGTAATCAATAAACAGAAAACAATGGAGAATGAATTTTTTGCCGAGGTAAAGACATTAAAACACGGCTTTAATGCCAAAAGAATTGGTTATAAATGGGGACTGTATAATGATGAAGGTTGCATTTTGATGCGTCCATTATATGATTACATTTCAATTGACCAAGAAGGCCGTATTTGGGCAAGATACAAAGGAAAAAAGTTTTTTGTCGAAGATGACAAACTTCCGTACCCATTTGATTTCAAGCATGATTCTGAAATAGATAAGGAATGGTTTGTAATTGAATCAAACGGTTTTTTGGGTGTGGCGGATAAACACCTAAACGTAATTATTCCTATGCTATATAAATACATTATTGATTATGATGGTATTTTATGGTGTAGTGATAAACATATTTGTGTTGATACGGAAAAAGGGTTGAAAAGTGCCTATTTGGATTGCACACTCTATTCGTACAAAGCAGAACGTCTCACTGACAACAAATTTGAATTGTTTGACTCTTACTCATCATACAGGATTTCGGGCCATAATCAAAGAATTGAACTAACGACCTGTGATGGATCTGTTATTAAAATTCCTGTTCGATTACCAAATAAAACCAATTGTAATAGTAATTCATCGAAAGTGAAAATGCAAGGGTATTCTGCATGTGAAACTGTGATAGAATTGCAAAACTCTGATTATTGTCCTATAATCTATGATGAGAAATCCCCTGTTCAAGAAATGCTACATCACAACAATGAGCAAATCGTAGCTAACAATGTCTTTCATGAAGGGTTCTCTCCTGTTAGAAAGCTTGGGGAATTGGGATATAAGTGGGGGTATCTTAACGAGAAAGGATTAGTAATAATTCCATTTGAATATGATGATGCCAAGCCTTTCTCTGACGGTTTAGCCGCAGTAAAAAAAGATAAATTATGGGGATATATTGATTATAACAATAAAGTTATTATTGATTTTCAATTTGTCGAAGCTGGTCCTTTTATAGAAGGGCTGGCAAAGTATAATAACAACCCTTTTGATCATCTCAGCGAACCAATTGATTATGGATATATCAGCAAAGATGGTGTTTATTTTGATAGAAAATATAAATGGAGAAATATAGACGATGCATATGATTATGATAGAAGCAATCGTATCAATTACGAAGAAGAAACTTGGTATGCAATGACCGATGGTATGTATGGTGATTACACTGGTTCTGGATTCGATTATGATACCATTGGCTTTGGCATATAGTAGCTATCCAATTGCAAATTTATTTTCATTTGGGCGCATCCCCCGCCGTCCCCTTTACCTTTTTCTTGTCAAAACAGGTCAAAATCGATACGGAGTTGACTTAAAGAAATGCGTCCTTGCGAAAGTTTCTACTTTTATTGACAGAAAAATATCAACAAACAATCAAGCATTCAGCTTTTTGATCACCTCCTGAAGGCTGTTGAGGAAACGGGCGGCTTCGAAGCCGTCCATCTGGGCGTGATGAAACTGGAATGAGATGGGCAAGGTCGTTTTGAACAGCCCTTGATGGTATTTGCCCCAAGCCAAGAAAGGATTGGTGAATAGCTCGGAATAGACACTCACCACGCCGTCAATCTCGCATTCTGCCAAAGCCGAGGTGTCGATAGCCATATAGTCGTCATCAAGAAGGTGGTCTTCGTTTGTTTCGTGAACCTGGCGCGTCAAGCGCAAATAATCTTCATTGAACTGGCGAAGATCCGCCGAAAACGGAATATCACAAAGGTGGGCATCACCGTTCATGGTCTTCACGACAGTCATCACTGCCAGACGGTCGTACTGCCATAAGCGCCCTCCTACAGGCAATGTATAGAACTCCTGAATGCCACTGGCCGCTTGACCGATACACCAGCACATCAGCATGTTCGTCTTCATCCCACTTCGTTTGGCAACCCTGATCAGTCTGCCGACATCAAAGGTTTTGACTATCGTCACTTTCGGCATGCCAGCCGTTTTCCACAGCTCAAATGCCCGTCCGCGCGGCGATTCTTTAGGGTCAATCTCTTTCTTCATTGCTGTTGTTTTGCCGCAAAGGTACAAAAAAACCGCAACCCAAGCCTTCGCCCAGATTGCGGATTTTTCATGGAACCTTGTCCGATTATTTCAAAGTGTCATACTGCTCATCGCTGACAGGCTCCAGCCACTCGTTGCTGTTGCCAGGTTGGGCATCGGCATGGTAGGTGAGGTGCTGCATCCAACTATCTTTGGCGGCACCGTGCCAGTGCTTCACGCCCTCGGGAACGGCGATGACGGTGCCAGGGACCAACGGAATGGCTTCCTTGCCCCATTCCTGATACCAACCGCGACCGCTCACGCAGATCAACATCTGAACTGCACCGTGGTGGACGTGCCAGTTGTTGCGGCAGCCAGGCTCGAAGCTGACATTGCAGAGGCCAGTTGCGGGGTCGAGGACGGCGAGGAAGCTGTTGCCTATGAAATACTGGGCGTATGCAGTATTGGGTTCGCCGATTGGCCAAGGTGACTGCGCACATACCACATCTGTCTTGCCGTCCACAGCGGCCGCGATGGCAGCCTCGCAACGCAAAGCTTCGGCTTGCAATCCAGCGGCTTTCAAAGCCACTGGAACACTGCGCAATTGTTCTTCTGTGACACCCAGGTTCAATGCACCGCGCACATGTGCCTGCAACTGAGGCATCACATTTTCCAAGCCGCTCAACGCACTCACGGTGATGAGTTCGCGGTCGGCATGGGTGAGGTTGTCACGGGCGAAGATGTCGCCGAAAAGGTGGGCTTTCAGATAGTAGTCCTCGGCTGGGCAGAAATCATATTTGAAAGGGCGACCGCTGAGTTGGGTCTGCACCTCGGTACCTTGTTTCAAGGCGTCGTAGCTGGCAGGCAGGGGAGAAGCATCCATACCTTCTTCAGTGACTTTGCCTTCGACATTGCGTTGTTGCAACACCTTCTGCAAAGTGCCAAGGGCATTCAGGGAACGCGGGAATCCCGTGTAGGCATAGAGTTGCGACAGGGCTTCCTTGATTTGACTGACCGTCAAGCCGGCATCCAAGCCGCCGTTGATGGCCTCGGCCAAGGCGGTATAGTCGGCTTTGGCCTCGTTGCAGGCGATGGCCGACATGAAGGCTGCCTGCTCGGTAGTAAAAGTGAGTGTGTTCATTTCTTTTGCGTTTTCTTTAGTGGATTGCGTTCCACAGGCGGCCATTGTCAATGCGATGGCGAATATCA
>JAEEGG010024658.1_pt1 | contig 11652 bp, 13 predicted proteins | sample 9134161 | NCBI WGS metagenome assembly JAEEGG01 (sample SAMN16246543, study PRJNA631951) | gut metagenome | biome: gut microbiome; feature: rumen; material: CR-attached | host: Bos | place: Iran: Karaj | collected 2018-10 | reverse complement strand
AGGCTTCGAGCATACGGGAGACGATAAGGATATAGATTTTCTTGTCGTCGTTGGACGGGTATTGAGGCTTCTCGCCTGTAATCAGCAGGGCATGGTGGTCGGTGACCTTTGAGGCATCGACACTGTGGCGGCTGGGCTTGCGGATGGTCATGGAAAGTGCGCCCCATTGCTCATTGTCGGCCAGTGTGCGTAACAGTTTTGGAATCTCGTCGTACACATCATCAGGGATGTATCGGCTCGACGTGCGGGGATAGGTGATGGCCTTGGCCTCGTAGAGTTTCTGGGCGATGGCCAGTGTCTGCTCTGCGGTGAAGCCATACCTGACATTGGCATCCTTCTGGAGTGCGGTGAGGTCATAGAGCAAGGGCGGTTCCTCCGTCTTTTCCTTGCACTCTACCTTAGTGATAACTATGCTTTTCTTTTCCTTCAAATTCTGATAGAGGGTTTCGGCTGCATCCTTGTCATCCCATCGGTCAGCGGTAAGGAACTTGACGGCTCTGCCGTCACCTCCGGTAGTGAAGTGCATCTGCCAGAACGGAGTCGGCACGAATTTCTTGTTCTCCAAGAAGCGACGGCACACCATAGCCAGTGTGGGTGTCTGTACACGTCCGAGGGAATAGGTTCCCTTTCCTGCGGCGATGGTCAGGGCCTGTGTGGCATTGATGCCTACGAGCCAATCGGCTTCGCTGCGGGCCTTGGCGGAAAGGAAAAGGTTGTCGTAGTCGTGGCCCTCTTTCAGGTTCTTCATTCCCTCCTTGATGGCCTTGTCGGTCAGCGAACTGATCCAGAGGCGCTGAAACGGGACGTGGCAGTTAAGGAACTGGTAAAGGTATCGGAAAATCAGCTCGCCCTCGCGTCCGGCATCGGTTGCCACGATAATCTTCTCTGTATGTTCGAATAGGTTCTTGATGACGCGAAGCTGTTCTTTCACCCCGTCATCTTCATTGCCCTTGGCATCCTTTCTACTGACAAGCTGAAATACATCGGGGATGATGGGCAATGACTCGCGTCGGAAGCCCGTCACTCCGTAGGCTTCGGGCATAGCCAGTTGTATCAGGTGACCGAAAGCCCAGGTGACACAGTAGTTGTTGCCTCCATAGTAGCCTACCTTTCTTTCCATAGCACCGACGACACGGGATATTTGTCGTGCGACGCTTGGTTTCTCTGCGATAATGGTAATCATTGTTATTATAATAAATGGATTCAGTGGTTCTATACTTATTTTATATATACGCGCGTGAAGATTGTGCGGACAACCGACAGTCACTAATCGGCTGTCCGCACATTACTCACTCTCAGCGTTTAGAGCTTAGGACCTCGTTTCTGTTTCTTCTCTTCCTTCTGCTCCTGCTTCTCACCCTCTGGTTTCTGCTCGTTCTGCTGCTTCTCGTTCTTTGGTGCCACTTGTCCCTTCTGCAGCGGTTCGTCCACTTTTTTTGTAGCCTCGTTGGTCTTACCCTGATGGTTCACGGCCACCTGCGTCTCACTCTCGTTGGCAGGTGCAACGACCTTGCCCTGCATCGGGTCGTTCTTTGAGACATAGGGCTGGCCCTTGTCGGGATAGAACATCAGATACATCGTAGCCTTCGTGCCGTCCTTCAACGGATAGTTGTCCAGCTTAACCGACTTGCCTTCACGGTAGTCCTTCTGCTGCTCTTCGGTCAGGGGAATGCCCTTCCATTTGGTCAGGTTCTTGATGCTTCCGTCCTCGTTAGTCCAGTTGAGCTTAGTCTTCTGATTCGTTTTCTGCTCCTGTTCCTGTGCAATTTCCTGTTTGCTGCTACCAGGAACGAAGGCGACGTTCTTACGGTCTGCACTGACTTGAAAGTCCACGGTGAACTTCTGTCCCTTGTCGTTTTCAAAGTGCTTGTCCTTCACGATGCCACCCTGCTTAAGCAGTTCCATCTCTTCAGGTGTGAACTTCACATTGCCAACACTCTCGCGGAGGTTGAGACGGCTCAATGGATAGTGCAGCAGTTCGTTTGTCTGGCGGTCGAGCGATACAAAACATTGTTCCGTCGTGCCGTCCTTCATGTTGAACAACGGTACTACCTTGCCGAGATTGCCCGTCTCTTTCAGTGCCTTGGCATCCTCCTTAGTGAAGGTATAGCCCATGTACTCTGCATTTTCCAGTTTCTGCTCCTTGCGCACGAAGTGAGGCAGTACGCTGTAGGTGCCGTCCTCCAGACGTGTCAGTTGCAGACGAGCTGCGGCTTTTACCTTCTGCCCATAGATGAGCATCGTCACGTCAAGGAGTCCTGACTTGCCGAAGTTCAGCATATTGTCCTTCGCTCCCGTTCTCTCCAGCACCTCTTTGGAGATGCCGAACTTCTCTTCAATCTTGTCCCAGTTTACCTTGGACTCGTCGATGGGCTGATAGCCCTGATTCTGGTTTTGTTCCATAATCCTAAATGTTTTAATTGTTAATGAATAACGTTATATGTTGGCGAGATTTTCGCCTTTTTCTGTTTTTACACTTGCAAGGAATCGGCCTCTTGCCCTTTGGTCGAAGTATTTCCCGTCCTCTTCAAGCAGTCTTACCACATCGCTCTCACGGTAGTAGCATGTACGGCGCAGTTTTATATACGGAAGTTGTCCGGATGAACGGTATCGTTGAAGGGTGCGTTTGCCCATCAACAGGATTTTCCTGAGTTCAATGCTGTCATACATTCTCTCGCCTCGGATGTAGAGTTTTCCCTCTTTGCTACGTTCCCTCAGGTCATCGATAAGAATCTGTATCATCTTTTCCTGACGGCTCAGTTTTTCCGTGACGGCTTTCATGTATTTCTCAAATACTTCCCTGTCCAGCTCCATATCCTTGTGCTATTAAAGATTTGACATCAGACAGACGGTAGCGGCAGAACTTTCCGCAGTGTTTGAAGTTGATTGTCCCGTTACTCCTGTAGTTCTGAAGGGTACGTTCCGATTTCCCCAACAAACGGCAAACTTCTTTTGTTCCAATCCACCCCTCTTCATCAAAAGTAGAATTGTCACATGACGAACTTAGAACATGCTGCTCTATTCTCTTGATGCTGGCAATCAGATTCTGATATGCCTCGCTTTCCATTGTGATTATTTCCATAACTGACATCTGTTTTCTGTATGTGGCGGCAAAGGTAGAGCAATTAAAAATATCCAAAGTTCAACCGTGTACAATGTGAATGAAATAATTATTGGAATTGGCTCTTCTGGCCCCTTTTTATAAGCCATGAGATGCCATAAATCCATAGATTGTCCTTTTCGTGAGTCATTCTTTCTATCTTTGCGTCCGATTTTAGAAAAACAATGAAACAATGGAAGTCATAACAATTGAAAGGCAAGCATTTGAGCAGTTGCTTCAGGAGATGCAGTTGCTTACAGCAAGGGTTGAGATGCTTTCTCGCAAGTGTCAAGACCGAAAGCTATCCAAGTGGATAAGTAATGAAGATGTATGTGAATTACTACGCATTAGCCCCCGTTCTCTTCAGGAGCTACGTTACAAGCACAAGATTAGCTATACACAAATAGGACGCAAGTTCTACTACCGTCCCGAAGAAGTAGAACTGGTACAGCGTCAGTCAGGCACCTATATCAATAGGTTATAATGTCTAAAAAGCAAATAAATATGGAGCAGGAGAATTACGAAAACGTACTGACAATGCATGACGAGACAATTGTCAGAGCAATTACCACAATGCAGAAAGCAAGCCGAAAGGCTGAGATACTATTGAGCGAATACCGTCCGATTCTACGGGGAGAAAGACTGCTGACGGATGCAGAACTTGCTGATTTACTTAAAGTCAGTCGGCGTACTTTACAGGAATATCGTAATGATAGAATTCTTCCTTATATACGCATGAAGGGAAACATTCTATACAAGGAATCTGATATTGAAAAAGTACTAAAAACTCATGAGCATAAGTCTATGTGATTTTCCAAAAAATGCTTAAACGGTCGATAATCTGAGATAATATGAGTAAATTTGCACCCAAATGTGCGTCTATATGTATTAGCGGTGAGTAAATGGTAAAGATCGGTATCTCTGGGAGAATTCGATTGAGGATAAGGCATTTCCTCAGAAGGTCAAGACATCGTGCTTGGCGTATTCACTGGCGTGTCTCGCTTATCATTGTCCTGTTGATTGCTATTACTATAGGTTGCTGCCTCTACTATTTTAATGTCATTTTGCCACACAATCTGAAGTACTCATATTCTGATGATTGGGATTTCCTCTATTATCTCATATTACCAATGGTCATCTGCATGGGAATAGCTTTAAAACTATATTCGCATCTTTTGGACAAGCAGATGGAAATTGACAGCATCAAGCATAAAAAGGAATGGGAGAAGATAAGGGAAAAGCACGAGGTTTCTGGAATAAGAAAAGATGCTTCACGTCTGGAAAACATCGTTATTGAACTGCAGGAGCAGAAATCAAAAAAAGAGCAAATGCCCATATTCCATGAAGACCAAGATCAAAATCAACAAGAAATAACACCCATACCCCATAAGGTTATTTATACAGAAACTGAACAGACAATAGTGTCTGTACCGAAGCCTATACGTAAAACTAAGCGGCAATCGAAAAATACGCGAGCTATCTACCGTGAATATATCAACCGCGAAAATCCATACAACAAATTCCTGAAAGCAAGAAAGGCTGCGGTCATCCATATTCAGACATTGCTGGATAACCGTCTTACCAAAGGGCTTCTTGGCGATGCCTATCTTTTTACGACAGATGAGAGCGATACTTTATTTGAGGATTTTTCTATAGTCTATGGGAATCAGGTAATAGCTGTCCAGATTACATATCCAGAGCCATATCTTCTTAAAGGACAGAGCTTCATTCGGAATCCACATTTGAATAAACCAGCTGAATGGAAATGGGAAAGAGAGTTATTCACAGACCTTTGTCTACAAAACAAGCTCATACCATGTCTTTATGAAGTTGATCCCATAACTCTTCAACCAATAGATGCTAAAGGATGGAACCTTCGTAGTGTACTCACAGAGGAAAGCATAATACCTCCTCGACTTGTCACAGCAGAGCTAACCGATATGTCAGAATGGGAGTTGCAGACACAGATGATTCAGTTTGTCCGGGAATACCAACAGCAGGAAGAAGAAGGTCTTATTTTTAACCGTAATTCCAGTTTCTGGAAAGGTAACATCCTCTGGATGCGCAAAAAAGGACGTAAAGAAGAATGGATCATGGTAAAACGGGTAAATAAGTTCACTATCCTAACCGACAAGCAGAAAGAAAGGCTTAGATATAGCGATTTCTCCCTAAACAAGAGAAAAGGTTATCTGGCACAGATAATCTACAAAAAAGAAAACACCCGTGGTGGTTTCAGCCCTGTTGACCATCCCAAACGAGGGGTAAACTATGAAATGGAATTTTCAGGATTACAGGAAATAAAATAAAGAAATCTCCTATCTATAAACGTAATTTGCATAAAACATTTTGTTTTATCCATCTTGTCTGTTTGCAAATACCTGAGTCGTTTGAGAGAAAGACTGTTTTTGAATACTCTTTATCTCTGACAGAGATAACCAAGTATGTATGAAATATCAAAAAAGAAAAAGGAACACTCCTATCGTAACATTGATCAGGAACTATGTGAACAAGAAAAGCGGCAAAGTGTCAGAGTCCAGATGTGAAATCAAATGGCGTTTCGACTACCTCGATTGGAAAGACCAAAAGAAGATTCTAATCGCATTCCTGGATTCAGGTATGTCAGATCGTGAGTGGGCGTATTCAAAGTTACTTGATAATTGGGATAAAACATTTGAGCTTAAAGTAAAGGAACTCTGGGAAAAATACCACGAATACAAATGTTCGTGGTCGGTCATCCGATACTTCCCGTTGGAGTATATCAGGGAACATATCGACTCTTTTACTGATAGTCGAGATTATTATTTTATCTCGTTGCGACTTGCTATGGATAAGAACTATTTCATCGACCGTACCAAGTTGTCGAATACTGACTATCTGGCTTTGTTATATCATAGTGGGAGAAACATTTCGGATGATGATGCCCGTGACACTCTGTTCAGCATTGTTCATGATTGTTGCCTTGAACATTCTTTCATAGCGAAACTCGAACATGTTGGCGAGGGACGTTACAATAATGTAGTTGCACCAGCTAATTATAGAAAAGTCAGGCTCGGTATACACTATCTGCTGAAGTTGGATAAAGATAATGTTGTGCAGGAATTCGACAAATGGAATGAGAGTGTTGAGGATGCAATTTACAACAGTCTGGAGTTTAAGAATATCGACAAGAACAAAATATACAGCGAATACGAATACAACCATAGGCGGACAGAGATTGCTAACTTGTATGGCTTTCAGGCTCTTGATGACAGATACAAACAACCGTCAGACCCAACCATCGAACAGATGCGTCAGACAATGGAACTTGGTATGATATAGTTCAAATTTGAGTAAGTATGAAAATATTGTTTGTTTGCACTGCCAATATTTGCAGGAGTGCCTTGGCAGAGGTGGTTCTAAAGAAAAAGCTTCAACAGAAAGGACTTTCAGACATAGAAGTTGTGTCTGCAGGTGTTCATAATTATGAAGGCGCTCCACGTGACTATACAATGGCAGCCTACGCTCATAAAGCTGGTTATGAATTGGGAGGAACAGCCAATTATGTTACTCAGGCGTTGGTAGATTCCGCAGACCTGATTATATGCATGGAACACATCCATGTCGTGGAGATACAAAAGCGATTACCGTATGTGCGGTGGAGTCGGATATATCTATTCAACGAGATATGTTTCGGTGAACAGACTGGATTGGTTGACCCTTCAGGAAATACAGGCTACATGTATCGTTATGCATGCAATAAGATACTTGATGGATGTGAAATACTGGCATGGAAACTCGAAATGATGGTAAATGAAGGTGAGTTTTTCTTTCAACGAAAATAAAAACACAAAAAGTTTGAGAGAACTCTTTTAATTGTCCTCTCATTACGGATAAAAGTGGAAAGATGGCAGATACATGAGAGTGTTACTGATAATCATTTTTTGTTTAACAATTAAAATACCACAGTTATGAAGAAGTTAATGTTTTTATCGTTCATGTGTTCATTAGGATTAGTGTCTCAGGCGCAAGAGGTATTGAAACTTCCAGAAGGGTTTTCTGGAGGAAAAACGGTCTGGATTGTTCGTGCCGGAGCCAGTTTTAGTGGGGTAACAGGTAAAGGTATTGATGCCCAAGAGGACAGCTGGACGAAGGGAAAATGGGATGGTAAATTCGGACGTTCCTTTGGCGGTAACCTATCAATCGGTTTCAACAAGTCCTTTGGTTCCAGCCCTCTCTATTGGGGAATGGATCTTGGTGTGGCAATGCGTGGGTACAAAACTGATGCAACATGGAGCTATGGAGCATCATCTTCAATTTCTGGCGGCTACGACTCTCACACCAAGTCTGAGACAACGACCCTGACGGCATACAATGCACAACTTTCTCCGATTAACATTGGCTACAAGGTCATCTTTAACGAGCGCATGGCACTCGACATCCATGTTGGCGGCTTTGCTAGCTACGACTTTGCAGGAAACATGAAATCTGAATCCTACGACCATATCTATCTCACAGGCAAGTATGGCACCAATGACAAGACGACAGAGAATAGTAACTCTACAAAGATAGGCGATATTGACAGTTATCGCAACTATGACTTTGGAGTAATTGGCGGTATAGGTTTTTGGTATGGACGCTTTAATGTCGACTTGTCGTATCAGAGAGGCTTTATATCCATCTATGATGGTGACAATACCTATTTCTGCAATAAGTTCATGGTCAAGTTGGGATATGCCCTCTAACCACTGTTTTACAGCGTAACTGGTCTATTTTTCCTAATAAAATATAAAAGCGGTATGAATTATGTCCTATCTATCCTAATATTTGCTAAATTTGCAAAATAGACAGTGATAAAGCTGCCCCCCAAAATCAGAAGTATCAATAGTAAAAACAAAACGAGTATGAAGAGAAAGTTGTCATTAGTAATTCTTTTGTTGTTGCTTATAGGGACAACGACAAACTTGTATGCACAAGATCGAAAGAGTAAGGACATCCCTAAGCTTGTTAAGAAAGCTCCTCGGACAGAAGCATTCCAATATGCAATAATGGGTTTTGGATGGAAAGTAGTTCCTTACGAGTTTGTGTCATTGAAGGATATTGATTATGGAAAACTGACAGACACGGAGAAGGAACTACTAAATGCCTTTTCTGACGTAGCGTTTTGTTTCAACGGAAGCAAAGTTCATTGCTGCTATTGGGTAAAAGATGCAGAAGGAAAACTTGGCCTTATAAAACTAGATGGAAGTGTCTTGGTTCCCCCTCTGAAAGGAAACATCTATCAGGGAACTTTACCAGATCGTGTCGTCGTCGGAGAACAAACAGTTAAACCCAGTGATTGGCTAAACGAGTACAGCAATAGGGTGATGAACCATACTGGTCGTGGACTGGGGCATTTTGATGCCGTGGTAGATGATATTAGAGACGAGAAGAAAATCAGGGCAACAATTCCAGCTGGAAAGTATGATGATATCATGATTGGGCTAAAAGGCTCACATACCTATTATTTTGTTGCCAAACTGATTGACGGTGAAATGAAATGGGGTGTTGTAGATAAGAATGACGAGGAAGTAATGCCGATTGAGGCCAAAGGCATATACAAGAAGAAGGGAGCAGCGCAGTGGCTTATTGGAAATGTTGGCGGCAAATGGGTTGCCTCAGAAACAATGGATATGTCCCAGATTGAAAACATGGTTCGTAATGAGGAAGTCATGGCAGAACTTCGAAGGCAGCAATTGGCAGAAACTCTTACAGCACTTGGAAATACGTTGCAAAAGGCAGCTGTCACAGTTGAGCAGATTCAGCAGAAAACAGGAGGTGGCGATACCTATTCTACCTCTGGAAGTTCCGGCTCTGGGGGTGGAACACTTGAATCCCAATACAGGCAATGGGAAAGTAGAGCTAAAGCCAACTATGAATCGTTGACAAACTTAGGTGCTAGGGTAAAGAAAGACGGAAAGGACGTAGGTGGCTCTACGGGTCAAAGCATGAGTTCATCCAATTACACTCAGCAGAAGAAAGCACTGCGTGAAGCTCAAAATGAGATGAAAAAGATTAGGCAAAATGCCTCAAAGAAAGGAATTAAGATTGTCAAATCCGAATACGAAGATGTGGTTGTGAAGTTTTAACCAGTAATCGGATGTGGTACGTAATGTGTCACATCCGATTTCAATAGTTTGCTCTTTAATATGGGACAGATAAGATATACATCTTTCTCCGAGCGCGGTGTCCGGCGTGACAATGAGGACTACTGCCAAGTTGCAGCAAACCCTGATGATGGATGCTATCTTTTCGTGGTGTGCGACGGAATGGGTGGCCATGCCATGGGCGAAGTTGCCAGTCAAGTAATATGTACAACTATTAGCGATTATTGGGAACATGCCTCATTCGTTAATGGTGTGGAGTCTGTTTTGGATAATGCTTTTCGAATGGCTTCGGAGGCCTTGGATGCAAAGGCCGATGTTCTCCATAAAGTAGAGACAGGCACAACGATGGTGCTTGCCGCTATCTATAAAGACAAAGTAACCATCGCTCATTGTGGTGATAGCCGTGGATATCTCCTTCGCCCCAATGCAGGTGTGGTATATCAGACACAAGACCATATAGAGCATAATGTGTGGGGAGACTATATAAATCGCAGTTTCTTCTCTTATCATCGAGAGTATACCAAGGTTGAAGTAAAACAATTCGACTTGGAGCCAGGAGATAGGATATTTCTCTGTACAGATGGTGTCAGTACGTACATAGATCCTGACATTCTCACAAGCCGTCTGATGGATGACAAATCACCTGAAGAGATAGTAGATGTGATTAAGTTTCTGTGTGAGAACGGAAGAAGCCAAGATAACTATACAGGTATTCTTATGTATAACGAATAGTAAACCAATATGAATATTGAACTATCTTACCTTATTGGCCCACTCAGTGGAAGTGTTATCGGTTATTTTACCAACTGGTTGGCTATCAAAATGATGTTCCGGCCGCACAAGGCCAAATATATCTTCGGAATGAAGATTCCTTTCACGCCAGGGCTTATCCCTAAAGAGCGTGGACGCTTGGCAGAAGCAGTTGGAAGTTCCATAAGTGAAAACCTGATGAACAAGGAAGTTCTTGAGAAGAATCTTCTTTCAGAAGACATGCTCACTAAGATAGGGGAAGGGTATGACACGTTCATTGTCAAGCAGAAGGTAAATACAGAGTCTCTTCGCACATTTCTTAGACATTTCTTATCTAAGGAAGACCTAGATAAGATACAGTCTGATACGGGACATGAACTTGCTTTACAGATACATAGTCGCTTGGCAGATTCCAATCTTGGTACGATGTTGGCTCATGCTGCTGTTGAACATGCCATCAGCAAGATGGAGAACTGCCTTTTGGGAATTGCTTTTAACGTTGAACAGTTTCTTATTCTGCTACAAGAACCCGCTGAACACCTGCTGTCAAAGCACATCAATCAGATTATCAGCAATAACTCTGAGGAAATCATAACCAATCTTATAAGTCAGGAGTCTAACAAACTTCTTGACACACCAGTTTGTGACCTATTACGAGGACATGAAGAACAATTAACTCAACTCCGTGCTATCTTACTCGATGGCTATCGACAGGTCATCTCCATTCATCTGCCTAAGATACTCTCCACCATAGACATCAGTCGTATTATCCGAGACCGCATTAATGAACTTGACATAGAGGAGAGCGAGAAAATTATCTTTGCCGTAATGGATAAGGAATTACGTGCCATCGTATGGCTTGGAGCATTATTAGGCTGCATTATCGGTGTTTTTAGCAGTCTATTATGACCTTTTGATGTCTATCTGAGTTAAAAAAATGTATTTTTAAGTACTTCTTAATAGTTATTTGGTTTATTTTATGTAATTTTACACCAAAATATGAGATTAAAAAGGGACATGATGGTATAATAGTTGGTTAATAAAGAAATTCAGCTAATTGTTCAGTCCTTGGTGGTAATAACTAAAAATATTATAAATATGGCAGACAAAACAAATCAGAAAGTAGTTCCCGCATCCAATGATTGGGGGACAAAGATGTTAGAGCATCTGAAATTCATTCTTGACAAATATATGAAGAAGTTTCCGCAATATGAGGAACTAGTGGTTTTCATGGAGGATGAAAAGAAAATGTATGATGAAGATGGTAGACCATCAAAGGAATACTTAGAGTGGATTAATAAATTCGAAGAGCAATGTAATCCGATTGACATTGATGAAATTGCTAAGGAAGATAATTTAGACGCTGATAAGCTTAAAGTTCTGGAAGGTGCAAAAGACTTTCTTAAAAAGCAGAAGGAATTGATGGAGTCATATAGACGTTCGTCAGACAAAGAGAATTGGGCAGACCAGATGTTGGATACTAAAGAAAAACGTGATGTGTTTGAACAGATTGTGGAAGAAAGTACTAATAGTGCTTTGAATGATTTTGAAGCAGCGAAGAAATAAGGAGGGAACAAGTTATGGATAAAGCGACAAAAGAAAGACTTAATATTCTTGCTGGTGTTAGTACCATTGAGTTTTTTGTACGATCCAAAGCTTTGGATTTGGTGGATTCTGTTT
>JAEEGG010024652.1_pt1 | contig 11654 bp, 14 predicted proteins | sample 9134161 | NCBI WGS metagenome assembly JAEEGG01 (sample SAMN16246543, study PRJNA631951) | gut metagenome | biome: gut microbiome; feature: rumen; material: CR-attached | host: Bos | place: Iran: Karaj | collected 2018-10 | reverse complement strand
TCTGTTCTACCATATTATCATTCAATACAATATTGATAGAACGACAATTCGCATCCATTATTGCGCCCTACACCCCACATTTTCCACCTTCGGCGCGGGAAGCGTGTCGGAACAAGTTTTCTTTTGCTCTGCGCAATAATTCCACAATTTCTTCCGTTTATCGCATATTAATTTTTATCACAATGAAATTACAATTTGTTTTGGCAGCCGCTGTATGCCTGCTGGTTGGGTGTGACGAATGCAACACTTGTATAATACAGCCTTTCACCATTCCACACGACACATCAACATCAAATCCGGTGTCCGTATGGAAAAGGATACATTCCAAAAATGACGTAAAAGGACCAGTACAAATGATAATAAGTGTATCCTGGAATGGAGAAAAGGACAAAAAAACGGGGGTCATCATCAAAGGAGAAATACTTGACTCAGACATATATTACTATGACAGACAAGGAAATAACATTGAAAGCTACCTTTACTGCGGCAGAGGAAAACCAACGTATTTCCGCCATGATATAAGAAAGTATGATAAAAACAACAATATGATATATAATGCTTTATTTGATGAAAACGGAGATACAATGTTTTACTATTACAACACATACCAGTATGACGAAGTGGGGAACCTCATCTGTGTAACGAAATCCAATGCAACGGAATCTTCAAAATTGTCCTATAAATACTTTTTCTCAAACGACAGCATTGTGATACACACCTACGATGATACAGGGGCATTGCAGAATAGGGATGTGCTCGACACCACCCTGCGCTATTTGATGACTTACGATCATTTGGCAGGTAAGTCAGACTGGGAAAGAAGGTTATACTGCAGAACTTCATACCGCTATTATCCTGATGGAAAATTACAAGAGGGAATACGTGAAGACGCATACGGGAAATATGTAACTATATATGACACAAATGGATACAATGAGCATCTCGATTATCACCATAAACGAATCTGCAATACGGAACAATATCGCGGCCTGAAACTTGATTGCAGACGAACAGGCCGTTATATTGAATACGACAGCCACGGGAATTGGATTCGTGCAATAACTTCGTACGAAGATAAAGAAGACCTCCGGAAAAAGACACCAGAATATACCATTGTGGAAAGGAAAATCTTCTATTATTAATAACCAAAAGCACAACATCATGGAAGCAAAAGAACAAGTATTAACTTCGTTGATGTTGCTTCACCTCGGCAAAGTTCAAACAAGTTTGCATTTGTTCTCGACTTTCGCAACGTTGGAAGCCATGAGTAAAATCGGCAAACCGGTGTGGCCGGAAAACGCGGTGAAAAAAGAAAAGGAACAGCTTCATTAGTTGGAGGAAAGATAAAATTTTCCGCCCCCGGCGCGGGAAGCGTATAGGAATTTTGAGTACTTTTGCAAAATCAAAAAATGAAAATAATTATGGAGAAAAAATCAGAAAAACAGCCATGTATTGTCAAATCGCACGATATTCATATTGACAAGGAATATGCAACGTGGATTGCGGAATTGAAACGCCGCTATCGTTCGGCACAGGTGAAAGCTGCCGTAAAGGTGAACGCGGAAAAACTGCTTTTCAACTGGCAGCTTGGCCGCGACCTAGTGATAAAAAAAGCGGAGGAACGCTGGGGTGCCGGCGTTGTGGAACAGGTAAGCCTTGACATGCGGAGGGAGTTCCCGGATGACAATGGGTTCTCTGCACCCAATCTTTGGTTCATGAAGAAGTGGTATATTTATTATACCACAGATGAAGCCATACAAAAGCTCGGACAGTTTGTAAGAGGAGTTTCTTTGCCTCAAAATCAAAAAGATACAATTCTCTACCAAGCTGGTAGAGAATTAAAGGACGCAAAACTTTACCATGGTAAAATTATTGAGAGCAATGTTCCGACATGAACAGAACCGATGTTCAGTGGTCGTTTCGGGGCATCAGCACTCCAATGGGTGTGGCCACCTATAACAACATACGTATTGCCGACGCATTGCCGACCCAAGAACAACTGAAAGAGCGTATGGAGCTGCTTAGGCATGAACTGCAGGAAACCAAACGGTTGATGAACAAATGAACCTTCCACACAAACCATTCCTCACTCCACCCCACATTTTCCGCCCCACTGCGGGAAACGTGTCGGGATTTTGAGTACTTTTGCGCCATGTTCGGAACATTCAGAAATATTGCATCCGTTATCCTCGTTGTGCTGATGGGCATTTGCGCCATCGCACTGGTGATGAATGAATACCACGATGCAAACCGGATCGGGCAGGAGCTCTGCATGGAGAACTGCCTGGAACCGGATGCTGACGAATCCGAATGGGATGATGAAAACGACATGCCGGACGGAGCTATCGGCAATGTTACACTATGCCCGCTTTACATCCTTCATCCGGACATTTCAGTTCCGGCAAATTCTTCCGCCAGACGGTCGCTGAAACAGATGAGGGGGCTGGTGCGCCGTTATGCCCCGCGAAAAGCGATATTCCACGCTCCCTTCCCTCCAACGCAAATGAAAGGTATGGATCCACATGCGGATTCATACCATTTTTTTTATATGCAAAACAGTAAAATGACAACAATATTTTTTTCATAACACCAACAAAATGGACCTGACAAACGTACTTATCGCCATCCTTACCCTGACTGCCGGCATCGGCGTATTCCTGGTGGCCTGCACCATGATGAGCAGCAACCTTGAATCGGCATCCTCGCGGCGGCTCAAACAGCTCTTTTCCAAAACAGGCAAAAACAAATGGATCGGTGTCGGAATCGGCACCCTCGGCACGGCTGCCATCCAGAGCAGCGGCGCCGTGACTGTGATGGTCATCGGCTTTGTCAACGTGGGCATCATGTCGCTCGCGCAGGCGGCCACCATCATCTACGGGGCGAATATCGGCACCACCGTCACCGCCCAGCTTGTCGCACTCGGCATGTTCGGGACAAACAGCATCTCCACAACCCTGATTTTCTCCGCATTCGCCGGCATCGGAGCCTTCACCACACTGCTCGCCAAACGGGACACCATACGACAGACAGGCGGCATCCTGACAGGTTTCGGCCTGCTCTTTGTCGGCCTGTCGATGATGGCTGACGCGATGGACGAATTTGCCGCCCTCGAATCGGTGAAAATTTTTCTGGCCGGCATCGGCAACCCTCTGCTGCTCGTGCTGATTGGCGCCGTCCTGACAGCCATCATCCAATCTTCGTCGGTGATGACCTCCATCGCCATCACAATGGTGGTGACAGGACTGGTTACGCTTGACCAGGGCATCTACCTCACAATGGGCTCGAACATCGGCTCCTGTGTGGTGGCCATCATCGCCGGCATGACAAGCGGCACGGCGGCCCGGCGCACTGCAATGATCCATCTTGTCTTCAACGTGATGGGCGTGACCATATTCCTGCTGCTCGCCCTTGCGATGTGGATGGCGACGGGCGGCAGATGGAGTTTCGGAACGCTCTTCGGAAATCTCTTCCCCTCCGCACCGCAACTGCAATTGGCCATGTTCCACACCGTGTTCAACACCTGCACCATGCTGGTCGCGCTGCCGCTGACAAACGCGCTGGTGACACTTGCATGCAGGATGGTGAAGGAACATTCTGCCGGAGAAACGGATGCTCCGCAACTGCATTTCCTCGACGAGCAGATGCTCCGCACACCCGTCGTGGCCATCCGACAGCTGAAGGCCGAAATCGAGCACATGGCAGAAATGGCTATGACAAACTTCCACCGCTCCATCAAAATCGTCACAACCTTGGATTACAAAGATATAAGCACGTTCCGCAAGACGGAGCAGGAACTCGATTTCCTGAAAACAGAACTGCTGCACTACTCCGTCCGGCTTTCGGCGAACAGACTGAACAGCTTTGACCAGAAGTACCTCAGCTCCACCATCCGCACGACCAACGATTTGGAACGCATCGGCGACTATGCCGAGAACATCGTGGAGTACGCCGATTCGCTGAAAGCGCATCAGGCCAAATTCTCAAAAACCGCCATTGCGGAAATTTTGGAAATGGAGCAGATGGTCGACAGCCTTTACAAGGAGATTCAGGTTGCGTACCACAAGGTGGACCTGGATGCGCTGGAGCGTGCCAACCGTATCGAAGAGGAGATTGACGATTTTACCGAAAGCATGGAGCGGAACCACATCGCCCGGCTTACCTCCGGCGAATGCGAAACTCCAGCCGGTGCGGAATACATCTCACTGGCTCAGAATTCCGAGCGTATCGCCGACCACCTCATCAACATGGGCAAAACCATACGGGACCTGGTGTGATTCAGATACCCAGCACGCACCAGCGCACCACAGGAATGCAGCGCAGATCCTTGTACATCAACGGCATGAACCAAGGATAGAGTATGTATTTCATCTTCCCATAAAAACGAACCGCTGTCATAAACCATTGGGACTATCCAAGCATCACATCCATCACCATCATCAGTACAAAGCCGAATGCGAATCCGATGGTGGAAAGGTTGGTGTGGCTGCCTTGGGCGGTTTCCGGAATCAGCTCCTCCACCACAACATACATCATGGCTCCTGCGGCAAATGCCAGCAGGTAGGGCAACGCCACGCCAAGCGCACCGGCAAGCAGCAGTATGGCCACGGAGCCGATGGGCTCCACTACACCGCTCAACGAACCGATCAGGAACGACTTCAGTCGGGAGTTGCCTTCGGCGAACATAGGCATGGAGATGATGGCCCCTTCCGGGATGTTCTGTAGTGCTATGCCGATGCTCACCGCAAAGGCGGCGCTGAGCGTCAACCCGTGCGACTCTCCGGCAAAGACCACGCCCACGGCCATTCCCTCGGGCAGGTTGTGTATGGTTACAGCCAGTGCCAGCATTGCCGTGCGCGACAACCGAGACCGGAGCCCTTCGGTTTTCTGCGTCCCTACGTGCAGATGAGGTGTAAGTTCGTCAATCAGCAGCAGGAAGGCGATGCCCGACAGAAATCCCACGGCGGCGGGAATAATGCTTTCGCCCGCCATATCAATCGAGGGTATCAGCAGCGACCAGACGCCGGCCGCCACCATCACGCCGCTGGCGAACCCCAATAGCGTCTTTTTTAGCCGGTCGGGGATCTCCTTTTTCATGAAAAAAACGAAGGCAGAACCCAGCATTGTTCCGGCTAAAGGTAGCAATATTCCGATAATCAGCGCATTCATATTATCAATAATTCACGCTGCAAAGATAAATAAAAAACAGATACTGCAAAAAAAATAAAATTGAGGTAAACATATTGAATAATCATCGTCGCCACAGCCGTTATGGCGGCGGGGTGTTGTTTAGCAGGGAAGAAAAAAACTTCCCTGCTTTTGTGTTCAGCTGTCGTGCTATGCCACGTCCGCGCGGGCCATAGCGTCCTTGTAGTACTTCTGGTTGACGAAGACATCCTCCTTGTAGGGGTTGATGTGACGTTTCTTCGAAACACAGATGATGTAGGTGATGGCGATGATGTTGGTGAGCAGGGCCAGAGCGCTGATTACGGTCATCATCGTGGGATTGGCAGCCACGCTGTCCACTGTCGTGCCCACAGCGGCTGCTTCGCCTCCGGCAACCTCGTAGAGTTGCTTGACTGTCTCGATGCCGTCAGGATACTGCACGGGCAGCACGGCCCAGCTGAACCACTGGCGACCGTCCTTGAAGGTCTCCTGGAAGAGCGGAAACACCTGGGCAAACATGCACCAGATAGCCAGCGTGTTGGCGCGGTTCTGAATCCAACCGCCACGGTTCCACAACAGGGCAGCCACCGTAGGAGCCAGCAGCAGGGCGATGCCGCAATACCAGCTGTGGGTGGGGAGGCAATTGTAGGTGTAGGCGAAGTTCCAGATGTCGTAGATGATGATATAGACCCACGTCATGTCGGCCCAGATCATGTCCTTTTTGTCCTTCGAGGAATAGACGTTCCACCATGCGGTCATGCAGAATATGTTAAGCATGCCGGCCAATCCGTTGAACACATTGTGCCAGCCGCCATACAGCCACACGCCTTCGCTGCTGAGCCACCACTTGTTCCAGCCCATCACAGCGCTCTCGAAGTCGGAGGCGACGGCAATCAGGATGTTGATGGCAACAATCACAAACGGGAATGGTTTGAACCAATGCTTGGCGCCGATACCCCATTTGTACTTGATCATCATGAAGCCGATGCAGCCCGTCAGGGCGGCATAGAGCTTGGCATAGTGGAACCATCCGTTCATGTAGATGTGCGTCTGGTTGTTCAGTGCCCATTCGGCACCGCTGCGGGCACCGATGGCGATGGCGGCGAAATAGACCGTCAGCAGCACCGGGATTACAAAGAAGGTGATGGCGCCGCCCATCTTGGTGCGGCGTGCGAATTCGTTCCAGAGAATCAGACCTGCCAGTACCACCAGCAGCATTCCCCATTGGATAAGGGCATTTGCCCCATAGACTTGGAAAAACATAACAATATTACTTTAAAATTTAATATACCCGTAACGCAGGATTGCACGGAAAATTGTGCAACCCTGAAAAATTACCCCCTCGGCTGCAGGCTCCTCCTGTACTCGCTGGGCGACTGGCCGAGGTGCTTGGTGCAGTAGCGGCTGAAGTAGCTCAGCGAGGTAAAGTTCATTTGGTCGGCAATCTGCGTGAGCGAGAGCCGTTCGTCGTTGAGGTATTTCTTCAGGATGGGTACCGTGTGGCGGTCGATGAAGCTGCTCACGCTGTGGCCGGTGACTCGCTTGACGGTGGCGGAAAGGTACTTCGGCGACACGTGCAGCCGCCCTGCATAGTAGCTCACTTCGCGTTCGGTGCGGCTGATACCGGTGGCGAGCAGGTCGGTCAGCTGCCGGACGATGTAAGCGGTGCGGTCGCTGTGGGTATCGGTGGCCTCGCGCCGGGCGTGGAGCTCGAAGATGTCGTATATCATTGTCAAACAGAGGCCCCCCATCATCTCGCGGTAGAAGGTCAGGTGACGGTCGTCCATGCGGTCGCGCAGTCGGTGGAGGTCCTCCAGCAGGATTTCCGCCTGACGGTCGTCGACCTTGATGACGGGGTTCTGGTTAAGGCTGATGCTTCCCCCGATGCTGTAGTTGTTCGACGGCAGCAGTCCTCCGAGGAACTTGTTGTCGGCGGCAAACCATTCAACCTCCATCCCCGGAGCGGACGCGAGGTTCTTGGCACGTGTGGGGTTGGGCATCACCACCAGGTCGTTCTTCACAATGTGGTAGCACTTACCGTTGAATACAAAACTGCCTTCTCCAGCCATGCAGAGCAGGTGCATGCATGTGTGGCTCAGTTCCGGCGCATTCATCGCCAGAAAATCCGTTGAAAATAGAAAGTCAGTCTTCATTATCTATAAGATCGCGTTAATGTGTAAATGTGTTATTGTGTTAATAACGGACAACTTTTTGTGTTTATTGTGAAAAAATTGAAGTTTTTTGTGAAAGTGTCATATCGCGAAAATGTTGTACTTTTGCATCATGATTCAAAACCTGATATGATGCAAGAACAAAGAGTAGACCCAAGGCTGACCACAGCCGAAGAACACGCGGAAGGCGTGCGACAAGCCCAAGTGCTTTTCAAGTTGAACCACACCATGCCCTACACCGACGAGTACAACGCACTCGCCAGGGAGCTGTTCGGCCATGATGTGTTTGCGGACGGCGGATTCGTGATGCCCGGACTCACGGGTGTCTGTTTCGACCATGTGAACTTAGGCAAGGGCGTGATGATTATGAACAACTGTCTGATGATGGCACGCGGCGGCATCACCATCGAAGACGGTGCCATGATTGCCGCCAATGCGCAGCTTATTTCCAATAATCATGACCTCCACGACCGTATGATATTAACTTGCAAACCAGTCCATATTTGCGAAAACGCTTGGATTGGCGCCGGAGCCACCATCCTGCCAGGTGTTACCGTCGGCAAAAATGCTGTCGTGGCCGCCGGTGCCGTGGTGACCAAGGACGTGGCCCCGAACACCATTGTGGGAGGGAATCCGGCGAAGTTTATCAAAGAAATTTCCGAAAAACAATAACCAATTATCAATACAATTATGCAATACATTAAATTATCAAATGGAGTTGAGATGCCCCAATTGGGCTATGGCGTTTATCAGGTTACACCCAACGAGGCGGAACGCTGCGTGAGCGACGCGCTGGGCGTCGGCTACCGCATGGTCGACACGGCACAGGCATACGCTAACGAAGAAGGAGTGGGTAGCGCGGTGAAGAAGAGCGGAATCTCCCGCGACGAGGTGTTCATCGTGTCGAAGATATGGATCTCGAACTACGGCTACGAGAAGGCGAAGGCCTCCATCGACGAGAGCCTGCGCAAGTTGCAGACGGACTACATCGACCTGATGCTGCTGCACCAACCCTTCTGCGACCGCTACGGTGCCTACCGCGCGCTGGAGGAGGCCTACCGCGAGGGCAAGCTGCGCGCCATAGGCGTGAGCAACTTCTATCCCGACCACCTCATCGACCTGGCATCGAATGTGGAGGTCAAGCCGATGGTCAACCAGGTGGAAACACACGTGTTTGACCAGCAGGTGGAGGCCAAGAAATACATGGACGAATTCGACTGCCGCATTATGTCGTGGGGACCCTTGGCCGAGGGCCGCAACGGTTTCTTCACCAACAAACTGCTTGGCGAGATTGGCAAGAAATACAGGAAGAGCATTCCGCAGGTGGCCCTGCGCTGGCTGTTGCAACGTGGGGTGATCATCATACCCAAATCCACGCACAAAGAACGTATGGCCGAAAACATCAACATCTTCGATTTCGAACTCACTGCCGAGGATATGGCACAGATACAGACACTTGATACAGGAAGGAGCATCTTCTTCGACCATCACGACGGCGAAGTGACCAAGATGTTCATGGGATGGAGGGGGTTAATGTAAATAATGTAAATATAGATAACCAATAATTTAAACTGTAATACCATGAATAGAATCGCATTTTTTGCCGCAGCGGCACTGATAATGCTCGGCTGTCAGCCGCAAGAAGAAGTCTCCGCACAGGAATCCCAGGGCCCGGTGGTCTATATGACAAAAGATATCACCCCCGAAGCGCTGATCAACATCTACCAGGCACTCGGTGTGCCGGCAGAAGGCCGCGTGGCAGTAAAAATCTCCACCGGCGAGTCGGCCAAAAGCAACTATCTGCGTCCTGAACTGATCAAGGATTTCGTGCAGCTGGTGAATGGTACCATTGTAGAGTGCAACACGGCGTACGGCGGCAACCGTTCCACTACTTCCAACCATCGCAAAGCCATCGAAGAGCGTGGCTTCAACCGGATTGCCTCCGTTGACATCATGGACGAGGACGACACGATGCACTTGCCTGTCGCGGATACTAAACACTTAAAATACAACATTGTTGGTTCACATCTCGCCAACTACGATTTTATGATTAACCTGGCACACTTCAAAGGACATGCGATGGGCGGTTTCGGCGGCGTGCTGAAGAACCAAAGCATCGGTGTGGCATCGAGTTCCGGCAAGATTTACATCCACACTGGCGGCAAGAGCCAATCGAACTGGACTTCTGTGGAGCAGGACGACTTTTTAGAGTCGATGGCCGCATCTGCACAGTCTGTGCACAACTATTTCAAACAACCAGGCAAGAACATCATCTACATCAACGTGATGAACAACATGTCGGTGGACTGTGACTGTGACGGAAACCCTTCAGCACCATGCCTGCGCGACATCGGAATCCTTGCCAGCACCGACCCCGTGGCTCTTGACCAAGCGTGCCTTGACTTAGTATTCAACCACACGAACAGCAACGGCGACGACGCGAAGCCCCTCGTGGATCGAATCAACAGAAAACACGGCCTCCACACCGTCGAGCATGCAGAGAAGATTGGCCTCGGCAGCCGCAAATACACCATCGTAAGCATTGACAAATAATACCGCAAATCAATAGGTTATGAATATCAAAAATATCCTCATCGCGGTCCTCGCCGTGGTTTTAGCCACCGGCTGCAACGGACAGAATAACAACAACGCAAAGACGCACGGCCGTGCGTCTCAAAAAACCTCAAATCCAGGAAATATGAGCAAATCCATTGTCATTTTCTTCTCCCACGCGGGCGACAATTACAGCGTGGGCAACATCGAGGTCGGCAACACCAAGATTGTGGCCGACTACATCAGTGAAATCACGGGCGCCGACCAGTTCGAAATCGTCACCCACAAGTACGACGGCATGTCCTATACGCCGCTCATCGAACTGGCCAAGAAGGAGGCCGCCGCGGGCGAGCTGCCGCCATACGAAGGTGCTGCCCCCGACCTCAGCCAGTACGACACCGTCTTCATCGGCGGTCCCGTGTGGTGGGGCACCTACCCGCAGGTGATGTTCACCCTGTTCAAGGACATCGACCTTGCCGGCAAAACGGTCATCCCCTTCACCACCCACGAGGGCAGTGGCCTGGCAAACTGCGTCGGCGACGTGAAGAAAGCCTTCCCAAAGGCCAACGTCACGGGCGAGTTCAGCATCTACGGTCACGAGGTGCGAGGCGGCAAGGCGAAAGTGGAACGGTGGCTGAAAGGAATCGGGTTCTGATCCATACAGGCATCACTTCCGCAACAACGAAGCCATCCGCCTTGGAAGCCATATTTCCGTGGGCGGATGGCTCTTAACGTTGTATGTTTTTTCCAGCTGGCTTGCACAATAAAAAAGGAACATATACGTTATAAACAACACGATACAATCATGCCAACGATAATTATCAAATAGGGAACGATATGATGAAGAAAATATTAGTAATCTCTTGCACTGTTTTGCTCTGCGGCTGCACGAAGGAAAACACCATTGCGCAAACTTTGGATGAGAAGCTGTATGTGACCATCGGCGGGGTGACGCGCACCGTCACTATGGAGGACAACGTCTGCACACGTGCCTTGATGGCCGCCCTGCAAACCGGGATCATCACCTACACGGCTCACGACTACGGCAATTTTGAGAAAGTGGGAGATGTCGGGCAGACGTTCCCGACCGACGACCGTCAAACCACCACCTCGGCAGGCGACCTTGTGTTATATAACGGTGACAACATCTGCATTTTCTACGGCAGCAACTCATGGTCATACACCCGCATCGGCAAACTCGACGGCCTGTCGGCCGACGAAGTGCGCCAATTCGTCAAGGCGGGTGAAGGCGAAGTGAGCATCACGCTATCGTTGAAACCTGTACATACAGGGATTAAAGAGTTCTTGCCTGACAGGGAAACTGACGAAGGTCCGGCCTATACCGTTACAGGGCAGGTCGCGCCGGCAGGCTATAAAGGGTTTGTGATTCGGAACGGTAAGAAAAGAATCCAACGATAATCATCAAAAAAAAACCCATTTTTTGCTATTTCTATTCAAGAAAAGTTGTATTTTTGCAGCGTCTTTTGAACGGAACGAGATGACATATTTGGAATTCATGGAACAGTGGCACGGGATGGGATGTTTCAACGTCTATCAGATCCGTGCGTGGGAGCCGGGATTCGACCGGAGCAACCTCACACGCTGGGTGATGCGGGAGGAACTGGACAAGACGCGTCTGACGGATTACGCAACGCAGAGCGGCAACAAGGCGCTGCAAGAACGAATACAATTGTTGATGAAAACTTATACAGATGATTGAAATACAGCTGAAACAAAAAGACTTCGAGCATCTGCTCTTCAACCCTT
>JAEEGG010024646.1_pt1 | contig 11657 bp, 10 predicted proteins | sample 9134161 | NCBI WGS metagenome assembly JAEEGG01 (sample SAMN16246543, study PRJNA631951) | gut metagenome | biome: gut microbiome; feature: rumen; material: CR-attached | host: Bos | place: Iran: Karaj | collected 2018-10 | reverse complement strand
ACAATATCGTATACCTATTTTTCCCAAGATTTAATGAAATTGAATAAACTTTTAACCTATTTGTGTTATGGATGTTCAATCTACAATCTAGTTATCAACCAGCAGGAGACCAACCTAAAGCTATTAAACAAATTGCCGATAATTTTTCTGAATGAAAAAACAAAATCACTCTCCTCTGAGCAACAGGAACAGGTAAAACATTTACCATAGCAAACATCATAAAAGAAGTTCAAAAACCTACACTCGTTATTTCTCATAACAAAACATTAGCAGCACAACTTGCTACAGAATTCAAAGCATTTTTTCCAGAGAATGCTGTTCATTATTTCATTTCTTACTTCGATTATTATCAGCCAGAAAGTTATTTACCAAGTTCATGAACTTACATCGAAAAAGAAGCAACAGTAAACCAAGAAATCGAAATGTATAGACTTGCAACAATGGCTTCATTACTAAGTAGAAAAGATGTAATAGTTGTAGCTTCAGCATCTTCACTATATGGTCTCTGACAAAGTAGATTCTTTGAAGAAAACTGTCTTCAACTCTATGTATGAAAAAAATATGATTTCAATGAAATAAAAAGACAGCTTCTTCATATGCAATATAAACCAGTTCATTGAAAAATCGAAGCTTGAATGTTCGAAATGAAAGGTGATATTCTAGATATATTTTCATCTACAGAAAAATGCTTATATCGTTGTTTCTTTGATGAAGAGACAATTGAAAGAATAGAACAAAGAGATTCATTAACTTATGAATTAAAATGACCTGTTCAAAAAGCTATGCTTTGGCCGGCAACTCAATATTTACAAGATACTTCTGACCTAGAACTCATCCTTCAACAAATAAATACAGAAAAAGAACTCCGTGTCAAAGAATTTGAAAAATTATGAATGCTTGTTGAGGCTGAAAGAATCAAGAAAAAAGTCGAATATGACATAAGAATGATTAGAGAAACAGGATTTGTTAATGGAATTGAGAATTATTCATTATATTTTGATCAAAGATTACCTTGAGAACCACCAAACACTATTTTTGATTATTTCCCTGATGATTTTCTTCTCATTATAGACGAATCACATATGACAATTCCTCAATTAAGAGCAATGGCACAATGAGATAGAGCAAGAAAAAATAATCTGATTCGTTATGGATTCCGCCTACCATCAGCAATAGATCATAGACCATTAAGATTTGAAGAATTAGAAGCAACCTTACAACGAAAAGATATCAACGAAATCAAACTTGATGAAGCTGCTGCAGATCTCGATTTAGTATCAAGTGTTCATAAACAAGTAGTCGAAGAACAATGAAAAAATAATACTAAAGAGTCTAAACTCATCAATCATGAAGCAAGGAAAACAAATCAACAAGAAACGTTATCTCGTAAAACGAAAAAGAATGTTAAATCAATTTTCCTTTCAGCGACACCAGCAGAATATGAGTTAGAACTTTCTGATCAAATTGTAGAACAAATTATTAGACCGACAGGACTACTTGATCCAATAACATTCGTATATCCAAAATCATGAGATTACTGAATACTATTAGATTCATTACCTAAACTATTGAACAAAAAATCATATTTAAATGAATTTATGGTTTCAGAAGAAAAATCATCAGAAGATCAACATAAATTAAACCTTGAAGAAATATTTTGATCTGAAGAAAAAGAAAAAAACGTTGAATAAGAAAATTATTCAGCGTTTTTTATAAAATCTAAGAAAATAACTATTTATTCAAAGCCATTTGAGCTACAGATTGAGCTGCTGCTGCAGCATGTGCTTCACAATCATATTCAATAATTTGAGATTCAGCATCAAAATATAAGAATGAAATAACTGCTGCATAAATAACAACAGCGAAGAATGCTACATCTCTAATAGCCTTTTGTGTCTTAGTTCTTTCACTTTCTGGTTTAAGAAGTCAGATTCTTTGACAGAAGGATTTAGTTGCTTTTTTCATGTTTTTATTTTATAGGAATAAATAATTACAAAAATATTATAACAGAAATTTTAAATTTGTCAATTTTTCGAGAAGTTTTTTTACCATAAAAATATAATATCAAAATTTATCGGATTTTATTGAATATTTGCACCTTATTAATATAATATAAGTAATATCATATCAACGATATCTTATTTATTTAATTACCCTATCACTATGAATACAACTACATTAGTCATTCTATTAGTCATCGTTATTCTAATAGCATGGATGGTAACACTTTATAACCGTCTAGTTTCTCTAAAAGCTAACAGAGAAAACGCTTTTTCTGATATTGATGTACAATTAAAACTAAGATTTGATCTTGTTCCAAATATCGTAAATACAGTAAAATGATATGCAAAACATGAAAAAGATGTTCTTAACCAAGTAATGGAAGCAAGAACAGGATTCATGAACGCAAAAACAATTGACGGGAAAGTTGCTGCCAATAACGAACTTAATGGAGCATTGAAAACATTATTTGCTGTAGCAGAAGCATATCCAGAATTAAAAGCTAATCAAAACTTTCTAAAACTTCAAGAAGACCTTTCTGATGTTGAAAATAAATTAGCTGCTGCAAGAAGATATTTCAACTCTGCTACAAAAGATTACAATATTGCAGTTCAACAATTTCCAAGTGTTATCGTTGCTCGTATGGCAGGATTCACTACATATGAATACTTTGAAATCGACAATCCAGAAGAAAAAAATACTCCTAATGTTGAATTCTAAAGATTCTAATCAATGGAATTTTTACATTTCAAACATTAAAGAATAATGCCATTATCTCTTCAAGAGGGAATACGAACTAACAGGATAAAAACCTATATTCTCGTATTTTCACTTCCATTAATTCTCGCAGTTGCTATTTTTTTGGTTTCCTACTATGATGCTTCAAAAACAGGAATAAGCAACGATGCTGTAGTAAACGAAGCAACAGCCAATACCGTTGCTTTACTATCCATTTGAATTCCTCTACTTCTTATATGGTTAGTAATAGCGTTTAACTACGAAAAAAAAATAATGTTTTCTTTTTCTTGAGCTAAAGAAGTAACAAGAAGAGAAGAACCAGAAATATACAATATCGTAGAAAATCTTTGTATAACACGTTGACTACCTACTCCAAAAATAGGAATCATCGAAGAAGAATGAATGAATGCTTTCGCATTATGACGAAGAGCTAAAGATTCTCGAATTTGTTTTACAAGATGACTCTTAAATAACCTAAATAGAAAAGAAATAGAAGCCGTTGCATGACATGAATTAACACACATTATCAATAAAGACTCAATGCTAATGCTCGTTACTATTTTATACATATGAGCAGTAGCTGTAGCTTGACGTTATATATACTTCCGATGATGAAATGAGAGGAGAAATAATATATGACTCGTATTAATTCTATTATGATATGCATTTTATCCACTGATAAGACTTGCAATATCAAGAAAAAGAGAATATTTAGCTGATGCCGGTAGTGTGCTATTAACCCATGATAATCAAGCAATGATATCAGCACTTAGAAAGATCTCACAAAAACCAAAAGTATCACTAAAAAACGACTCTATTGCATCCTTATTCATCGAGAATCCTCTATCTGGTATTTCAACACTATTTCAAACACATCCAAGTATAGAAGATAGAATAAAAGCACTAGAACACTATTAAAATATATTAAACTAGAATAAAAAAAATTGGTAGAGGCTATCTACCAATTTTTAATTATATAAAGGAATTTAAATCAAAACTGTTGTATCCCAAGGTCTCCATCAATTATAAGGGAACTCAGTACTATTATCCCAAAGGATTTGATAACCAAAAAGATTTGCAAAGAAATTAAACTTATTTTTCAAAATAGGACTCTCTGCAGCCATAGTTCTAAAAAGCTTCCTATTATTTAAATAAAGATTATGACACTCAGCGAAATCCTCAAAAGGATTAGACATTCAATACTGACTACAGAAATCTTTTTCTTGTGCTGTAGATTTTCTGATATCTTCAGAAGTCCACGAATACTTATAATACTCTAATGATGGATCATCTACAGAAAACTTAACCTTTCAGAACTCTGTAAAATTAGAATTCTTAGACAAACTATTACCATTCAACACTCATAAATCGACAATATGTCAGAATTCATGAGTAAGAACTTGCCAAAATTGAGAAATATCAGTAAATGAATCCAAATTTATAGTAATTTTTGTCCATGTTGCACCTCATCTTCTCTTACCAGCATTAGAATTAATAACTAATGTCTTAAATTGTTTTTTAATATCAGATCCTTCAGTAATTCCTCTATCCAAAAAATTAAATATTACAAAATATTGGCTAACATATCAAATTTTATCATAATCAGAAAAATAACCACTCCAAACAATTTTATTACACCAATCTTGATGTAAAGCACAAACACTTGCTAGTTTTTGAGCTGTTGATTTATCAAGAGCTGCACCATGTTCTTCATCAGATGAAATACTTTTATCTAATGAATCTCCTCCAGAGAATTCTTTATAATAATCTCTTTCGATAATACTAGATGGCTCTCATCACTCTTTTACTCAAATCATAAATGCAAGAAAAAATATCACTACAGCTCATAAAAGCTTTAGGAAATCATAATAAGTAATTTTAACTAAGTGTTTCTTGGCCATACCATAATATATCACTATAAATCAAATCTTGTTGATTTCACTTACTATTATATATTATCAATTGAGAAATTGCAATTTTTTGAGCAAAAAGTTGTAACAAAAAATTATATCATCATATAATTATCTTTGCTCCTTGTTGCTTAGCCTTAAACAAATTTTTTCATGATCATCATGTAATGTTTTCAACCAAAAGCAAAAATCTCTTATCAAATCATTTAGATATAAATTCTTCAAACAAAGCTACACTCTCATCTTTTTTCACTGATAAAATGAAAATTAATCAATTAGGATATTGTTTTATATCATAATCCTCCAATACTTTAACAACAGATGGAACTTTACTAAGATGAAATATTTTATCTTCGACATTTACTGTCTCACTTGTTTCATCATCTTGAACTTTTTCAACAAGCAAAGGTAATGATTCATCATTATTAGATAAAAATATTACATCATGTCATACAAATTCATCCAAAAAATCATTCCAATTAGAATATTTTACACTTTCTGAATAAACAAAATAAAAATCAGATCTTCACCACATTTTCTTTTCAACAGTCATCATACCATCAAATATCGTTTGCATATGCTCTATTTGTTTCCATATTGTTAAAAATTCAACAGGCTGAAGAATTGATTCTAAAACTGATTTCCAATATTCATCAAATCTTGGTAACAATTTGTTAGTCTGATAAAACGACAAACTTCATGTTATAGGTTCGAGAGTCTGTAATGTAGCATCAGTATTTGTAAAAAAACTTTTCGTTTCTTGTCATAAGATTCACATAAACATAACAAAAAATTGTTTGAATTCTTCAAATACTTTCCAATTACGCTCTATTTCTTCTTCCTTCTTTAATTGATATTGCAATCAAAATTTATAACTCAACATATCCAAATAATTCAAAGTATAATTGAGATCATAACTACGAGATTGATAAGTATTATAACTCTTATACCACCATTCCACATCAAAAAATACTATACGATATCAATCATATTTTTCTCCCTGTTCTAAAAGAGAAAATAGTCCTCAATGAGTTGCTAGGATTACTGGATAATTTACAACATCCCTTTGTTCTTTTAAAGCTGTATATATTTCAAAATCTCATTTAGAATTGAGATCTAGGACTCATAATCCCTGTTCTGCATGAGAGAAATATTTCACAAGAAAATAAAATTCATTTTCTGTAAATCTTCATTTATTCACAAACTCTTCTAATTTTTCATGATTTAAAGTCTGTTCTTCTTTTACAAATCAAAGATTTTTTATTCATAAATCTGATAAAATATTTTTAACAATATCCAATTTTGATTTATTAGAAAAAGCAAAAATTACCTTCTTATTACACGATAAAGAAGACAATAAAGACTTTAAAGGAATATTATTTACCAAATACTTTTTTCAATAAAGCTCATCAGTAAAATTTATATCATAATCTCAATTTACCATCTGAGTATTTGAAGGGATAACCTTCTTTAAAGATGGCATAACAATAGACATAGAACGATCAGCACTCTCTTTAACAAAAATATCTGCAAAACTTCACTCTGATTGAGAAATTATTGTCTTTAAAATCGGATAAGTATTTATTAGTAAATCAATTCTTTTCATCAAATACCAAAAAAGAGCGATAGTTAATTTAGAATCATAATAAGCATCATGGAAACTTTCTTCCTCTCATAAATAAGGCTGAACTTTTTGAATAATTTCCTGAAAATCAGACTTTGTTTTCAATAATTCAATCAAAACTTCAAGTGCATAACTTGGGACATAATGAAGTAATGACTGGGATAAACGGAAAGTATCAATACTATATTTCCATTTTAATGAAGGGAAAAATTTTCTTAGAAACTCTAAATCAAATCAAATATTATGTCATACTATTACTGTATTTTCTCAAAAAAATGGTTCTAACTGAACTAATAAATCATCACAATGTGGAGCACTTTGCAATTTTTCAACAGAAAGTCCTGTTATAAAACCAACAATACTTCTTAATTCTTTTACAGTCTTTTCTGGATAAATTAAAGATTGAAATCCTCCAATAATATTTCCTTTAGCATCAAACTCTAATAATCAGACTTGGATTGGAACATCATTATGGATATCAAGCCCAGTTGTCTCAAAATCCAATGCAACAAAACGAAGATTATCTCTGAGCATCAACTCCAATGACAATATAAAACAACCGAAATTTACAGATTTTACTATTTATTGCAAAGAAAAAAGCTCTCATAAGAGAGCCTTCAAATATATAATATACAATTTATAACTTTAACCTTCTCAACAATCTATCTAATGAACTCTGATCGTATTTTTCTAAATAAGGTACAAGCTCAGAGAATTTTGAAAAAAATAATTCTTGCTGTTTCTTGGTATCTTTCAATGTATAAATCTCAACAGACCTATCAAATACAAGAACAATATTTCTAAATTTTAATGTTTTTTTATCCATTTCAACAACAAACCCCTTTAATTGAGAATAAGGAATAAGTCTTGTTCATATAGTCAATCATTCTGGTTTCAAAACCATTTTTGTCTCAGCATTGGCTCTAGATAAGAAAAACAAATAACCTCATACAATCAACAACAAAATAATTACTCAAATAAGGCCATTCAATTTATCTCATGATTCATAAAATAGAGAAACAAAAACGACAATACCAATCACAACAAAAAAACAAACATACCATAATGTTGACCTATCAAATACTTCTCAGTTATAAACTTTTAATGGAACCATCTGAATAAAAAAGTTAAAATAAAGAGTTCTTTTACTATTCTATGGATTTTATTGTTATATCAAAAACTAATGTTTCTCAAGCTAGTTCATGATTAGCATCATATACAATTTCAGTATCTGTTATATCAACAATTTTTGCTGGGATATATCAATTTAAGAATACTTGCATTCCAACCTCTGCTCAAGAAATATCTCAAGCTTGTTCCAAAGGTACATGAATAACATATTCTTCACTTCTTTCTCAATATGCCTTATCTGCAGGAATTTCAACAGTTTTAGATTCACCAACTTTCATTCAAATTACAGCCTCATCAAATCATTTAATCATTTGACCAGCACCAGCTGTAAATTCCAATCAAGCAGTATAATCTCTACTTGGATTATACTTTCAAGCTTCTTTAGCTACAGATTCGATACTAGTATCAAATACTGTTCAATCTAAAAGCTTTCAAACATAATCTACAACAACCAAATCTCAACTACTAACTACATCTTTCATTGTTTTATTTTCAGAAGATAAAGAAGATCCTGTCTCAATTACATTACTTTCAGATAGAGAAGTCTCAACTTCTGCATCAGAATCTATAACATTTTGATCACATCAACAAAGGAATATAGAAATTCCAAGAACTCAAAATAATAAAACTGAATTTTTTTTCATAATAAAAACACAAAATAAAAATACAACGAATATATAGTAAAAAAAACACTAATATCAATAGATTGATTCCAAAAAATTTTAATAATTCAAGTTATGAACGATTATATAAAAAACAACATAGACAACTAATCTTGAAAATATTAATCATTTTCATATTCTTTTAGCCGAAATTTTATCAATTAAACAAGTAAAAAATGAGAGTACCAATTTGAGTATCAAACAGGCATATACACCTAACACAAGCAGATGCAAATACACTTTTTTGACCAAATCATGAACTAGTAAAAATAAAAGACCTATCTCAACCAGGACAATTTGCTTCAGAAGAATGTGTTATTATCAAATGACCAAAATCAGAAATAGCTAAAGTAAGAGTTCTTGGACCATACAGAAAACAAACTCAGGTAGAAGTTATGGCATGAGATTGTGTTAAATTATGAACACCTGCTCCAATTAGAGAATCAGGAGATTTAAAATGATCTGCTCCTATTACTGTTATTTGACCAAACGGAACAATAGAACTAAAAGAAGGAATGATTATTGCTAAAAGACATATTCATATGACAGTAGCAGATGCTAAAAATTTCGGTGTAGAAAATGGACAAATTGTAAAAGTAAAAACTAATGGAGAAAGAGGTTTAATCTTTGATAACGTAGTTATCAGAGTTAGTGATTCTTTTGCATTAGACACACATATCGACATAGAAGAAGCTAATGCTGCTGCACTAAAACAATGAGATTGGTGAGAACTTATCACAGACTAATTATTAAATATTTTATATACTAAGTTTAATTCCATGAGTATAAAAGACATTGAAGTAGAAGAACTGATTCTCTGAGAAGAAAAAAGACAACAAGAAGGAATTGAACTTATTGCAAGTGAAAATTACCAATCAAAAGATGTTTTATCAGTTCAATCATCTGTTTTTGCTAATAAATATGCTGAATGATATCCAGGAAGAAGATATTATTGAGGACAGGAATTCACAGATAAACTCGAAAGTTTAGCTATTGAAAGAGCTAAAAAGATTTTTCATTCAGATCATGCAAACGTTCAAGCTCTTTCCGGTGCTGCTGCAAATATCTGCTTTTATACAGCAGCAATGAATCCATGAGACAGTATTCTCTGACTTGAAATGTGACATTGAGGACATTTAACACACGGTTCTCCTGTTACATTTTTTTCTAAAGTTTTTAACTTCTATGGATATTCAACAAAACCAGATTGAAGCATCGATTACGAACAAATCCGTTCTTTAGCACATGAACATCATCCAAAAGTAATTTTAGCATGATTTAGTGCCTACCCTAGAGAATTAGACTATGAAAAATTTGTTGAAATAGCTAAAGAAATATGAGCAATTGCATATGCTGATATATCACATATATGATGATTTATTGCTGCATGATTATTAAAAAATCCATTAGATTATGGATTTAATGCTATGATGACAACAACACATAAGTCTTTACGTTGACCAAGATGATCAATAATTCTTAGTAAAGGAATAGTATCAAATCCTCTTAAAAAACCAGAAGATACAATAGAAAACTTACCTACAAGAATAGATCGTGCTGTATTCCCATGAATGCAAGGATGACCTCATATGAACACTATCGCAGGGATTACTGTAGCATTAAAAGAAGTTGAATCAGAAAACTTTAAAAAATACGCAAAACAAGCACTAATCAACGCGCAAATTATGGCTGAGGAATTTTTAAAACTATGATATAAACTAGTTACTTGATGAACAGATAACCATATGATAATATTAGATTTATCACAAGAAACTTATAACGGAGCAGATGTTGAAATAGCTTTAGATAAAATATGAATATCCGTTTCTAAATCACTTATCCCTAATGATACTCGTCCCCCATTTCGTCCATCAGGTGTTAGAATAGGAACACCAGCAATGACAACAAGATGAGTAAAAGAGAATGATATCAAAAAGATTGTTGAACTTATAAACAAAGGAATAAAAGAAAGAGATAATGATAAAGAATTAGAAATTCTAAGAAACGAAGTTAAAGAGTTCTCTATTCGCTTTCAGATGAAGATGTAGCTTTAGATGCTATTATTCCATTACCCTTACGAGAATCAATAAAATCTTGATATCTCTTATATACTGCACTAGGTTCTCTACCACCTAGAAGGACTGTTCTATAAAAAGTCTCAAATCATTGATTGTAATTATCTTTCCACCATTTTCATATATCAAAATCATTAGCTTCAGCAGCCTGAGCTACCTTCTTCCAAATATCTGGATCACCAAAATATTCACGCATTTCTTTTTTATTTTTTTGATTTCTTATCCAAGTAGAAATCTCACTCGCAACATCAGAATATTTTAATTTTCAGTTATTTTCAGCTCTTAATTTACTTAATCAGTTTACAAAATCACTAGGGTTATTAATCTCACCCATTACATGTTTAATATAACTTTCTTTCTGAAACTCAGTTACAGATTTTATCCAACTACTATCTCATTTTCACAATAATTCACGTATTGTTTCCGTAGATTTATCCCTATCTGTAAATGATTTCTCGAGTTTTGCTCTAGCTTTATTAAGCAAAGGACTATATTCACCAGAAGAATCTCGCACTTGATTAAATCACATCATTCCCTTAGGAGTTGGTACAACTCAAACAGTTCAAAATAATTTTCAAGTACTATCAACCATCTTTTTCATTTTTTGTGAAAACTTCGAATTTTCATTAAATCCTCAAATAGATCAATTCAAAGCTAGTTTAACCAATTGCCACATCAATACTAAAGTTATCAAAGACAACATAACATCTTTCAAAGATTTTACTCAATTTTTCAAATAGACACTTACAATTCAAGCATCTTCAATAGAAGAACTAACTTTCGGTATTACATCCTTCTTAGTTGATGTTTGTTGCTTATCTGTAACACCAACACTATCAAGATAAGAATCCATTGATTGATCAAAAAGTCTTTGAACAGTAACAACAACAATAAACATTAATGATATCCAAAGTGCAAAAATTGCTGGTTTAAAAATCAAAATAATTGCCTTCTTTAAATCAAAAATATCATTTGCTTTCTTTATTTTTGTAATATCAAGAGCATATACCAAAACAACAATAGGACTTATTGCAATAAATATTCGCAAATATCCTAATCTCATAACAAGCAACACTATTAAAAGTGCTAAAGCTATTGAATAAAGAATAACCATTCAAGCATCCAAAATGAGATTAGTAAAGACCTTTTCTATAGCATCAACACAAGTTGCAGATTCTGGTATTGGTCTATCAATATATTTTTGAGCCTTAAAAGCTGTAGCTCAAAGATAGATAAAAGGCCCTCATAGATTATTTGGACTAGGTAACAATGCATCTATTGTTGTTTTTTTTGGATCAACTGATCAATTATCTCATTCCGATTCCTCAACAGAAAACCAAGTAGTATTATTTGATTTCAAATATTCATCAGTAAATGCATTTACTACAATATTTTTTTTATCATTCAATAATTCACTTTTTACTATTTCACTCTTAAATGTTTCTGTTAATTCAGAATCCACACTCATAACTTGAGATGGAAACGAAGAAACTGTTGCTAAAGCAATTGTAGAAAG
>JAEEGG010024645.1_pt1 | contig 11657 bp, 13 predicted proteins | sample 9134161 | NCBI WGS metagenome assembly JAEEGG01 (sample SAMN16246543, study PRJNA631951) | gut metagenome | biome: gut microbiome; feature: rumen; material: CR-attached | host: Bos | place: Iran: Karaj | collected 2018-10 | reverse complement strand
AGCGGCCACCTGTATGCCGCCGCCATCGACTGCACCAGCGTTGAACCGCCCGCAGCCGACCATCCATTGCTCAAGGCCCGCAACTGCTACATCACGCCCCACATCGGCTGGACCAGCTTTGAGGCCCGCAAGCGCCTGATGGACGTCATCACCAGCAACGTCGCTGCCTATCTCGACGGCAAACCCGTCAATGTTGTAAACCAATAACCGGGACAAAGGGACGGTTCTTTTGTCCCATTTTTCAAAAAACAATACTATGAACGAGCTATTTAAAGATATAGAAGAGGCCCTGGCATGGGCCGAAGGCACCCATTGTGCCATCACCGTGTGTGACCTGGAGGGAAAAGTGATTTTCATGAACGAGCGTTCGCGTGCCACCTTTGACAAGGAAGGCCACACCATGCTCGGCAAGAATCTGATGCCCTGCCACAGCCCGAAGTCGCAGGAGAAAATCCGCCACATGATTGCCACCGACACCGTCAACTGCTACACCATCGACAAGCAGGGTGTCAAGAAGATGATTTACCAGACCCCATGGCGTAAGGATGGCAAAGTCTGCGGCATGGTGGAAATCTCCATGGTCATCCCCAACGAGATGCCCCACTATGTGAGGGGATAGTAATTAGATTTTAGGAATTGACTTGTCTAGAGTTGCCGTTTTTGACTGACTCTAGACAAGCATAATAGCAATCGTAGCATTATGAAACGTCTATTGATTATATCGCTATTGTCTATTCTTGCCGTTTGTTCGATGGCACAAGGGCGTTCAGAGCCGCTTTGGGTCATCGACGGGCTAGTGATGGACACGACTACTGGGGCGCACGAGGAATTTGTAACCGACAGCATAGAGCTGTGGCTCGAACGCTATTTCCCATTGATCAAGATGGATGACATCAAGGAAATCAAACTGCTACGGAACAGAGACATCCCGATAGGCTGCGGCAATCCCAACGGCATAATAATTCTCATCACGACACGAGAAGATAGCGGATTCCGAGACCTGGAACTCAACGGCGTTTACACGACCAAGAGGAAGAGAATCGGTCTGGCAGAATTATCTTGCAAGACCTACCTTAACGACGCCATTGAGAAGAGGTGGAAAATTAAGAACATCAAGTCTATCCAGATTCACCCCGAGGGAAAGACCGTCGTTGACCGCAAAGGTCGCTCCCACACCGTGTTTGTCAGTATCGAGACGAAATAATCGCGTGAAGGTGTGGGTGAGTTGTGAGTTTTTTTGTACTTTTGTGGCTTGATTAGCAGTAAAAGACATTAAAAACGAGATACATTGATATATTATGGCGGAGAATATTGAGAATATCAACGCTGGGGGTGAAGAGAAGAAGCCCTTGAATTTTGTACAGCAGATTGTCGCCGACGATTTGGCGGCTGGTAAGAACGGAGGTCGCTTGAACACGCGTTTCCCGCCGGAACCTAACGGTTACCTGCACATCGGCCATGCCAAGGCCATCTGCATGGACTTTGGCGTTGCTGAGATGTTTGGCGGCACGTGCAACCTGCGCTTTGACGACACCAACCCTCAGAAGGAGGACACCGAGTATGTTGAGGCCATCATGCGCGACATCCACTGGCTGGGCTATGACTGGGGCGACCGTCTGTACTATGCCAGCGATTATTTCCCCAAACTGTATGATTTCGCCATCCGCCTGATTAAGGAGGGCAAAGCCTATGTTGACGACCAGACGAGTGAGCAGATTGCTCAGCAGAAGGGCACGCCCACCACTCCTGGCACCAACAGTCCCTACCGCGACCGCACGGTTGAGGAGAACCTGGACCTATTCGAGAGGATGAACGCGGGCGAGTTTGAGGAGGGTAGCCACGTGTTGCGCGCCAAGATCGACATGGCGTCAAGCAACATGCACTTCCGCGACCCCATCATCTATCGCATCATCAGGACACCGCACTGGCGCACGGGCAACAAGTGGAACGTCTATCCCATGTATGACTTTGCCCACGGCCAGAGCGACTATTTTGAAGGCGTTACCCACTCGATCTGCACGTTGGAGTTTGTTCCCCATCGCGACCTGTATGACTACTTCGTCCACGAGTTGGCCGGCGAGAGCGCCAGCGAGTATTGCCCCCGCCAGATTGAGTTCAACCGTCTGAACCTCACTTACACCGTGATGAGCAAGCGCAAATTGCTGCAGCTCGTCAAGGAAGGTCTTGTGGCTGGTTGGGATGACCCGCGCATGCCGACCCTGTGTGGTCTGCGCCGTCGCGGCTACACGCCCCAAGCCATCAAGAACTTCATCGAAGACATCGGTTACACCAAATATGAGGCCCTGAACGACATCGGCCTGCTGGAGCACAACATCCGCGAGGAACTGAACCACCATGCCAACCGCGTGAGCGCCGTGCTGAACCCCGTCAAAGTTGTCATCACCAACTACCCTGAGGACAAGATGGAAATGATGGAGATGGAGAACAATCCCGAGCAGGAGAACGCCGGCAAGCATCAGATGCCTTTCTCGCGCGAGATTTACATTGAGCGTGACGACTTCATGGAGGAGCCGCCGAAGAAGTTCTTCCGCCTCACGCCTGGCAAGGAGGTACGCCTCAAGGGAGCCTACATCATCATGTGCACCGGCTGCACCAAGGATGCTGACGGCAATGTGACGGAAATCCAGTGCACCTATGATCCTGACACGCTGAGCGGCAGCGCCGGCAGCCAACGCAAGGTGAAAGGCACCCTGCACTGGGTGAGCGCACGCCACTGTGTGGATGCCGAGGTAAGACTGTATGACCGTCTGTTTGCTGTGGAGAATCCCAGCGCCGACACCGAGCACGACTTCCGTGAACTGCTGAATCCCGACTCGCTGCGCGTCATCAATGATGCCAAGATCGAGCCGTTCCTAGCCGAGACTGCCAAGGTGGGCGACACCTTCCAGTTCCAGCGCATCGGCTACTTCACTGTCGATCAAGACTCGACCGAAGGTCACCTGGTATTCAACCGCACCATCGGCCTGAAAGACAGTTGGGCAAAGCAGCAGGGAAAATAAACTGCTCTCTCAATAAAAAATAATCCAGTGGCACATGGTGTCACTGGATTGTTGTTTTGTCCAGAATGGAATCATTAGTGTCCGGGGAAAATCTAGTTTCTTATTATAACGGTCTCGGTATAAGCTGATTGGATGGGATGCTGAGATAAGGGGCTTACTTTAAGGGCGCATCAAAAGCCTCCCCTTGGTGGCTGCTTTGGGAACGGTTTCTATGTATGAAAAACGCTTGGGTTTTTCGTACTTAGGAACCGCCCCCCTGTAATAGGCGAGAGTAACTTCTGGTCGAATCCGAGGGGACGGTTCCTGAGTCCAAAATGCAAGGCATTATATTACACAGAAACCGTCCCCGAGCAGTTGCCCAAAGGGCAACTTTTGGACACTCACATTAAACTTACTTGTTTTCCTCGGACACCAATAGTATGGAATCGGTTACTTGAGGGCAAAAGCTGCGCCACCGACACCGATCAGTTCCTGATAGGCCAGTACGCCAGATTCAGACAGTTCTACACGGGTGTAGCTGCCGTCACGGGTCAGCACGTCAACATGGGTGTCGTCCACAAAGGTAAACAACTTCGTTACCTCACCATTGTTCTCAAGCGACCAGGAATTCTCATCAGCGTTGAAGAGGAAACGGGTCACCTGCTTGGTCTTCATGTTGGTGATGGAGTAACCAGTCTCGTTGCGGGCTACCAGATACTGGGCATCCTTGCCGTCAATGACCTTAGTCTCGGCCTGGGCCAGTGCGGGATTGGTGCCTGACCAGAACTCAATGCTGTTAAGGATGAACAAGTCGGCTACAAAGCTCAACTCATAAACGGGCAAAATCCAAAATGCCACAAAGACCAATTCATTGACAAACTTGTCGCCCACATGGTCGTTCCAAGTCTTTACCTTGTTGTACAAAGCGAAACTGCCAATGCAAGACTGCATCATCATCGATGCCGAAAGTGCCACTACCGTAGCGATTGCAAGATGTTTCTTTTTCATAATGCTCTTTCTTTTGGTTAAGTTATTTTTTATAATTCTTCTTGTAATTCTCGTAACAATTAAGGACCTTGACTACATAGTCCACCGGCTCAGTACCACGGCAATAGCCGTTGGAGCACACCGAGTCGTTATAGTACTCGGGGTCCATCTTCCACAGCATCGCCTGCTCCACATTCTCGCTCCACACGCGGGGATTGAGCTCGTACTTGCGTGCCAGGGCAATAGCATCGGTCACATGCCCCGAGCCGGCATTATAGGCCGCCAAGACAAACTTGATGCGGTCGCCAGCTCCTGTCTTGCTGCGCATGATGCCGTCCAGTTCCTTGAGAATCTTGGTAGCGACACGGATGCTCACCTCGGGATTGCCCAAATCCTCCTCCTTCACACCGAAGGAGCGTGCCGTCTTGGGCATCACCTGCATGATACCACGAGCACCCATCCACGACGTAGCATTGGGGTCAAATCCTGACTCGGAGTAAGCAATGGCTGCCAACAAGCGCCAATCCCAACCCATCTCTTGTGCATACTGCTTGAAGACGTGGTCATAGGGCGAAATACCACCCGGGGGTGTTACCGCCAGCGTATCGACTTTGATTGAGTCGGGCTTGGGACCACGGTTCATCTCGAAATAATGTTTCAACGCCTGCTTGGAATACTCCTGGGCATTGACACTCGCCGCCCACTCATTGATACTGTCGGCCAGCCACTGGTCACGCTGGTCAACAGCCCATGAGGAACGTTGGGCGAAGCCTACCCTCAAGCCGATGTTGATACTGTCATAGTAGGAGAGATTCATCTGGGCAATGTCGCTGTCCACGATGGTAAAATCAATGTCGCGACGGGATACGCGCTGTATCAACTCGGTGGGCAATGCGGCTTCTCCCTCAACCGTGTGGATAGTGATTCCACCGCCCACCTCGTTGTCAAGGTTGCGTAACCGCGACTCATACTTGGAGCCTTTTTCAACATATACTTCGCGCCCGATGAGCTGGGTCACGTCATAAATCATATTCTTGCCACTGTGCTGCACGAGGACCTGGTAGGTCTCGTTGACTGCGCCACAATGCAGTACCCGTGACTTGTACTCGGCAGTGACAGGAATCTCACAGGCCAACACATCTACGTCGCGCTTCTTGAGCATCCCGAGTAAGGCAGGCATACTGCGAGCCACCTTGAAACGCAAAGCGATGCCACGTGAACGAGCAAAGTCACAGATACGGTCATAGTCATAGCCCATCGTGTCACCCTTGAGAATAAAGAAACCCGTGGGACTATAAAGCGTACCCACGGAGAGTGTGTCTGGCAGGCGGTGTTCAACCTGAGTATCAGACTTGCCACCGCCACAGGCCACTACCATTGATAACGACCATACGAGCAACAGTAACGGGATAAGACGTTGCATAGGGGACCTATCTGATATTGGGGACAACGAGCATCATATAGATGAGAACAGCCGGAGCTACCAGCAACAAGCTGTCGATGCGGTCAAGGATACCTCCGTGTCCCGGCAGAATGTTCCCCGAGTCCTTGACGCCCACAGTGCGTTTAATGAGGGATTCCACCAAGTCGCCAAAGGTAGCAAACACAGCCACCACGACGCTCAGTCCCACCCAGATGTTAAGCTCAGGAACTTGGAAAAACTCGTTGAAATAGTAATTGGTAATATAGGCGCCGGCGATACATACAGCCACTCCACCAATGACTCCTTCCCATGACTTCTTGGGAGAGATGCGTTCAAACAGACGATGCTTGCCTAACAGCATGCCCACACAGAAGGCGCCAGTATCATACAGCCAGATAAACAGAAATACACCCAGCAGCAGACGTGGAGCCGTGATGCTCATGATCGCGTTGAGCAATGCCACCGGTAAAGCCACATAGCCCAGCGAGAAGAACGAACGTTCCAAGCTGTGAAGTGCATTCTGGCGCGGGCGGTACAACTGCACGATAGTGCGCAGCAGCAGGTAGGTGGCAATGGGCAGCAGCCACATGGCACGCGACTGAAGCGTTTCGCCCTCATAGTGCATGAAGAAAGCCACAAACAGCCCTACTCCACCCAGCATGTCTATAATGTTAACCAGCCAAGACTGAGTAGCATCATCCTTGGCCATAGTAATCATCTCACCGATTCCTAACACAATCAACAGGGAGAATACCAGTAAATACATCACTGGTGAATTATCGAGCAGCAGGATTGCCGCAACAATCAGCGCTATATAGATGGCTCCTGAAAAAATGCGTTTCAATAAATTCTTCATGACAATCTCTTTATTGGGTGCAAATGTACTATTTTATCATGACATAGACAACAACTATCAAGCAGAAGGCGCAAAAAAACGAGCCCCATCAACAAAGAAACCTCCCCTAAAATGGCAGGGAGGCTTCCTGATTTCCTTTGGAGAGGGGACGATTATCTTAATTCAAAATCATCGACTCCAACCCTCTGGGCAACTCGACGTTGTACTGATAGGCTCTTGCAAATTGCTTGATGAGCTCGATGGTGGCCATTCTGGGACCTTTCACCGTTGTCTTAACGTCATTTTCATTTTTAGTAGAAGTAGTCGTTTTGTGCATAGGCAATCCTGTTTTAAAATTGTTACACTTTCATAACGCAACAGTATTGCCTATTATTATATCCATTTCGTTTTTTAAGGTTTTTTTTCTTTTCAGAACAAAAAAGTTACTATTCGGTAAATCGCCATCATTCAAAAGTCCACACCAGCGTTCCACATTTCATTGAGCTGGACGACAAGCAGAAAAATGAGCCTGCTACTAACCGATAGCAACAGACTCCACTTGCAAAGTATGAAAAAAAACTATATCTTATTCCGTAAGTCGTTTGATGACTGTCTTGACAAGGTCCTCAACAGCCGTCTTGTAATTGGGGTTCACATCGGTCGCCACACGGTTGGCGATGATGGAGCACACTGTCATTGCCCGATGTCCCAGCATGAGTGCCATGCCCTGGAGGGCACTGCTCTCCATCTCATAGTTGGTGATGTGACCGCCATTGTACTCAAACTTCTCGATGCGGCTGTTCAGCTCGGGCTCGGTAAGGTCCAGACGCACGCGGCGTCCCTGGGGACCGTAGAAACCCACTGCCGAGATGGTGTAGCCACGAACCATGTCATCGCGACCGATTTTCTCGACCAGCCAGGGATCGGCATCCACCACATAGGGACTAGCAAACAGGGGGTTCCATTTCACGAATTTACAGAATTCCCTCTCAAAATCCAAGTCAGCCACCTTATTGCGGTCGGCATAGTAGTTGATGACACCGTCAAAGCCAATGGCCTTGGAAGCTATCACAGGTGTTCCCACGGGCACATAAGGCTGCAAACCACCCGATGTGCCGATGCGCACGATATTCAAGGTACGATGCTCTGCTTTAGGGGTACGCGTAGCGAAATCGATATTGGCGAGCCCGTCCAGCTCGGTCATCACGATGTCGATATTATCTGGACCAATGCCATGGGACAGTGCCATGATGGGCACACCATTATAGGTACCGCCGATGCCATGGAATTCACGACTGGACGTCTCCCAGTCCTGTGTGTCAAAGTAGGAGGCAATCATGGTCACGCGACCAGGGTCACCGCACACAATGATATTGTCGGTCAACTGCTCGGGTTTCACATGGATGTGAAATGCCGAACCATCATCATTGATGATAAACTCTGAATCGGGAATTCTATCGGTATTCATATCGTTTCAGTTTTTAAAGTGTCCGTTTTGTTGTGAATTAAAAAGCAAAGATACTACTTTTTTTCGAATTTATGCAACACCACGCCAAAAAAACGCAAAAACGTGCTAAGAAATCGTATATCTGCACCCTGGAAGGGTAACAATGATGTTTTTGCAGTCCAGTTCCACAAGGGTACTCATGAGTTTATATACGGGCTGATGGAGGGCGTCGGCAAGGGCATTGATATGAATCTCGCCTTGATCACGGATGATGTCAACCACGGCTTGCTCTTCCTTGGTAAGCTGGGGGAAGAGGTCCAACTGCTGCGGCTCGCGCTTGGCGCTTTCCCATCGCATGGCAGCCATCAGATCATCGGCACCGGTAATGAGAGCGGCCTTATTGGTCGCAATGAGTTTGTTGCACCCCGTCGAGAACTCGTCACCACAACGTCCAGGCACAGCCATCACATCGCGGTTATAGCTCATGGCAAGGGATGCCGTCACGAGGGCACCGCCAGCGCCTGCCGACTCGACAATCACCGTACAGTCGCTCAATGCCGCCACGATGCGATTGCGGGCCAAGAAATTGCCCTTCAGGACCACATCCTGACTCGTGTAGTCGGTCAGCAACATTCCGCCGCGTTTAGCAATGGCAATAGCGTCGTCCCGATGTGCGGCCGGATAAATCTTGTTCAGCCCCCGAGGCAATACTGCCACCGTGGGGACACCATGCTTGAGGGCCGCCCTATGGGCAGCGATGTCGATGCCATAGGCAAGTCCACTCACAACCACCAGGTCGGGCAACCGCTGCGCCAGCTCGCCAATGAGTGTGTCACAGAAACGGATGCCATACTGTGTCGCATGCCTGGTTCCCACCACGCTGATGATGTGGGCACTCTCAAGATTACATTGCCCCAAGGAATAGAACATCGCCGGGGCATCGGGAGCCTCAAGCAGACGATGGGGATAATCAGCATCGGTGAAATAGGTAGCGCTGATGCTATGCTCACGCACGAAGGCCTCCTCCTGACGTGCCTGCTGCAAGATGTCGCTACGGTAGGCATCACCATAAATCTTGCTGCGGCCCCGCGTGAGCGCCCGCAATTCCTTCTCACTCATAGCGAAGAACTGTTCCTCGCTACCCACAACGTCAAGTAGCTTGTGGGCCAAGTCCACACCCATCCCCTGCATTGCCGCAAAGGCGATGCGATAGGTCAAAGGGGTGTAAAGACTATTGCTGCTCATAACTGATGAAGGTATTTGGCTATGCGCTCTGCCAACTCGTCACCACGGTTGATGCGCCCGTCCTTGTCCATGCACACGATGGTGACCACAGCTTTGGCTACAGGCACCTCGTCAGCTTTCCTGAAGAGGTCCTGGTAGAAGACAAAACGTGGCCCCTTACGTTCAATCCACAGGTGGCTCAGCATCACGTCGCCTGAGCGCAAGGGTGTGCAGTACTTGATTTCCAGGCGGCGCACGACGGGCATCAGGCCATCACTCGTCAAGCTGCCGAAGGGGATACCCTCCTGCTTGACAAAGGCATGGCGTGTATGCTCGAGATAATGCAGATAGATGGCATTGTTGACAATTCCCTCGCTGTCGAGTTCGTAGTCACGCACGGCTATCTCGAGCGTAAAGATGTATTTGTCTTGATTCATCACACGACAAAGGTACAAAGAAATCCCAATTCCACAAAACATAAAACGAAGCCTGCCCGCGAGCTGAATGATTCAGCGGGCGGGCAGGCGAATATCGTTGTTTGACTAAAAATTACTTCAGCCAGTCCTGTACCTTGTCGTTGGGGACCATGCGCTCCTCAAATACGTAAGCGCCAGTCTTCTCGGAGCGAACCATCTTCAGGCACTTGCTCCAGGAACGTCCTTCACCCGTCTGCAGGGTTGCAACTACTTTCTTTGCCATAAAATTCTATAGTTGTTTAATGGTTTTACAACAATTACTTGATCTCCTTGTGAACGGTCATGCGTTTCAGATAAGGATTGTACTTCTTGAGCTCCAAACGCTCGGTGGTGTTCTTGCGGTTCTTGGTCGTGATATAACGGCTGATGCCGGGAACGCCAGTACCCTTCTGCTCGGTGCACTCGAGAATGACTTGCACGCGATCGCCTTTTGCTTTCTTTGCCATAATACAGTTACTCCTTTCTTACTTGTTAATAACCATGATTTCGGTGAGGTGTCCGTCGGCGGCAGCCTTCTTCAGGGCGGCGTCAAGACCCATCTTGTTGATGTTGCGCAATCCGGCAGCCGATACGGTGAGGCGTACCCACTGATCCTGCTCGGGCCAATAGAACTTGCGGTTGAAGACGTTAACGTTGAATTTACGTTTCGTCCTGCGCTTGGAGTGCGACACGTTGTTGCCCGTGATCGCCTTCTTTCCGGTGATTTGACAAACTTTAGACATAGTTTCTCTTTTTGTTTAGTTATTGTTCTTGTTTTACATTCTCTTATTGGCGACTCGCTAGCTACATGCCTGCCTGTACACAGAAAAACACAGGCGCAGCACAATATTCCGGGTGTGGACATCCAGCCGTGGAGAGGGCGCTCTATCCCACCGGTGTGAGAAGCCCACCGGCATATAGGGAATGAACAACAGTTGGGTGTCTCGCTCGTTCTATACCGTCCTACGCTTGACTGTCAGGCACTTAGCATCATAGCCTTGACATCGAAGTTTCAACGATCAAGTGTCACACTCTTGACTTGACTAACGCATGAGCATCATCGCCAGCAAGACATGTGCCGCGAAATCGGCTGCAAAGATAGTACCATTTTTTGAACTACACAACAGATTGACAAGACTTTTTTTAAAAATTTCAATCTGATGGTCAAACGAATGACATCTGCGCACCTTCCCTCAAGAGAAAGGATGGCAGATGCCATTTTAGTCTAAATTGAGCGTCGCTTGTTGCTTACTCGTCGGTGAGCAAACGGCTAACCAGGGTGGTAACGTCGCTGATGGTGACCTTACCGTCGCAGTTGATATCGGCGATTACCGGTTGGCTGCCTGTCATCAGCAGGCTGATCACGCCAGTCACGTCATCGATACCTATCAGACCGTCGTCATCGATATCACCCAAGGTGCCAATCGTCTCGCCGTGCAGCGGGATGGTAACCAAGGGGACACCAGCATTGGTGCACACGAGTTTGAGGGTTGCGTTGTGCGTACCGCTGGCTTTAGGCTGATAAATGATTCTCACGTCGCACATGTTAGCGATGAAGCTGCCCCTGGTCAATATGGCTCTGAAGCTGCCAGCGTCAGGGCCCTCTATACTCAGTGAATAATAGGAGGGCACTATACCGTTAAAGTCAGTATCCAGGTCATTCATATCAATCATATCACCCATAGAACGGTCAACGACGATGGGATCAATCAATCCCACATCAAAAAACCGAACATAGCCCGTACGAATTTGTAATCCTCCAACGGGAGCAACGAACTCTTGAGTCTGCTTATCCACAAACTGTCCATCAGGAAAATAAGGGTTGGCAGTGATCGGGATGATGACATCCTCGGCATTCTGGCTGGACAACCTGATGTTAGCGGGCTTGCAATATTGTGATGTTGGCTTGCAAACCACGCGTACCGAAACGCCCTGAGCGGCATCCTCTGGGGTAATGGTTGCGGGCGACACTTGATAAGCAGACATGCCTTGTCCCTCAAGCGTCAAATAAATATCATCCACGAGGAAGTAGCCAGATACCGTGAAAGTCCTGAATTGTGAATAGCCTACCTCGAGGTCGCCAAAGTCCAAATTCTCGATGCTGGCATCGATAAAGGCTGGCATGCCACCACGGGCAGGATTATTTGCGTTCTGTGCTTGACTGGCAAAGGTTAAGCCTGCACAAAGGCAAAGAACAAAAAGTGTAAATTTCTTCATAATCTAATTTATGTTTAAGTTAGTAATTACAGTAAAGAACAGAATTTTTCCGCTGAAATTTAGGAAACAA
>JAEEGG010024640.1_pt1 | contig 11658 bp, 3 predicted proteins | sample 9134161 | NCBI WGS metagenome assembly JAEEGG01 (sample SAMN16246543, study PRJNA631951) | gut metagenome | biome: gut microbiome; feature: rumen; material: CR-attached | host: Bos | place: Iran: Karaj | collected 2018-10 | reverse complement strand
ACCTCAATCTGAGGCTTATAATCCTGATAGTTCTCAGTATGGGCCAAAACGGCAGAGAGAACCTCTACACCTTCACCGACGTCAGTCTTAGAAGCCTGTGAGAGGGTCTTGCCAGTGTCTAACACGTTATCCACCAATACGACAATGGTACCAGCGGGCAACGTGCCGTCCATCTCAAACTTGATGTCCGGCAACAGCTCATAGGCTGTGCCATTCTTCTTTAGGTCATACAACGGCTCATGTTCGGTGCTGAACAGACTGTTTGCTGTCTGCAAACCTGTACGCTCACCAAGTTCATTGACAACCTTTTCCATATAACCGGGATAACCCGATGCTCCAGGCATAGGTATGAGAACCATCTTCTTCCTGTCTTCGTCAGGGACATTATTAAAGATGCCAATCATCTTATCAACAACGGCACGGACAGAACTGTCAGTACCATACTCCTTCACCTGATGGGCGATAGTACGCAGTTCCTCGCCCATGACAGTACCACCATACTGGCCTGCAGAATAAACACGCATCTTGGCAAGGTCACGCTGCTGATCCTGCGGCATGACATGATTCATCATCAACTCTACAATATCCTTCGCACCGCCGAAACCGTTGGCGCGAAGGTTACGGTTAGCCTGCACACGCATCTGGGCCAAAATGCTTTCACGCTGATACCAGTCCGGCATCTTCGTGTACTCATCGGTAATCTGAACAAAGGCATTGGAAAGTTTTATGATAGCACTTTCAGAGTGACCCTCGAAATGCTCATTGATATACTGCTGATAGAACTCAGCACCAGGCAGCAGGACTTCGCTTTCAGACTGCTGAACATCTGCCTGTTCGCCACGCTCCATCATCTGCTCACCAAGGTAATCAACCAACACCATCAGACGCTCGTAGGCATCCCTACGGTCTTCGGCATTACGGAAAATGCTTTTGGCAGCACCAACAGCAGCATCCAACTGTTTCAGTTCCTGAGCTGTCAACACAGCAGCATCACCCGGATGGAACACACGACCACGGGTGATGACACCTTGGGCATAAAGCGACAACTGGTTATCACCAGCATTACGCCATTTCAAAACATACTTACTAACATCATTTATCGGCAAGCCAGTACGCCAATCGATACCACGATCATCAAGCATCAGTCTGGCACGATGCCACAAATCATCAGACAACGGCAGAGTATGAGCATCCTTGGTATTCGCCAAGGTCAACAGGCGCTCTGTTTCCAACTCTTCCTGAGTAGGTACAGCACCCTTCGCAGGCTCTTGGGCATTCTGCCAGTCAACACCCTGCTTCTGAAGGGCCTCACGGGCAGCAAAGATAACTTCGTTATCCTGATGAACCTTATCACCCTTGGTATTTTCCTTGGCTTTTACAATAAGCCAGTCAAGATTGTTCTTACGCTCATTGTTAGTCTCTTCGACCTTCGCAATAAATTCCTCGGCTTTCTGACGAAGCGTAAACTCACCCTCTACCTCGGGTTCGCTAACCATCACATCACCATCCCAATTACCGCAACGCACATAACCACGGTTACGCCAACTGCCTATATCGGCAAACTCGCGCATCTCGGAGATGCTGACAAACGGATAGGCATCACGGGGGAAAACCACCTTATGCCACTTCCCTTCCTTCGAGAACTTATAAGGCTTCTCTTCCACCTTGGGCATATTCTTCGTGGTCTCATCAAGACTCTCACGAATCTTAGCATCAAGGGCTTCCATCTCCTTTTTCAGCCCCTTCAACTCATCTTCCTTACCCCAAGGCTTTCCGGCAATACGCTCATACTCAGCGATATCGGCACGGAGCTTTTCGTTACGCTCCTGGTACTGTGCAATGACACCGGGAATCTTTTCCAGTGCATTGACACCATAGCGCACGGCTCCAAGACGGTTATCCTTGCTCATGGCAAGTTTACCGTTATTATGTTCATAGAGGTAATTACCCTTCACGTAGAACTTATTACCGGCATACACCTCTTTTCTCAGTTTCTCATCATACATATAGATGGTGTCAACCATCAACGGGAAACCATAGACGGTACCCATCTGGCGGTCTTTATTACCGACGGTACGACCGGCATCCTGAAGGGCTGCACCCATCTCTTCGATATTATAAGCGCCATCAGCAGTAAACTCACTGACATTATTCATCACGAGACCGGGCAGGGGAACACCATCCTCGCCCTTCTTCACCTGTGACTGATAACGCTCATAGTCCTCAGTCATACCATTGATGATAACCTCGTTCTTTCCAAGTTTTTCTCGGGCATTCTCCAAACGCCACTCGGTATCACGACGGGCCTGCATATAGGTTTTACGCTCCGACTCCAAAGCCATAATCTTCTTTTCAAGTTTGGCCTTTTGAAGGAGGTCATCATTTCCTGACAGAATAGCGACATACTCCGCGAAGTTCATACCGTTCTCTTCATCCATGGCACCCTCATCAATGACACGGGTACCAAGTTGATTGGTCTTCAACTGTGTGATGAAGAGTTGCTTATTCTGCAACAGGTTGAACTTATAACTATCAAGGGTACGCTTAACAGCATAGATAATGATATCTACATTGTTTCCGGCAAACTCCTTGGCAACCCAGTTACCAGTACGACGGGCACGGCCATTACGTTGCTCCAAATCGGACGGACGCCAAGGAATATCAATATGATGCACTGCAACGGCACGCTGCTGAGCATTGACACCAGTACCAAGGGTAGAGGTGGAGCCAAACAGCACTCGGATCTTACCTTCGTTCATCAGGTCAATCATTTTCTGTTTGACCTTATTACTGCTGGCTTCCTGAATGAAACGGACTTCCTCTGGGGGAATGCCATAGTCATTCACCAGTTTATCCTTGATCTCCTGGAAGATATTCCACTCGTTAGGTTTATAGGTACTCAAATCGCTGAAGATGAACTGTGTTCCCTTCTGCTCATTGAACTTCTGGTAATATTCAGAAACGAGTCGCGCACAATGACTGGCTTTGTTGTTCGGGTCATCACCGAACAGTTCCTGCGACACAAGACGCATATCCATCGAAGCCTTTCTACTGGCATCGGTGGCAATAAGCATCTTACCCTTCATCTCACGGTCATTAAGCGGCGCACGGAAAATCAATTCTCCGTCACCAGTCTGAGCGAACTGTACCAGTCGCTCATTGAAATCTTTCTGGTCTGCCGTCGGCTCAATGTCATGCAAGATGACATTCATATTAGGACGGTCAAGACCGACATCCTCACCAGTACGATAGTCGGTAATCTCATTATAGAAGGTTGCCAATTCCGGCACCTTCACGAAATAACGAAAGCGCTCCTTCTGTACAACTGCATTAGTAACGGAAAACTCATAATCCGACGTTTTCTTGGCATAGACAGCAGCCCATGCGTCAAAACTATGAATACCCTGCTTCGCCATAGCCTCGGGACGAAGGTACTTGAACAACAGATACAACTCAGTAAGACTATTACTGATAGTCGTACCACTGAGGAACGTAGCACCCAGATCCTTTCCTGTGCGGTTCTGGATGGTACGGATGGCATACAAAAGGTTAAGGGCCTTCTGACTGCCAGAAGGATTACCCAATCCTGACACACGCTGATGACGGGTCGTAAACATCAGATTCTTAAACTGATGACTCTCATCAATAAAGATATGGTCGATACCCATACGACCAAAATCTACGAAGTCATCCTTACGGTTCGCCATGTCACTCTGGAGTTCCATCAATTTAACCTCCATATTCTCCTTGCGCTTTTCCAAGCCGGTAAGCATACGCCCACTGATATTACCGCCCTGCTGACGGATAACGTCAAGGGCTTCATCAATATCGCGTATCTCATCCTGGAGAATCTGCTGCTGCACCTCCATAGCCTGCGGTATCTTACCGAACTGGTCATGAGACATGATGACACAGGCATAGTCATTATTCTTAATCCTGCTAAAGAACTGTACTCTGTTAGCAGGAGAGAAGTCCTTCTCAGAAGCATAGAGAATCTTATCGTCGGGGAACGCTGCCTGATAGGTAGCGGCAATCTCAGCGACATTGGCCTTCATGGCAATAATCATCGGTTTGTTGGCAATGCCAAGACGATGCATCTCATGAGCGGCCATACACATAATGAGTGACTTGCCTGTTCCAACTTCGTGGTCACAAATACCGCCACCATTCTCTAAGATCATTTTCACACAGTCCTTCTGGGACTTGTAGATATTCTTGATATTGAACTTAGGCGAAGCCAAAGCCTTCAAGTCAATACCAGGAAACGTCTGGTAAGAACCATCGTACTTAGCCTTAACGAAACAGTTGAACTTCCTGTTATACATCTCCTGAAGCTCATCGCGTTTCTCTTTCGGGAGATTGGTAAGATACTCCGTAAAGCCGTCACGAATCTCATCAATCTTCGTGTTGGCCAACTGTATCTTTTCCATGTCAGGACCTTTCAGGTCATCACCGTTTTCGTCATAGCCGACACACTTTTGAATGTCAGGAGTAGTGTTATGGAAGGCATGGACCAACAAGGCCATACCGTCATAGTCCTTATACTCACCACGGACACAGAACTCTTCACGGATCTTCAGGTTCCAACGGTCTTCGGCCTTCAACGAATATTCGTCAATATGCTCTGCATAGTGAATCTCCATCTTAGTATTGAAGAGTTTACCGATATACTCTTCATAGTATTCGGTGGGAATCCAACGCTCACCGAACTGCAGACCGATGTCATCAAAGGCAATCTGCTCGGGAATGACAGCCTGCAAAGCAGCCTTAGTGTCCTTCAGAGCATCAAGCTGCTCTTGCGTCCAGTGCTCAGGGTCGTTATCCTGTGCAGCAATAGAGGCAGTGACAAACTCCAACTTCTCATAGACATCACCGGAGAGTGCCTTGCTGGCAATCTCATAACTGCCATCAGGCATATAATAAATCTGACCCTTCAACAGTCCAGGTATCTCTTCCTGTTTATGTCCTGTTAGACCAGCCATATATTCAAGGTTGACACGACCGTAACGGTTCAGGGAAGCAGACAACGCTTCCTCTGGATTGTCAACATGTGTAATCTCGTATGAAATAAATGACACCGGACGCTCAAAGATGTCGGCCTTCACAAAATCACGATTCTCACCCTCGTTTTCCAAGGTCAGACCGTCACGTCCTAAAGCGTCCATCATAATCACACGGGCATTCCTACGCTCGTTCAAACGTCCGTACTGGAGGAAGAAATTATCATAGTGACGGTTCAGCACCTCGCGTAAGTCGGGCTGTTCCTCACGAAGTTCAGCCTCCGTATTATACAATTCGTGATAGGCATCACGGATGAGAACATATTGGCGTAAACGGCCTGTCTGGTCGGCAGTTAGGTTTGCCAATGGAGTAAAGGTATTACCCGTAAGCACACCGACATGATGGGTGTTCGGCTCTACGACGACGGTACCGTCCCGGTACCATTCCTTATAATCGCCGACCCACGCACGAGGCTCCAGACGTTTCCGTTCAGCCTCTCTACGGGCTGCTTCCTGCGCCGCACGTTCGGCCTCCTGGGCCTGTACCTCTTCCTGAGAAGGGCCGTTACCGGCATCCAACTCATCCCACATAGCAAACAAATCCAACTGCACAGGCGCACTCTGTGCCTGCTGCTGGGCTTGACCGCGAGACCGCCCTTGCGGACGGCCCTGCGGCTGCTGTTGTTGTTCCAGAGGTTTTTGCTGTGAAACGGCAATATCTTCAACAGGACGTTGCGCCTGCTGCTCCGGCTGCTGCTCTACAACAGCCTCTTCAATCTTCGGCGCATGTTCCTGATAATAGTCTATATACTCACGGTGAAGGTCACGGCTGAAATACTCTTTCAACTGCTTAGAGATACCATCCATGCCACCGTCATGGGTGAATACCAATGTCGGCTTACCGTAAGGATCGGTGCCACGCATCATATTCGTGGAAACACTCACCTCGGCATCGGGTGTCATCATCGACTGCCACCAGAAAGTATTCATCGTGATATCGGTATAATCCTCACCACTCATGGCCTTGAAACCCTTGGAGGTCTCACAGAAAGCCTGAGTCTCAGGATCAAGCGACATATCATAGCCGCTGACCTTCTGCAACACTACAAGGTCACTACCGACATCAGTACCGGCTTCGTCACGGAACATACCGTCAGGCAGACGGAACGCACCGACCAGACGGGCATTCTTTGCGATTTCCTGACGGATAGGATTATTGGAAGGCGAGTCCATAAAACCGCGTGACGTGATAAAGGCGACAAAGCCACCCTCACGTACTTGATCGAGGGCCTTCAGAAAGAAATAATTATGAATGGTAGAAACGGAATAACGCTTGGCATCATTCTTGCTCCGACGGTATTCATCATCCATCACTCGGATATCACCAAAGGGAATATTCGAAGTGGCAAGGTCAAACGACCCTTGCATCTTTGCAGGGATGGTCTCAAAACCATCTACCGTAACCTGGTCGTTCGGATTCAGAGCCGACAGAATTTTTCCCGTCAGCACATCCTTCTCAAAGGCAGACACCTTAATATCTCCATCGTATGCCTGCTTGAAAGAGTCACCGAACTTACCAATGCCAGCCGACGGATCGAGCATGGTACGAACTTCCACACCACGCTCCTTAAAAACAGATGCAATAGCATCAATGACAGCACCAGGGGTATAGAAAGCGGTATTGACACTACGCTTCACACTGTCAACGATGGCACGCTCTTCATTGTCATCAGAAGCATACTCATGGATAATGGCATACAACTCCCGCACAGGACGGAAATACTGCTGGTCCGAAATCTTCCAGTGACGCTTATCTTCGTCACTGGAAGCGGGGTTCAGAATAAATTTCAAACCACCGAAACCACTGTATCGTCTCAGGACGGCACGCTCATCGTCATTCGCTGTGCGACCTTCCTTACTCAACTGCAGCACCAGTTTAATGGCTGCTATATTATCTTGGAGCTTCTGGCTCTTATTGTATGCCATATTTTTATATTACAATATTACAATGTTATCATATTTCCATATTACCGATGAAGGCCACGACCTTCCTCGCGTACCTTACCCTCGTTCAACTCGTGTAATTCCTGATGGGCATCATTAGCCCATGCAATAGGAACACGGGACATCTGCTGTTGGGCATGACTGAAAAGGGAATCATAAAAAGTCTGTCTGAAAGCAACATCGTTATACAACTTCTCACCATTGGAGGCAGCGGCCAGTTCAATCTTGTCACGCTGCTCTTTAGTGAAAGCCTTGGCTTTCGGATCAGCAGCACGCTCGACAACAGCCTGCACGGCAGCGTCGAAACGCTCCGTAGGACAATGCAGTCTGGAAGCCTGACCGTACTTCAAGGCAATATCAAAGATTTGCTCTTGTGTGGAACCCTCGGCCCACCGACGGCCAGTATAATCCTCTATCTCATCCTGCATATCAGGACTCTTCGACACTTCATCAATAGTGGGATAATACAAAGCGGTACGGTCGTACATACCCAACCCGTGAGGATTGGTATCAAAGGCGTAGCCGTCAAAGAACTGCATCTTGATTTCCATCTCGCCGTTCTCATCAAACTTCAAATACGGTGGCATATCGGCTACCATCGAAGCACCCGGCTCCTTCATCATCGGAAAACTGTCCTTTGACAAGATGATGGTATCGACATTACTCTCCATCTTACGGACATCATCTGCAGACATCTCACCAAAACACCATTTCTTGGCACCATCACGAGTCTGGAAATTCTCAACCCAACAGTCACCTGTCTGGTTGTCAAAAGCGGTGAACAGCGGTTCACCATCACCAGACTGGTCTGGGAAATAACCGACGGTACCAACATGAGCAGGATAATGGACACTATTGCCATCATCCTGTAAACTTTCTAATATCTCACTGAGTTTCTGACGCGCTTCCGCATCGACAAAAACAGGGAAATCCTTTTTTTGTTTCATAAGACAAAACTTAATCGAAACCTTCCAACAGAACAGCCATGGCACACTCCTGAGCCTGATCAACAGTCAGACCGTCACGACGACGCTCTTCAAACTCAGACTCAGCAGCATCAGCACGCTTCTCAATAAAATCTTCATCATTAGCACGCTCATCGTCCTGTTCCTTGAGATAACGCAGGAGATAAAGACGGTAGTAGGAAAGTTCTCTTTTCATTCTATATTAGTAATACAATAAATAATCGAAGAAGTCTGGAACCTCCCAGATGAGAGATCCCAGACGTACAGTGACAAGACTTAACGCTTCATGCCCTGACCCTCTTCACGGATAGCACCCTGTGCGAGGTCTTTCAATTCCTCATGAGCGTCCTTCTGCCAGGCTTCATTGACACCGGCATCTTTCAATGCAGTCTCAGCCTTTTCCCACAGTCCATCGAAGACCTTCTCACGGGCCTCGGGAACATCAGCAGACTCGGCGAACTTCATGAGGACATCACGCTGCTCGGGAGTGAAACTCTTCGCATTCTTGTCAGAAGCACGGTCGATGATGGCCTTAACGGCAGCATCCTCGGTGACACCAACGGACTTGTTGTTGTTCACGATGTCACGAACCTTCTGACTGAACTCCTTGTTGGCAGCGCCAACCTGCTCCAGGGTAGCCATCTTGTTCTTGACAGCAGTGGTCTCGTTCTTCGACAGAAGACCGAACACCTTGATACCGTTGACGGTACCGTTCAGCCATACACGGTCAGGCATGACCTTACCCTCCTTATCCTTGGCAGGAGCATAGCGCAGTCCAGTGACGGTAGCACCCTCGGGGAACTTGAACTTAGACCAGTCAACCTTCTGGGCAGACTCTACCTTGGCGGCAGTAGCCTGACGTTGGGCGTTGACACGCTGCTCAACACGTCCGGCGATGTCAGCCATAGACAACGGTCTACCGACCTTAACCACCTGACCCTTGTCATCAAGGGTGACCTCCGCACGATGACGGATGGAAGCAAGGTCTTCCTTGTTAAGGATACCGAAGAAACGGCTGTCTTTGTTATCCTTCTCACCGAAAGACAACTGCCAGGCACCAGCCAGATGCTTGTTGGCGTCACTGAGCTTAGAGGCATCAAGCTTCTCCAGAACAATGTAGTTCACATGACGGCCATTGACCTCCGTGTCCTTCTGGTGGAAGGCAGCATCATCAACGTGCATGGGGTAAGCGGCACGAACGGCATACTCCTTTGCCTGGGCCGGATTCTCCTTGCTGAGACGCTGGTACTCCGCACTCTGCTCAGCAGTGAGAGGACGGGAAATCTGGGTGCGCATGTTCGCACGACGCTCTTCAGGGGTCTTACCATTGGGGTTCAGCTTACCGTAGTCAGCCTGCACCATCGTGGCACCATCCTTCTGGAAAATGCGAATCTTGTCTAACGTGTTACCTTCAGTGGTAACGATACCTGACCGCTGAGCCTTCTGCTCGTTGGCCTTCTCTTGACGGTTCTCAGAACCACCCTCTGCGACAGCAACAGTCGGCTGCTCGCTTTCTACTTTCTTCTTTGCCATAAAGAAATCCTCCAAATTAATTAATAACTAACTTATAACTAACACTTATGAAAAAAACTCTGTTAGAGAGAGTTTGCCCCTCTCCACGCACAAAAGTACGGAAAGAGGGGCAACAACGATACCTCGAAAAATTTTATCTCGTATATTAACATTTTCACGACCCACAAAGTCGTAAAACCGTTTCTATAAGACTTTTACACCATTTTATGACTGTTTTAAGTCAAAAAATAACCATTCCTGACATCAGACCGCCAAATATGTTATTTCAGTCCGCGAGAACGCTCCACGATATTGTCCTGAGAAACCTCCTGCTCGTAGTTCTCGGCAACAGCCTTCTGCTGCTCATCATACTTACGCAGAACGGCATTGGCAAGGGTATTGATAGGCAACACACCTTTCTCATAGGCATCAACAGCCTCATTATTGATAGTGATAACCATAGGGATATTATCGATATTCACCACAAGGGTATTACCCTTTAGAACAGGCTGCTTGATACGCATATCCAACGGCTCATCCTGATACGTTCGATACTGTCTAACAGGCTGGCTCTTGGCATCCCGATGATCCAATGCCTCGTGACCGGCTTTATTCAGGAGGTTGGCACCTCCAAGACCGATAAGGAGCATCTTAAGCAGCGGGTTCTTGACAAACATACCCGCAATGATGGCACCGATAGGCAACAGGTTATCGCCGAACTTCAAGTTGCGACTCTTACCAGTGAACATACCTATCAACATGTCCGGCAACATTGCCAAAACATAACCGAGGTTCTTACCGACTGTACCGAAACCGCTAAGTCCTAACTGGTCCAGCATACCACCCCAGCCACCAACCGACTTGGTGGAACCAGGAGCAACGGATGTACCGTTACCCTGTTGGGAAGTCGTCAGCTCTTCAGTCACACCTTCCTTTGATGCTGTCTGCTGACTGCCATCACCGAATTTCTCACGCATGGCAAAATGTAACTCTGCCTGCTGGTTTAAGTGCACCATCTGCATGTCTATCTTATCCAGATAACCGGCACTTAAGGGATCAGCAATTCCAATATCCTCCAGACTTTGAGAGTTAGACTGCTCTTGTGACTGAGGCCGATTTGCCGAAACATCAAGTGCACAAGAATAATCATACCCTTTCTGGGCCAATTCCTCCGCAGTATAGGTCTTATTACCGACCTTCAACTGTTTAATGCCTTTCGCTTTTACCTCCATCGCCATGGCAGACCAGTTGACAGCAGAATTGAATTTTTCCGTTTCGCTCATTTTATCCATCCATTGAGGATAGGGACATTTCTTGTCTACATGAAAGCCGACTGCTTCCAGTCCCCTGACAAGGGCCTCAGACATACCAATGTAATCAGGACAAGATGACCTAAACTTCCCTCGTAGGGCGTGAGCAGTCTGTCGGTACTCCTGCTCATTAAATTCTGGGCGATACAGATGTTTGTTAAGAACACTATTTAAAGTATCTAAGTCTTCCGACTTCTTTGGATTGACATTTCTACTTTCATCACGCAAGCGTGCAACGATGTTACTATCCCCCCAAATTGCTTCGCCATAGAGTTGGTCGAAATTTATGTCTTGGGGTAACACGTTACCCACAAGACGGACACCGCCATCAATAGCAAGCCAAGTGGCAGCTTTTCCTGCAGTACTGTATCCACCAGTGGATGCGGTATCAAGAACAAAAGATAAGCCGAATGCCGCAGTATGCTCCATTGCAGAAGCACCATAATATTTCTCTGCAAGGTTTTGAACATCTTCATCAATCTTGGAGGACTTCATTTGTGCGGCGGCAAGGAAGCCTGGCAGACTGTCACCAATGCCTTTCTGCATGATGAACTCAAAAGAACTGTGAGGGACTTTCTGTATTGCAAGCTGCTCAACGAATAATCGCTCAAAGCGGTTGGCAACATAAAAACTCGCAAGGTCACCTGTGGGGACTCCCTTGGAAAGTTCCTTGTACCGATCTTCACCTATCTCGCTGACAATGGCTGCAGTATATGCTATTGTCATGTTACGAATGTCTTCCTGTACCTTTGGGTCTGGGAAGAACTTTTCGTTACATGATTTCAATAATTCTTCCGTGGTCTTACGGTTCCACTCTCCGCCCGTATTATTAAGATAGGTGTTGGTAAATGGACTGGCCGCATCAAT
>JAEEGG010024639.1_pt1 | contig 11658 bp, 9 predicted proteins | sample 9134161 | NCBI WGS metagenome assembly JAEEGG01 (sample SAMN16246543, study PRJNA631951) | gut metagenome | biome: gut microbiome; feature: rumen; material: CR-attached | host: Bos | place: Iran: Karaj | collected 2018-10 | reverse complement strand
GAAAGAAGGAAATGCCTGGGAAATGGAGAGCCCGGCAGTAAAAGCTGTTCCTTTACAGCCGAAAAAAAAATGTGCATTACTATCACCTAAGGATCTTTCATCATTGTTCAATCAAATGATTCAAACGTTGAATAAGCGGGTATTCAAGCCGTATGGTTTTCAGCGCAGCGGCCAAAACTTTCGACTTTTTCGAACTGTCAACGGGAAAGAAGAAGGGGTGATTGTGAATTTCCAGCGATCCATCTATGGAGATGGCAATTCAACATCATTTACCATCAATTTGGGCATACGTGACCCCTTCGCAAATGAAACTTCTATTCCAAGTAACTTCAAGGAATATGAGTGTTCGATTGGACAAAGAGTTCGTATTGGAACCATCGCACCCGAGTATCAATGCGACAAGTGGTGGACAATTGATGAACAGGCCGATATGAATCAAATCACAGAAGAAATGGAAAGGCTCCTAAAGACCGTTGCTTTCCCGTGGTTAGGAATTAAAAATGCGGAACAGCAGAAGTAATGAAATTTTCAGTCGAACTTGAAACGAAAAATGAGGTACCATATGAGAACATTGTGACTGCATTCGGAGAAAACACGAAAGATTACCCTTGCCAGTCCGGAAAGTGAAGATTAAGTATGATAATGCGGCCTTTTAGAATGAAAATGTCAAATGGCGAAAAACAATTAAGACAAAAAATAAAATCGTTTGAGGATTTGTTTGGCGTTGAAATAGTTAATTTCGAATACTGCTATAAGGCATTTGGAAACTGTATGTTTGATCTGATTTGCGATAATGAGACGTTCAACTTTGTCACAGATCGGGGAAGCGTTGTAATCAATCATGAGATGGCGGCAGATGCTTCAACATACGAGGATCTCCTTCAGGAAATGACCTTGATTTGTGCGAAAAAAAGGTCGAAGGAGAATAAAACAACACATGAACAGTGCGTTAAGATGTTAAGCAGTGACAATTATTTAATGCGTGCTTATGCATCATTCTTTTTCCCGTTAGCCGACAATACACCGGTAAAGGAACAGATTGACCTGCTTGAAAACGCTTTGAGACGAGAGCAGGATCTTTGGACAGTAATGTATCTTGTAAGACAACTGCTTGTCCTCGGGCAGAAAAAGTATTTTACGTTTTTTGTAAGTGCGATTAACAATCCATTCGCAAAGATCAGATGTACAATGCTCCGTATTATTCCGGATGTGATAGAATGTCTGTCCGAGGATGAACGGCACATTTTGCAGTTGTTTTTAGAAGAACGCGAGAAGATAGAAGGCGATATATTCGGAACAGAGGGTCTGTTTAATATGATAATAAGAACGCTGAAAAGATATTTCGTATATGACCCGAGAAAATAGGTTTGCATGGGTGACGGAATGCGGTTTTCTCAACACCACACAGGCATTACGCCAAGTGCATTGTACTTTCCACCGGAAACTGTTGCTACTATGTCTACTCGAAAGACAGATTGTTTATTGTTACGGAGCTGGAGTTTGCGGTAGAGGCTTACGCAAAACTGAGGGATAAAACGAACTATACGAAAAAAACTATTGGAAGTACGGGTACTTGACAGGTATGATAAAAGTAGATGATATTATAACCGAATACGAGGCCACAAAAAGGAAACAGGGTTTTTGTGTCTGCTACGATCCGAAAGAAGACAAAGTCTTCTCTTCCAAAAAGGAGACGGCCGCAACCGTTATTATCACAGACACAGAGGAGTTATGTTTCAAGATAATGAAGCAATACCTCGAGGAACCGGCAATAGCCCCTTACAGTACAGAGTGCAGAACAAAAATGAAGAGTACCTCAAACAAGGTCGTTTCTTTTTTGTGGTTCTTTGATCATATTGACGGCGCATACGATTTTGAGTTGTATGAATCATCCGCTGTAAGAAAAGCGGCAGTAAAAAAGTGCAAGGAAAACGGATTACCCTTCGTTGATGTGGTAGACTATTCGGAAGAAAACCAGATACATACGTTTCTGACTGAGAAGAGAAACAAACGAGGAAAGTAAGGAACAATTCTTTTTGGTATGCAAACTGTATCTTCTTAGTATGTACAGTGCATCTTTTAAGGATGTACAGTAGGGTAAAAACAGCCCTCTGCATCTAAATCGACCACACACCACAAGGCGTGTAGTCCATTTAGATGCACACACAAAAATCGGCTATTTTTAGCCGATTTTTGCTATCGGAAAGCGATTTTTTGAGTAATGAAATAAAAAGAGACAAATGCCAATCATGGCGTTTTTGTGCTGTCGATTGCGGATCGGTAGGCATTGGCGCCAATGCTGCCGGATCGCATCATCTTTTTCCCGCATCCTTACCAATTCTGAAGATAAGATTGCCGTTCTTGTCATAGCCGGAATAAACGGTCTCCACGTTGTAACCAATCGAATTAGAAAGATGGCCCTTATCATATACACTTTTCACGTATTCCGAAACTATGAGACGGTACTCACCGTAATCAATAACTGCAGTCGGCGTTCCTGCGTCAAAGTCCTGAAAACAACTGTCCTTTGAGAAAATGAATGAACCGTTTATAATTCCCACTAACGATTCGTTGCGAAACATATTATCTGACACTGTCGAGCCGAGAACGTTAAGGTCGTAATCGATCTCCACGTTCATGTCGACAGCGAGAACAGTTTTACCGGAATCAGCAAAATCACCGTCGGTCGATTGCGTTCTGACGAAAAGCATAAACCCGCCCTCAGAGGGTTTTGCATAGTTTAAATGATCAAAATCACTGCCTTTGAGGAAACCTCTTTTGATCTCTTGTCCGTCATCGGCGAGAATGATCATTATAACGTCGGTCTCTCCGTAGTCACGCCACTTCTGCTGATCACGATGCGTTCCGAAAAAGAAATATCTGCCTTCCCTTTCGATGCAGTTGTAAAACGAACTGCCCTCAAGGCCGTCAAATGCTTTATCAAACTGGAGATTTCCGAATCTGTCGCATTTTATGACTCTCGAGGCGTAACCTTCATCGCTCGCCCATTTTTGATCCAAATAATCATAAGTATAATCTTGAAAGCCGAGGACGAAAAGAAAGCCTCCGTCGGAAGTTGCGGTCAGTGTCGTGACGATGTATGCGTCATCACATTTCACGGTATACTCGGCAAGAACGTCGCCAAAGATATCGAGCATCGTTACCTTTTGAACGACCGTTCTCGTTTCCGGATCTTTTTCAACGGTCTCACTTTTCAGCAGCCTGTCGGAAAAAGCTTTGGCGTTTTTAAAGGCATTCTCCCCGATGAGCTTCGTAAGCTCCGGCGGTATCGCGCCGCTGTCTGTCTCACGAGGCTGGAGAACGTACCTGTTCCAGATATCCTCAAGCATCTCGGGTGTCATTTCGGCGTTCCCGATCTCCTCGCAGGGAACACTGTTTTTGATTACTTCCGCTGTTTTCTCATCCGTGAACCTTTTTTCTATGATATCGAAGAATACGTTTTTCATTTCTGTACGGCTGAGACCTTCCGAATTCAGTCCGTTGTTTTCAAAGAAGGCTGAAGCAGCGTCAAAGGCCTTGGCTTCCGAATAGGCAAATACGCCTGCCACGGCAGCAAGTGCCGCGATTAGAAGAACGCATACGGACACGGGTATCCATCGCAAATGGTTCCGGCTGTTTTTTTTACTCAATCCTGAGTACGATCTCAAAGCACGGTCAGCCATTTCTTCGTCTATACTGGCGAACGCGTCGAAAAGCTGGTTATCTTTCATTTTTTTGACTCCTTTATGTACCTTGCAAGTTTGGCTCTTGTCTTTGAGAGAATGCTCCTGACGTGATTCTCGCGAATGCCGTACGCTTCAGCGATCTCGGCAGTGTTCTTCAGGTGATAGTAACGATTAATAAAAATATCAGCGTCCTTTTCCGGGATGCTCCTTAGGAAACGGTCCAAAACAACTGCCAGATCTGCGTCGCTGATTTCGATTCCGGCAAGGTTGCCGTCAAAGAGTTCTTTGAAAACAAGGTCGGTTGTATCAACTATTTCGTCAACTTTGGCGTTAAATACTTCTGCTATTTTTTCGATCATACGATAATTCGGACGCCTCGTTCCGTTTTCCCATTTTGAGACCAGATCTCTTGAGACAAACAAACTGTCGGCAAGTACCTGCTGAGACATACCGTTTTTATTGCGCAATTCACTTATTATTTTGCCGATATTCAGCGAAAACACCTCCTTTGACCATGATCGCATGTAAATTATACCTCATTGACGGTAACATAATAAGGGACAAAACGCACCCGGACCGGAAAGATTGTTTTCGTCAGCTATTCCCCGAATTATTTATGATTTTGGGAAATTATCCCGTTACACTGATGATCCGAAGGTGCTCTCTTGCCAATGGGACGGGGAAGAAGTAAGCGGAACTCTTTACGGAGTTATGTACAGTACCTGCGAAAACCCTTAAAACCCAAGAAAATACCGCCAAGAAATCTAAAACGACTACACACCACACACGCATCGAGGATTTCTGTTCGGAAATCCTCTTTTTTGTGGGAATCTGAGGATACAGACATTGCCGGAACAAATCGTGCCGGCCCAAATATCTAACAGAATTGATTTTTCCGTCTTTTTCAAATATAATAAACATATGATAACTCACTTTTGCGGGGAGAAACGGGCTATGAGGACCCTTCGAACACAATCGAAATTGAAGAGACGTCTCTGTTTTGGGTTGGCAATTTGGATGACCCTGATGATTCTTGTTGCCTGCGCACCGAAAAATGAAATATCTTCATCTCCTTCTCCTGAGTCGACGGATTTTGTTGATATAGCCGGCGAAGAACCCACCGCGAGCGCGGAACCGGCGTTCAGCGAAGAGCCTTCTTTCACCGAAGAACCCGCATCGCCCACCGAAGTTCCAAAACCCACCGAAGTTCCGCCTCCTACAGATGTCCAGGTTCCCACCGAAGTTCCGACGCCTACAGGCGTTTCGGCTCCCACCGAAACACCTGCACCAACCGAAGTCCGGACTACTACAGAGGGCCCGACTTCCGCTGAAGTCCCGACCCCAACCGAGGCTCCGGCTCCTACCGAAACACCTGCTCCCACCGCGACTCCGACTCCGACGCCCGCCCCGACTCCCACTCCAACCCCGGCGCCTACGAAGGAGCCCGAACCGGGCACCCGTGAGTATTACGAAAAATACGCCTATATTTGCACGGTCAACACCGACTCGCACATCGCCCCGTCTCTTTATACCTCGGGGAAGGAGCTTCCTGACTACCTGTCGGGCGTCTTCTATACATCCGATTCGCCAGGCGGAGACCCGACCCGCCAGGACGGAACTATTTGGCTTTGCCTGAAACCCGAAAAGGGATTCTTGATCTCATCGGTGAACGTCGCGGGTTCATACACGCAAATCGAGAACGCGGGACGGGACATTTACATTATCCGGGGCGTGAAAAGCAACCTTACGCTGACTGCGTCGTCCGGGGTAATGGAGGAGGCGTCAAACGACACTCTTCTGGGGTCATACGGTTACGGCATTTCGGACAACGGCCGGCTGAAAGTTACCTGGACAGAGGCGGAGGGAGTGCCGCTGCGTTACGTGGAGGTCATCGTTTACGACGGAGTGCGCCCTGTCACCAACACATACGACGGCGAGCTTGGCGAATGCGATGTCGCAAAACTCTCGCAGAACACTTCGTACACAATCTGGATGAGAGGCTACGGCTATACCCAAATCGGCAGTTCAGTCACCATAAACACCTGCTACGTACCCGGCGCGAGAAGCGTTGCCTTCCCGCGCGTGGAGATCACGACCGAAGACTACGTCTGGCCGACTTGCGAATACGTCCTCCCGCCGGACGGGAATATCGGCGCGGGCATCACCAATGCGACCTGGGAAAACAGCATCGTGAAGATTTACGATGCCTCCAACAGCGTCGTTTACGACTCCTCGCTGAACAGTTCCGAGGAGGAGCCGTACCAGGGTGCAAAAATGAAGATCCGCGGCAATACCAGCGCCTACGGCATCAAAAAACCGTATAAAATCAAGCTGAGCAAGAAATGCGACCTCCTGGCGCCTTTTATAGACCGCCCGGCGGACGGAAAGTCCTACGCCGACAAGGAGTGGCTCCTTCTCAATTACGGAACGGACATATACCGCGTTGCGGGTGATGCGATAGCGGACCTTGTGGGCACGCCGTGGTCGCCGGATTACACCTACGTTTCCCTGTACGTCAACGGCGACTTCCGGGGGCTTTACGTGCTTTCGGAATGCGTCAAGCAGGGAACAGGAAAAGGGGACACCAGGTGGCGCTGCCCGGTTGAAGACGACGGTTTCATCATCGAATACGACGCCTACTGGTGGAACGAGCCGCTGCACTTCACCACTCCGTCGTGCGAGAACTTCGTAATGAAGTACACCTTCAAGTATCCGGATACCGACGATATCGACGTGAATTCCGCAGCCTACAAATACATCAAGAAATATATGACTGATTTTGAGAGGGCGCTGAACAGAAACGACAGCTCTTACCTTGACTACATCGATCTGGATTCCTTCGTTTCGTGGATCCTGGTCGCGGACTACATGTGTCTCCTGGACTCCGGCGGCAACAACCTCTTTATGTGGAAGAAGGATTCAACCGCGAACAGCAAGATCGTCATGGGCCCGAGCTGGGACTTTGACTCGTGGAAGTGGACAACCGATTCTGTTGCAAATATTCACAGGGACGGCTCGCATTTCTATTTCCCGAAGCTTTCCAAGAAGCAGGAATTCGCACAGGCATACGCCGAACTGTTCCGCGAAACTTACGATAAAGTGGCAGCTGCCGTAAACGCCGATCTTGACAAGATCAATGAGACTTCATACAACAAACTCTACCGTCTGGAGGGTACACGTTACCAAACGGGATACCGGACGCTCTCGGCTATGCGGAACGACTTTAATACATGGATTAGCGCCCATCTTGCATGGATGCAGAGTCAGATCGGGTAAGGAAAACGGTACTACACTGAAAATCTCTGCAAAGTAGAACCTTCGGCGAATTCCCGCTTGAAACCGCCGCCGGATTTGAATATAATATGAACGACCTATAGAGAGTGCGCGAGGGACAAGCCCTGTGACCGCACAGCAACCTGCAATTGTAAGGTGCTAAAGCTTGACCGATGGGGCGAACCGAACGAAACGATGCAGGCACCCATTGGAGACGATGGGTGCTTTTTTGCTCTCTGTAGGATTTTTCTTACGGAGGGCTTTTTTATGGAAGCGCCGGTTTTGCTTCACATTCCGCACGCAGGAACGTACGTTCCGGAAGAGGAGGCGGCGAAGTATGTTTGCGACATTGAAGAAGAGTTGCACTTTATGACGGACTGGTACACGGATGAGCTTTTCGACTATCCCGCGCGAAAGCTGGTGTTCCCGGTGAGCCGGCTGGTTTGCGACGTGGAGCGTTTCCGCGATGATTCGGAGGAAGAGATGGCGAAGCGGGGAATGGGCGCGTGTTACACGAACGGTCACGACGGGCGGGTGATCCGCCGTTTAGACGCAAAAGAGAAGGAGTCGTTGCTGAGGCGGCTGTACGATCCGCACCATGAGGCGCTTACAAGAACCACGGCGGAAATGCTTTCCCGCCACAACAAATGTACCATAATCGACTGCCATTCGTTCTACCCCCGGCCGCTTCCATATGAGCCGGATCAGAACGCGGACCGGCCGGATATCTGCATCGGCACGGACGGTTTCCACACGCCGAAGGAGCTCGTTCATCTTGTGGCGGAGGATTTCCTCAAAATGGGTTACTCCGTGAAGCTCAACTCGCCTTACAGCGGGTCGATGGTTCCCGCGAAGTATTACCGCCGCGATTCAAGGTTTACTTCTGTGATGATAGAAGTAAACCGGGGGCTATATCTTGACGGCAGGAACCGGAAAAGCAGGTCGTTCCAAGTGCTCAAGAAGGACCTCTCCGCGGTGATTGAGCGGATAGTTGAACAGTGTTCCGCTGAGTGAATGAATAGGATGGTTCACGACGAATGGCCGGCTCCGCGTGACTTTTATCTCCTTTACGACGACGAGAAGATTTTTGAAGATGTGATGAGGGAATTTGAAAAACGTGAATCGCAAAAGTTGAGATTTGACGAGACACAAGAGGACAATATGGATATCGGATATGATATTAAAGCTATTGTTGCACAAAGCTGCGCAAACTGTAACTGTTCCATCAGCGGGACTTTTTTACAGCCCCGTTTTAATTCTATAAGAGAAAGAAAGCGGTTATCCGAGGTAAAGCGGCACGATCTCCCTGTTTATAAGATCAATCGGCATGTCGTGCCCAAGCACCGCGAAGGTTTCCCTCGTTTCAGGGAAAACGTAGACGACCTGGCCGTAGGCTCCGGCCGTGAAAAACCACCGTCCGTCAGGGGAGTTCGTAAACCCGTACCCGTAGCTGCCCTTTTCGCAGCGGGCTATTTCAATCCACTCGGGCGTCAGGATACGCTTGCCTTCGAACTCGCCGCCGCACGCCAGCATAAGACCGTACGCGCAGAGGTCGCGAACTCGGGCAAACAGGCCGGTGCCTCCCAGAGTGTGGTTTTTCGGACAGGTTCCCCACGCGTGACCGCGCCAGCGCAGAATGTTGAACATATTGAGTTGCAGAAACTCGTAAAGGGTCATGCAGGTGATGCGTTCGACGACCACTCCGATAAGGTAGAAGTTCGTGTCGCAGTAGACGAACGGTCCCTTCCCGGGCTCGTAAATGATTGGCAGACTGAGCATGTAGGCGAGGAAGTCGTCGTGTCCGTCGGCCCAGAAATCCATTGAGTCGATGTCGATGTTCGCTTCAGGTCCGACTCCGGTGCGGTGGCGCATCACGTTGGCGAGGGTTACGGTCTCCCATTTCTTGTCGTAGCCTTCCGGGAACAGGTCGGGAATGTACTTGAAAACGGTGTCGGTGTCCTTGATGCGGCCTTCGCGTTCCAAAATGCCGACTGCGCAGGCGGTAACCGATTTCGAGAGCGAATAGGTGTTGTGGGCGCCGGCGCCAAGCCTGAACTGTTTTTCGACGTAGCTGGTTTCGGTCATTTCGGCGGCCATGTACGCACCGGGGGCTTTCTTTTCCAAAAGACTTGTCAGAGTTTCGAATTTTGTCATGTTGCGCGTTCCTTTGCTTGCGGGAATTATATACGTTAAGTTTATACGAACGTTCACGCTTTGTAAAGAAGCAAGTTTGGGAATCCGCCGGATTCCGGTGCAGGCGGCAAAACGGTAGCTTTTCAAGGTAAAATCAATAATTCGGCGCTACACTGATAATATTGGAATTTGTTCGTTTTGCAGGTGCGTGTTGACAAAGCGGTGCGTAGTGGAATTGAATGAGTGATTTGACGGGAACGGAAGGCGACAAGATGAAAAAAGAAGTGTTTAAGGCAATTGTTGCGGCTGTTTTGGCGGTTGCGCTGGCTGTGTGTATCACTGCGTGCCGGAAAACGGGAACGGATGAAGTTTCCGGCTACCACGTTACACCGTGCGGCAAAATCAGACTTCAGTACTATGAGGAGATAAACGGGGCGAGTGAGAGGGCCGTGAACGCATGGGTGAATTCGTTCCGGGCCGGGTATCCGGACGTAACTGTTCAGGTCGAGTATATTCACGATCATCCGGATTTTCAGACTTCAATTGCGGCGAGATCGCTCGGTGACGTTGTTTCCGTCCGGTTGGCGGATGTTCCCCAATATGTTTCGGAGTACGGTGCGCTGAGAGCGCTTGATGTTTTTGCGGAAGCACTCGAAATATCTCTGGATGATGTAGATCCGACTGTACTGAACTCTTGCATGGTTAACGGAAGAGTGTATGCCGCTCCGTGCATGTCGGACCGGTTTGTTTTGAAATACAACCGGGATCTTGTCAAAGTCGCGGGGCTCGCCGATCCGGTCGAGCTTGAAGCGAAAAACGAGTGGACGTGGGACGTTTTCAAAGAGTATTGCAGAGCGCTTACGTTCGCGGATGAATCCGGCAGGGCGGTCGGTTGCTCGCTACAGCTCGGGAACAGCGGAATCTACATTCCGTTCATGGAAGGATTCGGCGGCCATTGGTATGACCGGGAGTTCTGGCAGGAACACGAAGAACTTCGCTTCATTTCCGACGAACATGTCGTTGAAGGAATACAGGAGATGATCTCTCTGGTCGAGTCAAACATATGTAAATACACCATTTCGAAGTACTTTCCTGCCGCAGTCAAAACCGAAGGGCAGAAGGCGCTGGCGGATTACGATGCCGAGACGGAGATCGCGTTCAACGACGTCACGTTTTTCGATTTTGGGAAGACCGGGAAGGCTTACGAAGAGAAGGGGGTTGACTGGAACGTGGTTTCGATGCCGCGCTTTCCCGTGCCGAAGACCGGTTTGTACGCAACCGGATTTGCGGTTTTCGGCGGTACACGCAATCAAGATGCCGCGGCGGCGCTCTGCCTGTCAATAGTCACTCGGGAAGGACAGAGCGTGTATTGCAGCCAGGATGGCAGAACGATTCCGTGTATTAAGTCGCTCGCCGAGGGAAAGACCTGGAGGCTTTCTTATCCGGACATCTCCGATGACCCTGTGAACGGCAAGAACTATGACGCGTTTATCCGCCATCCGGAAGATGCAACGGCGGGGATGGTGGAAGCGGTGCTTCCGGTCAAAGTCGCGACGATTGTGAACAGATATATGAGTACTCTTGTTCCCGATGTGGTGAACGGCACAAAAGACCTGACCTCGATACTGACGGCGCTTGAAACGGAGGCAAACGAGGCGCTGAAAGAAATCAATGACAACAGTTGAAGTGCGGCTCATTCCCGCATAGAAAGCGGATATTTTTAACAGAGAGGAACCGTTTTGGAACCTCTCTTTTTTGTTCTCGAAAGGGCTACAATCGGCGGGAATACCGGCTTACGAAAACCGTTTTCAAATCTCCGATAATTGTTCCACGTGGAACAATCGAGTTTTCTGCTAATTGTAGGAAAAAAACGAAGTTCAATGCCGGATTTGCCGTTTAACGAAAACAGGCGGCAAACCGAAAGAAAAACTTGCTGAAATAATAATCGAGTGGTACAATCAGTTTTAGTACAAGAAGTCCTCAAGGGGACGATTATTTCCGCTCTCGAAAGGGGGCAGATTTGGAGGTATATCAAGGAGAGTTATGAAACGCAGAGTTTTCGGGCAGAAAGCCGTTTCGTTTTTTTCGGTTATTCTGGCGGTTGTTCTTGTTTTTACGGCGGTTCCGCGGAGAGTTTTTGCGGAGGGGAGCGAATACCCGGTTCGCGAGGGCGATTTCACTACGCCACGCGACGGAAACGTCCTGATGGGCATTGAGGGAGAATTTGTGACAGTCGACGAGACAGCGAAGCAGACGCTCCTCGATCGAATCAACGAGATCCGCAAAGAGGCGTGCGACAACGGCTACCCGAATCCGAGAAACAGGGATGAAGCGCTTACGCCGGAGGATTACGTTCCGATTAAATGGTCGCGGCTTGAGGAGCTGATTGCGGCGATGCGCGCGGTGGAGGCCTCGGTCAGAATGGAGCATAAGAGGCTCGCGGTGCAGACGAGCGTTTTTACCAACAACTACGGAGCCTCTTCGAACTACGAAAATATCGCATGGAATTACAACCGGGCGACGGTTGACGCGATTCTTTACGGAAACGAGCAGTGGTTAGGCGAAA
>JAEEGG010024632.1_pt1 | contig 11660 bp, 13 predicted proteins | sample 9134161 | NCBI WGS metagenome assembly JAEEGG01 (sample SAMN16246543, study PRJNA631951) | gut metagenome | biome: gut microbiome; feature: rumen; material: CR-attached | host: Bos | place: Iran: Karaj | collected 2018-10 | reverse complement strand
CTTGGCTTCATCGGGTTGCATGTGCTGGATTTTGGGGAAGATGGTCATCGCGTCGCCGCCATTTTGGACGCCGCCGGTAAGGTTGTGGTAGTCAAGGCTTGGGTCTTCGGGAAACAATGCTGGCAGCACGCTCTTGATGCTGAACGAGCCACCCATGGCGGGAACATAATAATCACCGGCACGGAATGGATCGATGAGGTCGACAATGTGTTTTTCAATATTCAGCAGATGTTGGTTTAGGTCTGGATAGAGCGAAGCCAATTCTTCGATGCGGCTGCACTCGAAGCCTTTGTTGTAGGCCAAGGTGCAGACGTTCATCGGAATGTCCTTGCAAAGCTGCTCGGCCACGGCGCGACGCGGGTCAGTGCCGTCGCTGGGTGCCAGAAACTCCTTGTGTTGGTAGGGTGCTGTGGCACTCTCCTTAATGTGGAGCGAGTATTGGAAGGTAATCTGTTGGTATGGCTTCTGTCCGTCATATTGGGGAATGGCCTGCTGCAAGGTCTCAAAATCAAGGAAATAGAGCGGATAGCTTAGATTGGAAAGGAAATCACGGATGCCAACAACATTGATGTGTTCCTTTTGGTTCAGCGTACATTCCACCTGCATCTGTTGCTTGTCGTTCAGTTTCTCCAAGCGCAAGGCATCAAAAGTAATGCGTCCGGCATGATAGTGCTCCAGTTTCTTCGAGAAGTTCATGCGATACAGGTCGAAAACGGTAGGCTCATCCTGCGGCACACCATGCTGACGTTTGCAGTAATCGAAGAAAGTGCAGGTGTATGGTTTCATGCAGCGTTCGGAAAGGTCGTAGTCAGGCTCGTCTTTCATACCTAAAACCTTCAAGGCTTGGCTGCTCTGTGAAGGCACTTTCAGGTATTCGTTCTCAACCAAGTCGTGCATGTCGATGATGACAAACAGGCTCTTGATATCCAACTCGCCATGCCTTACATAGCTGCTGTTGAGGCACACCAAATAAGTGTTGACGACCTTGACACCGCACGTGGTGAGCACCCACTTTTGATAGGCGATGTCGGGTGCATATTTCTCCAACTTCGTTTCCTCTCCGTCACACTCTGGGAAGCTGCTGCTCTTCACCTCGTAGATGTCCCAGCCGTCACCGTTGCGGCGCAGGATGTCGACGGCGCAGTAATGGCCTTCGAGGGCAAAGGACGCTTCGCAGATGTTATCCACGCCTTGTTCCATGAACTGTTGCGTCAATTCGCACATCTTGTTCAAATCAAGGCTGCCTTCGGCATTATGGGTGGTCACCTCCTTGTAGGGGCCGAAGAGTCCCATGGCGAGGTCGCCCACCTCGTTGCCTTGTTCGAAGCGGGCCTGCAGGGCCGAGTCTTCTGTTGCTGCTTCTGGTTTAAACACCTTCAGCCAGAGGTTCTTGGGACATTGGCAGAAGGCGGTGTAGCGGGATTTGGAGAGTCCTTGCATACCATTTGTTGTTTTCAATGCAAAAATAGAAACTTTTGGCGAAAAAATCATAATACTATCACTATTCCTTGAACACCATCCTATCCGCCAGTTGTAGGAAGTAATCGTTCGACCAGATGTCGAGTTCGTGAGGATTATCAACAAAACCGATTACGTCTTCCTTCACTTGTTCAATATTCGTTGTAGCCAGCTTCTCGCGAAGCTGATTCATAAAGGCCTCCTTACTGATTTCCTCGCCGTTAAACTCACGGATGCGCTCCTGATAATGGGCAAAGTTGAGAGGAACATTCCAGCGCACAAACCATTCAAAGTCATACCAGTCGCGGCCCTTCACCCTATGTTGCCAAGCCCGAAAGATTAACGCATTCATCTTACCCGCGTACAGGTCAGGAAGTGTGATACAACGAGTCATAAACGAATAAGGCTGTTGCATCGCCAATTGCTCAGTCGAGAATCCCAAAGGTGGGTCGGTGTCCAGTTCAATCTTCACCTTCACGCTCTTTTTCGTCCGGAACTTGATGTCGTATGCCTCCGTATTCTCCTTTAGGAACGCCGATTCCACACGGCCGAAGTTCTTCTTGTCCTTCTTGACGATGCTCACTTCGTGTCCAGCAAGGCGAAACTCCTCAATAATGGCAGGGAAATAGTTCTCTAAATGGATATCGTCACGTTTCTCTGTCTGGGAAAAGTCCATGTTCTCAGAATATCTTGGAAGATTATGAAACAGCCTCAAACAGGTGCCTCCATAAAAGGCCGCATGTTGGAAGAATCCTCCTCGATGCAGCCCCGCAAGGGCTATCCGCTGCATCACTTCCTGTTCTACGTTCGGCGTGGCTGTCCCACGCTTTTTTGCATACGCGGCCACCATCTGGTCATAAATTGTCATCGCTTCAAAATCTTTATTAGGTTGTTCAATATGTTCTCCTTTCGCCCTGACTTGGCACACGCCTCGATAATGCTGACATCGAATGTAGCCAGTTCATCCACATCGAAGCGGATGTCTTCTTCCAAATATCGCCATAAGCCTTTGACGGACTGCTGTGGCAAATAGGTGTCATGAAGAATCAAATCACACAACGCCTTCTCACGGCTGGCCATCATGAAAGTGACACCGTCCTCCTCCATGCTATTGATGCCGATGGCAAAATACTCAGGCTTCACTTGTTCGTAGGTAAAACGTCCTAATGAGTTCTCAAACATGCGGGTGCGCTTGGTGGTAACCGAAGTCATCGTATAAACCTTTTCAGGTATCAGCCCATACCAACGAAGCGCCCATTGTTGCGACACATACGAAGGGCCATAGATGTGGTTGGCACAAAGGCAGGCATTGATGGGCTTGCCGCTCACCTCGCTGCTCACCACGTAAAGGCCACGCTTCAGGCGAATCAACTGTCCATCCCTTTCCAATGCACGAATCTTCTCGCTTGGCGATGCAAGGTGATCGAAACATGTGGCAATGGTGCCTGATTGCGCAGGGACATTCCCCAATTTCACCAATGGATTAATCTTCATGGGACTTGAATTTCGGGTGCAAAACTATATATTTTTGCACACTTATCCAATTTTTTCTTTGTTTTCTATGCAGTTTTTTTTTAAAAAATCACATCAATTTTCATTTTCCTGCTGCTGTGCGATTTGGCTGCGGCAAGCAGGGCTTCCTGCGTGGTGTATTGCTCATAAAACGTGCATTGCGTGACGAGGCCTTGCGTCGAGCATCGCTCACCGTCAACCAACACCAATGCCCAGCCTTTGTTGTGGTCGGCAAACTCCTCTCCCACCAACGCGACACCTCCTGCCGTCTCCACAAGCTCACTTGTCTTCACCTTCCTGAATTTGAACTTCACTTTCGGCAAGCTGTTCTCCCCATGTTGCTCGGCTGTGTAAAGCAGCAACTCCATACCTTGGCGGATATGTTTTTTCTCCAGATTGGCAATAAGTGCCGCGAAGCCATCCACCTCGCCAAGATGCTGCCTTACCGTAAGCAGCTTGCCCTCGCTCACCGGAATATCGGGCATCAGAAACGAAGCATGACAATCCGCAAGGCTCTTGTCGACAAAAACCGCAGGCAGCCTATTGGCAAGCGCCACAAATCCGCTGTAGGCCGACTGGTGTTCGGTGAACATCGGATCACAACACAACAGTTCATGCCATAGCGCGATGGAATGCCTCATCCGCTGTCGTTGTACAAATTGTTTTAGAGTGCACCGACGTGGCTTTGAACTGTTGTGCGCAGACCGTACAACTAGTTTTCCTTGTTTCTCATAGATGGTCACTCCCGATTGTGGCATTCTCCCAATCAGCGATAAACCTTTGACTTGTCTTTTTCCCATGGCAGTTTCGTTTTAGTCAGATGGCAGCCTCAGAGTAACCTCGTAGTTGCGCCCTCTTTTACTCTATTCTTTCAGTTCTGTTATTCGTTTGTTATTCGATTAAATATCGAAGAACAATCGAATAACAATACAATAACAATAGAGCGTTTAATATGTTTGATAAGTCGCAACTCCGAGGCAAATCCTTACCTGCCTCTATGTTGTTGGATTGCAAATATAGAAACTTTTATCAGAAAATTCAAAACACTAGCATTATTTCTTAAACACGATTCTATCCGCCAGTTGCAGAAAGTAATCGTTCGACCAGATGTCGAGTTCATGAGGGTCGTTCTTAAGAAAAGGTCGCACATCAGTCTTGACATCCTCAATATTCATGATGGCCAAACGCTCTTTTAAGGCCGTCTTAAAATCCTCGATTGACATTTCCTCACCATTGAACTCACGGATACGTTCTTGAAGATGCTTGAAATCAAGAGGCACCTGCCAACGCGCATACCATTCGAAGTCGTACCAGTCACGCCCCTTCACACGCGACTTCCAATTACGGAACACCAAGGCATGCATCTTCCCTGCATAAAGGTCAGGCAGCTGGAAACAACGCACCATGAAGGTATAAGGCAGCGTCAGTGCCTTTTGCACTGTTTGGAACAACAAAGGCGGTTGCGTGTCGACTTCTATCTTCACCTTCACCGTTTTCTCCGTCTGAAATGCCACATTATAAACATTCGTATTGTCCTTCAAGAAAGCGGAATCCACCCTATCGAAAACTTTCTTGTCCTTCTTCTTAATTTCCACCTTGCGTCCCAAACTATCGAACTCTTCAATAATAGGCTGGAAATAGTTCTCAAACTCAAACCTTTCATCTGGGGTTAGCAGAGAGAATTCCATGTCTTCGGAGAAACGAGGCAACTGATGGAACAGTCGCAGGCAAGTGCCGCCATAGAAAGCGGCCTTGTCAAAGAACCCTCCACGATGCAGTCATGCCAATACCACCTGCTGGGTGATTTCATAGATGGCGTTCTGCTTGTCTTTGGCAGTATTGATCTGATAACGCTGCAACGCCCTCTCAAAAAAGTCGTTCATCTTTCCAAAATCTTTATCAGGTTGTTGATGGCTTGTCGTTTCTTGCTTACTGCAGCACACTGCCGGAATAGGTCCACGTTCATTTCCATAAAGGCATCCATATCCAACCGCAGGTCCTCTTCAAGAAAGACATAGGTGTCTTTGAGGAAACGCAGCGGAAGCCTTGGGGTGGTGATGATATAGTCGCACAAAGCCTTTTCAGGGGTGGCGATCAAGTAGGTCACGCCCTCCTCTTCTCGTTGGGAAATGCCAATGGGATAATAGTCCTTGGCACAATGATGATACTCAAACCGTCCGGCGCAATTCTGAAAAGAAACCGTCAGATGCGTCGTCATCGACTCCACCACATCCACCCGCTCTGGTATCAGCCCATATTCACGCAGTGCCGTCAACATTGACACATACGATGGGCCATAAAGCACATTGCCTATCAGGTTCAGCGACAGCAAAAGGCCGCTTTCTTGGGGAGACACGACATAAAGACCTCGCTTCAGACGTATTATCCTACCCGCCTTCTCAAGACTAGCCACCTTTCTGTTCGCCGACTTCACACCAGGGTACAGCGAAGCGACAGCAGCGGTATTTACAGGGATGTTCTTTAAGACGGCCAACTCGTTCATACGTTATCTTTTTTTTCGATGGCAAAATTAGTAAATTTTTCAAGAGAAAATAACAATTTTTGTAATTTTCTCTCAAAAAACCTACTATTTTATAGGGCGCAAAAATAAGAAAAAACAAAAAAACAGCGTGAAAAAGCAATACTTTTTTAGATAATTTAAAATGATGCTTCAGGATTCAACAAGAATTCCTGGAGACCCATAATTAGTACTCCTTGCTCATCACGATGCTTCATGACTTTGTCTGCTGTGATAATTACTTTGCGGAAGGAATCATCCACTGAAATGAGGGATCTTTCCTCATTTTGTCTTTTCTCCGTAGATGGAATGGAAAAGGCAGACTGAATGTAGATGCGCTCGTCAGCTTTATTGCACACAAAGTCAATCTCCAGTTGTTTGCGCACATACTTTCCATCGGTTTGTTTCTCATTGACTTCAACTACTCCGACATCGACGGAAAAACCACGTCCACACAACTCATTGTAAAGGACATTCTCCATCAGATGGATCCTTTCTTGCTGACGGAAATTAATGCGGGCATTACGGAGCCCCGTATCTGTGAAGTAATACTTAGAAGGTGTGGAGATATATTTTTTTCCTTTGATGTCGTATCTATCGGCTCGTTCCAAAATAAAGGCATCGGTCAGATGATCGAGATACTGCTTGATGGTTCTGTCGGAGAGCTTTTCACCACCCATGCTCACAAAAGCGTTTTCCAGTTTTTTGGGATTGGTCAACGAGCCGATGCCAGATGAAACGATGTTCATCAGTTGCTCCAGTTGGTTGGGATGCTGGATGTGATGGCGTTCCATGATGTCACGGACATAGACCTCCTCAAAAAGATGAGTCAAATAGTCGGCTTTTTCCTCGGCCGTTGGCAGCAATGCGCAATAAGGCAGGCCACCATAAGTGATGTATTGAAGCCAAGCAGAATCGAAGTCAAGAGATGGGCATGTAGTAGCAAATTCACTGAAGCTGAGAGGACGCAGATAGATTTCATCGCCACGACCTCGGAACTCAGTGATGATATCGGTGGACAGAAACCGTGAATTTGAGCCAGTCACATAGGTGTCGAGGTTGCTGATATGCAGGCAGGAGTTCAATACATCCTCAAACTCGGGCATGAGTTGCACCTCGTCGATAAGCAAATAGTAGGGTTTGCTGTCCTTCACGCTCTTGCGAATGAAAGCCAGGCAAGCATCAGGATTACGCAACTCCATGTTGATGCGGTCATCGAGTTGAATCTCTATGATGTGAGAAGGCTTCACACCCGAATCCAAAAGGTGTTGCTTGAAAAGGCGGAACAACAAATAGGATTTTCCAGAGCGGCGTATTCCAGTAATGATCTTGACGCGCTGGTTTCCTTGATGGGCGACCAGACGATTGAGGTATTTGTCACGTTTTATTTCCATGTTTCGTTTCGAATTTTTGCAAATCTTGCATTTTTGCGAAATACAATGCAAAAATAGAAAAACTTCTCATTACTACCCACTAAGCGGGTAAAAAAACTGGAAAAGTTGCGGAAGAAGCTTTCCAAATAGAATGGGACAGAATGGTCGCCTTCTCATTTATCGCTCTCCCACCTGCTCATCCCGCCATGCAACACATGCCATCGCCGCATTTGCTCATCGAAGGCCTCCACCGAGTCCTTTTTCAGGCTGTCGGTCTGCTCCTTTCCACTTTGGGTAAGGGTTTTGGCAGGCTCCTTTTGGTCACTTCGCTGGCATCCCGCCAGCAGCAGGGCGGCCAAAGCAACCACTGTTGCCACGAGAATCTTGGATGAAGGCGAATTTTTCATGGCTTATCTTATAACCGTAATGCGTTCTGTTTGCGAAACTCCCTTTGCATCCATAATCCGCAACAGGTAAACGCCCTCCGTCAAGTTTGAGACATTGATTTCATTTGAGTTCCGCACCGTCTTCACCACCTGCCCAAGCGCATTATAAACCTGCACTTCGGCAGTCTCAATGCCATCTATCGTCACCTTTTCCTTGGCAGGATTGGGATAAACCAAGGCCTTTATCGCTTCTTGCGGCACTTCCTTTACACTGCATGGAATCGGATTGAAATCCTCGCGGTTCATTTTGATGAGTTTGCCCTGGGACTTTTGATTGCTTAAAGTAAAGAATGTGACAATGATGCAACCTCCATCATTTTGAGGCAGGATGAAATATGAGGGCTGATTGGTGTATTCCTCGTCCAGAAACACCATGTTGCCAAGAACCTCCATGTCTTTATCGAACAGGCAAACACTTGGGAAATAGGGGCCATACATGCTTTCCGAGGAACGATAGGAACCATAGATGGTCGTGTCGTTGACAAAGGTGGCACTGTTGTACTTCCCTGACGCGGTACGGAACGGAAGTACAGGCTCAATGCGAATGGTATCTAGCCGTGGAACGCCACCACTCAATTTCACATCAAGCAGGCCTATGGTGCGCGATTGCGCATCATAAGGCCTCAATGTTCCAAATACAAGCAGATCATCGTCCGAAAGCCAACAGCATGTACTATATTGGGTGAAAAGCAACATGTGGTCGTTCTCCATCCAAATGTTGTCAATGTAATTGAAGTCGCGGTCATAGCAAATGAGGGACGGGAGGCCATTTTGCCCTCTTCCCATAAAAATCAGTCCATTATCCTGGGGATTCTTTAGAATTTGGTGGCATTCGAACTCCTGTAAATAGTACTCGGGATGGGGAGCTTCTGGCATGACATAGCGACAACGTAGGGTGTCGGCGTTTTCATCAAATCGATATAGGTAAGGGCGTGTGAAATAGCTTCCATATATTGCGGGATACCTTGCACCCCCTGTCATCACCACTGTGCCATCTTCGTCAAGGAGAAGCCGCCCTCCGTGGAGCGAGAGGGCGGTTTCCGTCTTTTCGTAGCGCTTGTCTGCAACGATATCCAAATTGGCATCAAGCACCATCGCCACTACGGCTTCTTCCGAAGCGACGCCTGCCGCAAAATAGTTGCCGTTAGGCAGTTGCACAACATCTGTCAGTATCAACCCGTCAAAGCCTTCGTATTCACGCTCAAAATGCGTTCCGTCCGACTCAATATGCATCACAATCGGGTGGCAATTTGGATAGACAGGGCCGCATCCACCCACCATGATACCATTCCCTTCCGCGTCAAGAATACCATTCACATAGGCGATATAACTCTCGCCATTGGAATAGTCAATTTCCCATTGCTGGGCATAACCCATCGCCACCATCACCATCAGGCAGCAAAGCATCATGAATTGTTTTGTCGTTTTCATATTCATATCTGTCTTATTTGTCCTATTATTCCCACTTCGTTATCCTTAATAACATGTATAGTCGGTCACATCAAACAGTTCGCCTGTATTTGCATCAACTAAAACACGAAATTCTTTTATTGCAGTACCGAGGTGAAAACTCCAAACAAACCTGAAGTTTTCTGCTGCTACTTCTGTTCCAAATTTTCTTGCTATGGTTAGTTTTCCCCTGGGCTGTATTTTTTTGTAACGTGTTGAGTCAAAACTCCCATCGTAATTCCTACAATAGCTATTTACGAATGTAGAATCTAGCCATCCAGGCACTTCATGAATGGCTTCAAGAGCTTCAATGGCAATCGTTAGAGCTTCCGATTGTGAAACAGGAGAGGACGTGTCTAAGCTTAATTTTCCAACTAAACTTTCGGTAATCATGGTAACCGTATCTTCCTTGGATTCAACGATTATGATGGCATCCTCCACCTCATAGCCTTTGTAGTATTGCCGGTATTTGGCAACTCGACTAGAGGAAGGCATGAAGTAATCCTTGAGACGCAGATCGTCGCTTTCACTCAAGCAGAATTCCTCCTTGCAAATGGGAATGAAATCCTTGACAAGAAGCGGGATGTTGTTGTCAGACTTGACAATGTACCCCGGCTTGTTGAAGATATAAAAATGGGGTTCTACCTCATGTGACTTGATGGAAGGTTTTTCTTGGCCTTGAATAGCATTTGAAACTAGTAACATCGTTACAATTGCGACATAGGCAATATCTGTAAATACTTGATTTTTCATTTAATAATAGTTTTATTCTCCGATAAGTTCTACTTCCAACAGATGCGCCCCTCCTGCCATCAGCAGGAGCGCAAGCAGGGTGTAAAATCTTGTTGCTTTCATCGTACCGTTATCTTATTAGTGTAAACTTTTCCTTCCGCATCCGTGACACGCAGCATATAAACCCCTCGCGACAAGTCTGCAACGGAGATTTCATTCGTGTTGCGCACGGTCTTCACCAGCTGCCCGATGGCATTGTAGACCTTAACCTCGGTAGCCTCAACGCCTTCTATCGTCACCTTTTCCTTTGCCGGATTAGGGAAAATGAATATTTCAGAATCTTTGGTTTCCTCAACAGCCGTATAGGTACAAAAACCGTATTCAGGATTTTCCCAAACGAGTTCCCCGTATTGATGGAAGCACAGCAAGCAATGCCAGCCGTCATAAACGCCGTAGTACCCACTCCATAGCAATCCAAAATCGCTGCCGATACCCTCAACCCATGTTTCCTTGGCTCGAGGGTTTCCCAAACCGTCATATTCTAATCCAAACCAAAACTTTCTCCTGTCAACATCACCAATCTGCACCATGCTAATGGAATCAAGAACAAAAGAAGCTCCTGGCTCACCAAAACACAAAGTGTCGCCAACACTGGCAGTGAAGTCATAAAGTAATGTTTCCTCTGAAGTATTCAAATGGCGTTTCCATACTTTTCCGTCCTCTTCCCTAAGCACCGTGAACAGATGAGGGTAGCCGTCATTCAAGGTTCCCATGATTTTCATATATCGGACATCTCCAATGATTGTGTCTCCCGAGCACCAATTGACATAGTTTGAATAACCAAACAACGTAGTAGAAAGGGTATGCCATTCATTTCCTTTCTGGGCGATAGGTAAATACTCTTGCGCTGTTACCCCTCCCGCCATCAGCAGGAGCGCAAGCAGGGTATAAATTCTTATTGCTTTCATAGTATCATTATTTATCCATTTTTCCTAATTTGGTTCCTTTGCCATTAGTGACTAAAGCCATCCCATTCTCCAGCGCGTCGCCAAACGCATGGAAGCGGGATGGGGAGGCTATAGAAACCTTCAAATGTTCATTGAAGAGTCTGAACAGGTGCGAACACCGAACTGCAATGGAAATCGTTGCCACCTTCAACACCCATGTCTTTTCCTTCAACTTCAGTAATGACAAGATACTGTGTGACTTCATTCATATAAATCGTGCTGAAACGGATATAACCGTCAATCACGACATTCCCTTTCGAACCCCCGAGAGATTCGACGACCTTACTCCGCACTTCCTTTGGCAAAGAAATCACATACTCGCCATAGTTACTATTGTTTGTCTTCTTGCAGGTATATGTTTCTCCTGAAACAACGGTTTCACCATTATACTCAATGCTAATCTTGTTATCATCTTCAAAAGATAAGACGAGACTTTGAGTGGTTTCTGGATGAATGACACCAACAACGCCACCCACCGTGGTTTGGTGCCATTGCCATGAGCCTTTCAGTTGTGGCACTTGTTCAATCAAATTGATTTTTTCACATGAGCAGAACGCTATTAAAGCGATAACTGCAATTAAAACTACTTTTTTCATCTTTGTGGTTATTTGATTTGACAATACTTGCTTTATATATCATAGTTACTCCTTAACCCACTTCCCTCTTTCTGCCTCCTTGCCTTTGGCAATCACCTTCCAAACATAAACGCCCTCTGCCCAATCCGTTGCATCAATCCTCGTCACATTCTCTGTGAGGGCTTGGCTGTGGATGAGTTTTCCGTTCATATCATACACTTCCACGCGGGCGTTCTGCAAGGCCGTGCGGATATTGAGCACATCCTTCCCTGGATTGGGATATGCCATCGCCACGGCAAAACCAGCATCGTGGGCTTCCTCTATGCCGTCAAAAGCTTCCTTTGGTACTTTGAAGATGGCACCTGTCGTACCAGTCATATTTGACTTTGCGACTTGACATTTGACAAAGACATCGCCTTCGGAGCCAAGACGCATCCCACCAAAATACATTAGTTCTGTGCCGTCTTCCTTATAATAAATCTCTTGAAGTTTGTTCAGGTCTTCATCCAAATGGACAATGTAAAGACTTTTGGAAAAGTACCAGTTGTCGGGTTTGTCCATGCCGCTGGCCATATAAACATCGCCATTTT
>JAEEGG010024631.1_pt1 | contig 11661 bp, 12 predicted proteins | sample 9134161 | NCBI WGS metagenome assembly JAEEGG01 (sample SAMN16246543, study PRJNA631951) | gut metagenome | biome: gut microbiome; feature: rumen; material: CR-attached | host: Bos | place: Iran: Karaj | collected 2018-10 | reverse complement strand
CCGGAAGGAATCGTGGCCTCGCTGCTTGGTATGATGGTCCGCCCTTCTCAGGAAGAATGGCTCAAAACCACCGATACACCTGTATTAATGATTGGTGGCGATGCAGATCCCTTCATTCCGCTGCCGGTATTTGAGAAAATGAAGGCCGATTACCCCAAGGTTCAGTTTGTACTGCTGCCCGGCACCGGACATCTATGTTTTGTGGAAGCCGAGGCGGAGACTTATCAACAAGTTTGTTCATTTCTTGGTTGAAGTATTGTTAAAAACGTGTAAAACCGTATCCGGTCTTTTTGTTTTCAGCGTTTTTCCACGGATCCATCAACATCTTTTATTTAATAAAAAGCCTTCTCCAGTATCTTGGAAAAGGCTTTTTAAGTGTTATTAACATTTCAACACGACAATAATAAACCAGAATATTTTTAAATAAATCTATTTATTCATTATGGGTTATTATGTCAGCATGCGCAGCAGGGTTGCGCGCAACTCATCCAGGTTGATCCGGTCGCGGGCGGAAATGAAAATGCTGGGCGAATTCTCTTTGGACATCCAGGAATTCTTGAACTCTTCCAGGGTGAAGTTCCGCGAAGTGCGCTCCTCGAGGGAAAATTCGTCGTACTCTTCAAATGTATAGGCGTCTATCTTGTTGAAAATCATCAGACAAGGCTTATTGCCAGCCCCGATTTCCAGCAGCGTTTTGTTGACGACATTGATCTGGTCCTCAAAGCCCGGATGGGAGATATCCACCACATGGAGCAGGAGGTCCGCTTCCCGTACTTCATCCAGCGTACTTTTGAAGGATTCAATCAGCTGGGTGGGAAGTTTGCGGATAAAGCCGACCGTGTCGCTCAGCAGGAAGGGGGTGTTGTCAATCACCACCTTACGCACGGTGGTATCCAGCGTGGCAAATAGCTTATTTTCAGCAAAAACGTCACTTTTTGCGAGCTGGTTCATCAGGGTGCTTTTGCCGACGTTGGTATATCCGACGAGCGCCACCCGTTTCAGGGCGCCGCGGTTGCTGCGCTGCGAAATCATCTGCCGGTCGATCTTGCCCAACTGAAGTTTCAGCTTCTTGATTTTGTCCAGCACAATACGGCGGTCTATTTCCAGCTGGCTCTCACCCGGACCGCGCATATTCAAACCTCCCTTGCCGCCGCGCTGCCGCTCGAGGTGGGTCCACATACCGGTCAGTCGCGGAAGAAGATACTGATATTGAGCAAGTTCTACCTGTGTTTTTGCATAGGCGGTCTGAGCCCGCTGGGCAAAAATATCGAGAATCAGTCCGGTACGGTCCACCACCTGACAACCCACCTCCTTCTCAATGTTGCGCATCTGGGAAGGAGAGAGTTCATCGTCGAATATAATATAGGTGATTTCGTTCTCCTGGACGTACTGTTTGATCTCCTCCAGTTTACCAGGGCCCACAAAGGTGCGGGAATTGGCATGATCCAGGTGTTGGATGAAGCGTTTTTCTCCTGTAACCCCGGCGGTGGTAGCCAGAAACACCAATTCATCCAGGTATTCGTTGACCTGCCGGTCGCTCTGGATTCCCGGGCTTACCGCCACGAAAACGGCGGTCTCACTTTTGTCTTTAATTTCTTCCACGCGGAAATTTTTTACAAAATTAGTACTTAACTTTGTATTTATAACTCTATCCGAAAACCGTTATGAAGAGAATTCTGCTTTCCGTACTCTGTTTATCGTTCAGTATCAGTGGTTTTTCTGAGGGTCGTCTGCGTGACTATGGCATCTGCCCGGGTATTTTCCAACCGGGCGAATACAACGCCATCACTGATGTTCCGGGCGTCCGCGTAGGTCATGTGACGATTGAAAAGGGAGAAGAATTCCATACCGGCGTAACAGCCATTCTGCCGCATGAGGGCAATCTTTTTCAGCGAAAATGCCCTGCAGCGGTCTTTGTAGGCAATGGTTTCGGCAAGATGGCCGGTGTTACCCAGATTCAGGAACTGGGTAATATCGAGACCCCGGTGGTCCTGACAAACACCCTTTCGGTGGCGCAGGGAATCGAGGGAATCATCACCTATACCTTAAAACAGAAAGGCAATGAAAAGGTGCGCTCGCTGAACGCGGTGGTGGGCGAAACGAATGACGGAAAACTGAACAATATCCGCGCTCGCATCGTCACGCAGAAACACGTTTTAGAGGCCATTTCGCGGGCTAAAAGCGGACCGGTGGAAGAAGGCCCCGTCGGAGCGGGAACAGGCACTGTATGCTTCGGTTTTAAGGGCGGAATCGGCACCTCTTCCCGCGTGCTTCCCGCATCGCTCGGCGGCTATACGGTGGGCGTGCTGGTGCAGTCCAATTATGGCGGCATTTTGGAAATCAACGGAGTCCAGGTGGGCCGGGCACTGGGCGAATACAGTTATAAGGAAAACGTAGAATCTGAGGACCAAAACAACCCTGACGGCTCGTGCATGATGGTTTTAATTACCAATGCGCCAGTGGATGCCCGCAACCTCGAACGCCTTGCCAAACGCGTTTTCATGGGGTTGGCCAAGACCGGTTCCTTTGCCTCCAACGGCAGCGGCGACTATGTAATCGCCATCTCCAACTACCCGGATAATCTCATCAATGAAAACACCCCGATGTACTATCCTACACTGCTGCACAACAACGATATGTCGCCCCTATTTGAGGCGGCGGTAGAAGCCACGGAAGAGGCGCTCTGGAATTCCCTCTTCGCCGGCAAGGATGTCAAGGGATATCGGACTACAATAAAAGCTCTACCGGTCCCGGAGGTGGTAGAGCTTCTCAAACAATCCGCTGCCAAATAGCTTATCGCAGCTGGAAGATCACAGGGAAGGTGTAAGTAACCTTGACGGCTTTGTCACGCTGCTTGCCCGGAGTCCACTTCGGGGAGCTCGAGACGATACGCACAGCCTCTTTGTCCAGCGACGGGTCCACACCACGGAGGACTTTTACGTTGCTGACGGAACCGTCCGTATTCACGGTAAACTGAAGGGTTACTTTGCCCTGCACACCGTTTTCCTTGGCGATTTCCGGATAGACCAGACGGCTGTTGACCCACTTGGAGAAAGCATTCGGGTCACCACCCTGGAAGCCCGGTTTTTCCTCCACGAGTGCGAAAGGAATCGCTTCTTCTTCCACGACCTCTTCCACCACCTCGGCAACATAGTCCTGGATCACGACACCTTCGTGCGTATCCTCCAGGTTGACCAGCAGGTCGTCCTTAATTTCGATGTCGTCATCCACGATATCGATGACGTCGGAAAGCACCGGAATCTTGGGCATCTCCGGAGGAAGTTCCTGCTGTTCCTGGGTGATCGGGATGATCTCCTCTTCCACGGCGACTGCTTCCTGCGTCAGGTCGATGGTCTCTTTCTTCTCAGAAGTGGACCACTCGAAAGCGAGCAGAAGGATACCCAGAACGGCAACGAGTCCGATTTCACGGAAAAGCGTCTTCTTATTCTGAAGATCGGCTTTGGGGGTTTTCTTGACTTCCATAGTATTGTGTAATTTTTGTAGTCTTGGACTTTTAAGTGTCCAAAAGTACGAATTAAAACTCTTTTCAACAACTTTTTGTTGATAAACTTGCTAATTTTGTGCCAGAATAGTCTGTTTATGATTACCTATTTCTCCGAAGACACAAAATTTTCGCTCCCGGCAAAACGTTTGGTATCCAAATGGTTGAAGGAAATAGCCACCCGCAATGGCCGAACGGTCGGTGCGTTGAATTATATTTTCTGCAGCGATCCCTATCTTCTGGAAATCAACAAACAATTTTTGGGACACGATTATCTGACCGATATTATAACTTTCGATAATTCAGAAGATTACGTTGGTCAGTATCCGGATAATGCCCTTTCGGGCGATATCTATATCAGCATCGATACAGTCCGTTTCAACGGGCAGGAATATGGGGAAGGATTCGACCGCGAGCTGCATCGCGTCATCGCGCACGGGCTGCTTCACCTGATCGGGTATGATGATACTACCCCGGCCCTGCAGAAAAAGATGCGCGCGCAGGAGAACGCCGCACTCGATCTTCTGACCCAACTTCGCGATTCTCTTTAGCGAATGATCTCCGCCACCTACGATATCATCGTCATCGGCGCCGGCCATGCCGGATGTGAGGCTGCAGTCGCGGCGGCTCGCCTGGGTTCGCGCGTGCTGCTCATCACAATGGACATGAACAAGACCGCACAGATGTCCTGCAACCCGGCCATGGGTGGAATTGCCAAAGGTCAGATTGTGAGGGAGATAGATGCGCTCGGTGGATGGAGCGGCGTGGTGACCGATGCCTCCACGCTCCAGTTCCGGATGCTGAACCAATCGAAGGGTCCGGCGATGTGGAGCCCGCGTGCGCAGTGCGACAAAATGCGGTTTTCGCAGAACTGGCGCTATATTCTTGAAAGTACCTGTAAATTAGATATTTGGCAAGATTTTGTTACTGCGATAACTTTTAGAGAATCCAAAATTTCCGGCGTTCGCGTGTCGATGGGTGCAGAATTTGAAGCCAAAATGGTGATTCTGACCGCCGGAACTTTCCTGAACGGCCGACTTTTTATCGGTCATGAAGATGCCGAAGGAGGACGGATCGGGGAGCTTGCCTCCCATGGTCTGACCGAACAACTGGTTTCGCTCGGCATCCGTTCGGACCGGATGAAGACAGGTACCCCGCCCCGGGTTGACGTTCGCTCTATTGATCTCACCCGGCTCGAGCCTCAAGAGGGCGACGCCGCTCCCGCACGCTTTTCCTATCTTCCCTATCCGAGCGCCATTCAATCAGGCCAGCCGCAGAAGAACTGCTACATCGTGCACACCAACCCGGAGGTGCACGCCATACTGGAAAGCGGTTTTGCCGATTCGCCGCTTTTTTCCGGCAAAATCACCGGAATCGGGCCGCGCTACTGTCCTTCGATTGAAGACAAACTCCGGACTTTTGCCGGTAAAGATTCGCACCAGCTGTTTTTGGAGCCCGAGGGCTGGGATACCCATGAGTATTACCTGCAGGGTTTCTCCTCTTCGCTTCCGCTCCATATCCAGATGCGGGCGCTGCGAGCCATCAAAGGCTTTGAAAATATCCACATTTTCCGTCCTGCCTATGCGGTAGAATATGACTTTTTCGACCCGACCCAACTCTCAGCAACCCTGGAGTCGCGGGTGGTAGAAAACCTCTTCCTGGCGGGCCAGGTCAATGGTACGACCGGTTATGAAGAGGCCGCCGCGCAGGGCCTGATGGCGGGTATTAACGCCGCTCTGAAGGTCTCCGGGCGCGATCCGTTCATCCTTAAGCGAGACGAAGCGTATATCGGCGTGCTGATTGACGACTTGATTACGAAGGGTGTCGACGAGCCGTATCGCATGTTTACCTCACGTGCTGAATATCGGATTCTGCTGCGCCAGGATGACGCCGATTTGCGTTTAACCGAGAAGGCTTATCAGATTGGGTTGGCTGATCAATACCGGTATGATGTGATGCGGATGAAGTACGATAGCGTCCAAGCGTTTATTTCGGCCGCTGAAACGACTTCTTTGAAGCCGGATCAAATCAATGATTATTTATCTTCTATCAGCTCTGCTCCCCTCACGGTTTCTAAGAAAGCTGATGAGATTTTAACACGTCCAGACGTCTCCATGCGTGAAATTTTAAAAATTGTTCCCCGTGGAACATTTTCAACTACGCAGGAAGATCTTCAAAAACGGCTGGAATCCGAAATCGGAAATACTTCCACAGAGGAGACTTCTCTCGCTTTGTTGAAGTCCCTTCCTTTCCGCGGAGAACAAGCGGTTTCTGACGATTTCCGGCGCTCACAGCTCGCGGATGAGGTTCTCGAGGCTGCAGAAATCGCCATCAAATACCGTGGCTATATTGAGCGTGAGAGGCGGCTTGCCGATAAGATTCTTCGCCTGGAGCATGTCTCCATCCCGGATGATTTTGACTTTGCCAAATTGACCGCGCTATCGATAGAATGCCGGATCAAGCTGGAGCGTTACCGCCCCAAAACCATCGCCCAGGCCTCCCGTATTTCCGGTGTTTCCCCGGCTGATATAGCTGTTCTGCTCGTCTATTTTGGACGTTAAACAAAGAGGGTTCCACGTGGAACGTAGAACCCTCAAATCGCTGTTAGAAGCGCCTAAAACGGCTTAATTCGCGAACAATTCTTCAATCACCGTCTTGTATTTGGCCACGATATTGCGGCGCTTCAGCTTGAGCGTCTGCGACAGCATATTGTTGCCGGGCGTCCACTCGTCGTTGATCAGACGGTACTTCTTGATGTTCTCGTGCGGAGCCAGACCCGCATTGACGCTATCCACGACATTGCGCATCTGCTGAATGATCTCAGCCTTGGTGAGGAGGTCCTCATTGTTGCTGAAGGTGATCTTATGCTCCTGTGCAAAGTCTTTCAGGCGGCCGAAGTTCGGGATAATGATGGCTGCAACGAGCTTCTGGTTCTCACCGATAATAATGGCATTATCCACGAACGGAGAGGTCTTGAGCTGCGTTTCAATGGTCTGCGGAGCCACATATTTGCCCGAAGAAAGCTTGAAAATTTCCTTCTTGCGGTCGGTAATCTTGAGGTATTCACCCTCTACCAGATAGCCGATATCACCGGTGTGGAGCCAACCTTCTTCATCGATGACGGCCTTCGTTGCCTCAGGGTCCTTGTAGTAGCCCTTCATGACGTGCGGACCACGGGTAAGAATCTCTCCGTCAGGTGCAAAACTCAGCTCGGAACCATCGATTGCCTTACCTACGGTGCCGATTTTGTTGTATTTGTCGGCCGGGCTGTTGACGGCGATCACCGGGGAAGCCTCAGTCATGCCATAGCCTTCAAAAATGAACAATTTTGCAGCGTTGAAGGTGCGGACAATCTTTCCCTGGATGGAAGAACCGCCGGAAACCACGAGCATCTCATGGCCGCCGATATTGGCTCTCCACTTGCTGTAGACCAGTTTATCAAAGATTTTCTGCTTCTTGAGATACCACCATTTCGTGTTGTAGTTGTCGAAATTGTTGGCGTAATCCCAGGCCATCAGGTAAATCTTTTTGGTGATTCCCTTGAGGTTCTTGGCAGCCGCTTCGAACTTGCCGTACATCATTTCCAGCACGCGCGGCACGGCGCAGAAGCCGTCTGCGTGGCAATCATTCAGGTCGGCAGCCACTGTAGCGAGGCTCTCGGCATAGTAGATACGGATGCCAAGTTCCTGATACTCATAATTCATTGTGCGCTCGTACGCGTGGCAGAGCGGCAGGAAGCTGACCATGATGTGGCTGTTGTTCTTGGTCTGGCGAATGGCGTGCGAATGCGCGTTGAAAGTAAGGTTGCGGTGGGTCAGCATGACGCCTTTCGGCGTGCCGGTGGTACCGGAAGTATAGATGATGCTGGCCACTTCGTCCGGGCTTATCTCCTTGATATTCTTTGCGATAATCTCTTCGCCGGCCTCGCGGTTCTCGCGGCCTTTTTCGTAGAGATCCTGGAAGCAGAAGAGGCTGTCGGCGGAATCCATGAGGATCACCTTCACCTCGCGGGTCATCTTCTCGATCACCGGAATCACCTTTTTATACAGGTTCAGGTTGCCGATCACGATAACCTCCGCATCGGAATGGTCAAAAATATAGCTGTATTCATCCGCGCTGAGGGTGCTGTATACGGGGACGTGGACCATGTGGGCCAGCGTTACACCCATATCCAGGAAGTTCCACTCGGGGCGGTTGTTGCAAAGAGAGACCACTTTCGTGCCCTCTTTATACCCCAAAGCCAGAAGACCGCATGCCACCAGGTGTGCATTCTCGATGTATTCATCGATACTGTATTTGATCCACTTGCCCTGGTATTTGCGGGCAAGGATATCATCACACGGGGCAAATTTCTTCAGGTTTTCGAGGTAATCGAAAACGCGAGTAATTTCCATGTAAAATATTGATAATTAGATAATTTGCTGATACTGTGCAGCGTCGAGCAGTTCGTCAAGTTCAGCGGCGTTGGACATTTCAACCTTGATCATCCAGCCTGCGCCGTACGGATCACTGTTGACCGTTTCGGGAGCACCTTCCAGGTCGGCATTGACCTCGATGACCTTACCGGAAACCGGCATGAAAGCGTCAGCGACGGTTTTTACAGCCTCGATAGCGCCGAAAACTTCGCCTTTACCGAGTTCTTCGCCTTCGGTCTGGATGTCCACGAAAACGATGTCACCGAGTTCGCTCTGCGCGAAATCCGTGATACCGACAGTAGCAACATTGCCATCAACTTTCACCCATTCGTGATCGTTGGTGTACTTGAGATTGGTAGGAACGTTCATAATAAGATCTATTAATTAGTTCGTTAGTAAATAGACGGGCAAATGTACAAAAAAACCCGGCATTAGAGCATTTTCAGGCTCCGCTTGATGACTTCCTCCACCGTGATTCCGGGGTTTTCTTTGAGAACTGCGTCCACAACTTTCTCTGCAGCAGCCTTTTGGTAGCCGAGCATCGAGAGGGCGCCGCAGGCTTCGTCGCGCACCGGGTCGGGTTTGCCGCCGGCCTCGCCGAACCGGAATTCACCAGCCGCGCCGGCGGAAAGTTTGTCTTTCAGCTCCAGAATCAGGCGCTGTGCGGTTTTGAGACCGATTCCCTTGACCTTTTTAATTCGTCCGACATCCTGGGTGACAATGGCTTCCGTCAACTCTTCCGCCGTCAGGGCGGAGAGGATGCTGCAGGCGGTGGCGGCCCCCACGCCGGAGACTGAAATCAGCAGCAGAAAAAGGGCGCGTTCGTGTTTGTCGTAGAATCCGAACAGGTTCTCGTCATCCTCCTTAACTTGGTGATACAGATAGAGTTTAACGGCTTCCGATCCGGCTTTGTTCAGCTTTTCGTAGGTGGTGAGGGAGATCAGAACCTTGTAGCCGATTCCGCCCGCCTCGACGATCGCTTCGTCGGGGTTCAGGTCGGTCATTCGTCCGGTGATGTATTCGTACATAATACCTGTTTGGATTGGTCCACAAATATAGCGAAAATTGCTAACTTCGCAGTTTATATGGAGAACCTCGCATCCGATATCCGAAGCCTCTTTCCAGCACTCAGCAGCACGGTTTATGGCCGTCCGCTGGTGTATCTGGACAATGCGGCCACCTCGCAGCGCCCTGCGAAAGTGATTGAATTGCAGGCGCTTCTCAGCGAGAAGGAGAACGCCAACGTGCATCGGGCCGTGCATAAGCTCTCGCAGGATGCCACCGAGCGCTATGAAGCGGGCCGCCGGGCGGTGGAGCGCTTTCTGAACGTGGATCCGGAGACGGGGTGTGTGGTTTTCACGAGCGGCGCCACGGCGGCTTTCAACCTGCTTGCCACTTGTTTTTCAGCACGTTACCTGCAGAAAGGCGATCAGATTCTCATCAGCCAGGCGGAGCACCATTCCAACATCGTGCCCTGGCAGCTGGCCTGCGAAAGGGTGGGCGCAGAACTGGTGGTCGTTCCGGTGGAAGCCGACGGTACGCTGTCTGTGGCGGAGGTTGAAAAACGGCTGAACGGTCCCGTAAAACTGGTTTCTATCGCGCAGATAACCAATGTGTTGGGTATTGTCAACCCGGTACGGGAAATCGTGGCGGCAGCGCATGTGAAGGGCATCCCGGTGGCCGTTGACGGCGCCCAGGGTGTCGTGCATGCAGATTGCGACGTGCAGGCGCTGGACTGCGATTTCTATATCTTCTCCGGCCACAAAATTTATGCGCCCACCGGCACGGGTATTCTGTACGGAAAACGCCGTTTTCTGGATGAAATGCCGCCCTACATGGGAGGTGGCGACATGGTGGATACGGTTTCCTTTGAAAAGACCACCTACAACGCGCTGCCGCTCAAATATGAGGCGGGAACCCCGAATTTCACGGGACAGGCCTGCTTCGCACCGGCGTTGGAACTGGCTGATTCTTTGAGAAATAATCCAGAAGTCAAGGCGCAGGAGCGCGCCCTGGTCCGCTATCTGGCCGAGGAACTCCCGCGGATCGATGGCCTCCATCTTTGGGGCCTCCCGGCCGAACTGGAGACCAAAATTCCGCTCTTTTCGCTGACTGTCGAGGGGACGCACCCCTCTGATCTGGCGCAGATCCTGGACAAGCTGGGAATCGCCGTGCGCTCCGGGTGGATGTGCGCCGAGCCGCTGGTGCGCCGTTTTTCCGACCGCGGCATGCTGCGCGCCTCCTTCCTTCCTTATAATACGCTCAGCGAGGCGGAAGCCTTCGTGGCGGGACTCAAACGCGCTGTCAAGATGTTGAAATAACTGAAAATGAGTAATATAAAAACCATAGAAGAACTGTCAGCCGAGGTCATCGAAGAGTTTTCCGTCTTCGACGAATGGCTGGACAAATACGAATACATCATCGAACTGGGCAAATCCCTGCCGCTGATCGACGAGAAAGACAAGATCGACGACAACCTGATCAACGGCTGCCAGTCGCGCGTCTGGCTCGCCTGCACCATGCAGGAGGGACGCCTCTATTTCAAGGCGGACAGCGACGCTATCATCACGAAAGGCATCATTTCGCTGCTGATCCGGGTTTACAGCGGCCAGCGGCCGGCCGATATCCTCGCCTCCGACTTTTCGTTTATCGACAGGATTGGCCTGAAAGAGAACCTTTCTCCCACGCGCGCCGGCGGCCTGGTGGCGATGATCAAACAAATCAAACTCTACGCATTAGGCTATGAATCAAAATAATACACCCGCAGAAGCCATCAACCGGGACGACGTGGTCGCTGCCCTCAAGCAGGTCTATGACCCGGAGATTCCCGTGGATGTCTATGAGTTGGGGCTGATTTACGACATCAAGATCGAGGGGTCGAAGGTTTCCGTGACCATGACGCTCACCGCGCCCAACTGCCCGATTGCCGACGAGGTGGTGGAGCAGGTGCGCAACGGTGTCTGGGCGGTGAAAGGAGTTCAGGATGTGGATGTTGCGCTGGTTTTTGAACCGGAATGGACGCCCGAGCGGATGAGCGAAGAGGCCAAACTGATGCTGAATATGTATTAATTCTTTCAGGAATGATCTATCTCTCTCTGGGCTCCAATCTGGGTGATCGCGCTGAAAATCTGCGCGTTGCCAGGGAGTTGCTCGCAGAGGTGCTGCAGGCGGAACCGGTGTGTTCCGCGGTGTTGGAAACCGAAGCCATCGGGTTTGACGGCCCCGCTTTTCTAAACCAAGTGATTGGTTTTGAGAGCGATATCGCGCCGGAGGCGCTGCTGGACCGCTGCCAGGAGATTGAAGAAAAACTCGGGCGTCCCCGTCACGCGGCTACGTATGACCCCACCACGGGCGAACGCCTGTACAGCAACCGTACAATCGACATAGATATCCTGATTTACAACGATTTGGAATATCATACCGACCGATTGACCCTCCCGCATCCCCAGGTGCAGTCGCGGCCTTTCGTCCGGACCCTGTTAGACAATATTAAACAACGCAATAACCTATGACACAGGAAGAAGCTTTTAAGAATCTCGTAGCGCACGCCAAGGAATACGGATTCGTGTTCCCCTCCAGCGAGATCTACGACGGTCTGAGCGCCGTGTATGACTACGGCCAGAACGGCGTGGAAATGAAGAACAACATCAAGAAATATTGGTGGGAGTCGATGGTTCACCTGAACGACAACATCGTCGGAATCGACTCGGCCATCTTCATGCACCCCCGCATTTGGGAGGCCTC
>JAEEGG010024627.1_pt1 | contig 11661 bp, 8 predicted proteins | sample 9134161 | NCBI WGS metagenome assembly JAEEGG01 (sample SAMN16246543, study PRJNA631951) | gut metagenome | biome: gut microbiome; feature: rumen; material: CR-attached | host: Bos | place: Iran: Karaj | collected 2018-10 | reverse complement strand
GGAAAATCTAATACCTGAAAACACCGAGGGGTGTGGGGGCGAGAAGCCCCCATGAGAGGGTATGAATCAGCACTAAGTGCTAATTATCGTTAACCGTATCCGTTTTTTATATTACAGTTCATATTAAGAAATGTTTGTTCATAATCGTTCTATTTTAGCGCAAAGATAATGCAAAATTTCGATTAAGCAAAGAAAATGAGAATATAATCAGCAAAAAGCCGACCGAACCATCACAGTCCAGTCGGCTTCACAACATATTTACTAAGAAAAAAAACTATTACTCTGCCAATGCCTGGTCGAGGGCATCGTCAACAAAGGGAATACTCTTGTTCTTCACCGTGATGACGACGTAGTTACCACTGGCAGCTGTCTCTACATCCTTAGGATATACGCGAATGGTGGTCTCACCCAGGCTAAGGGCGGTCACCACACCGTTCTGGTCGACGGTGGCCACACTCTCGTTGCTCGACGTCCACTCCACGCTCTTGTCTTTCGACGTGGCCGTCAGCTGCAGCGACTGACCAAGTTCCATCACACCCTTATGATCCTGAACACCTGTACCGCTGATGCTTTCTACGTCACTCCACCAGAGGTAGTTATCAGGGTTCGCACATGCACCGAACAGGGCAATCATGCTGATGACCACCAGCGTCCGGCATATCTTACTCATTATATTCTTCTTCATAACATTCAATATTTAATGTTTAATATTTCATGTTTAATGTTTAATATTTCATGTTTAATGTTTCACTACTTCAGCTTCAGCACTGCCTTGCAGGCGGAAACCTCCGACTCGTTAGCCTTGATGCTGTGGAACTGGTTGCCGTTCAGGATGGCATAGCTGTCGGCAGGATAGTTATTACCATTGATGACGGGCTCCAGACGATTCTCCTGACCGTAGTCCTTGGCATCGGTCTCGGCAGGTTTGGTACCGCTCTTCAGACGGCCGGGGACGGCCACGAAGTCGTAGTCCTTACCCTTCTCGCCACCAAGCAGCACACCGTTGTTGCTCTTGATGCCGCGGCTGCCGTCGTTCAGCTTCAGCTGCTCCTCAGTAATCTCCACATAGCGGATGGCACCGTCCTCGATATAGACGATGTAGGCTGTCAGGTCGGCAGGCAGTGTGGCGTCAATGCCGCTCGAGAACGTCCAGAACAGGTCGGGAGCCTTCGCCGTAGCCACCACCTTCTCAGCCTCGTAGTTGGCCTTCAGCGAATTCATCAGCGCATAGTCGTCCAACAGCGCCAGCGTGGTGTGGATGGTAGCCGTTGTAGGCACCGCACCGTCCTCGATAGTCAGCGGCGTCTTCGTGTCGGGCATGTAGATGTCGGTCACCTTCTTGTCCTTGAAAGCATCCGGGGTGATGCCCACCACGGTAAATTCACCAATCATTTCCGGGATGGACACCGTCAGGTTCTCACCGGTTGCCAACGCGGGGATGATTAGCTCGTCAATCACCATCAGCTTCTTTTCGGCGTCGATGACGGTACCCTTCACGGTCACGTTGTCCACGTCCTTACCGGTGTCAGTGTCCTCGGCGTCAATATCCTCGCCGGCCTTGGCAATGGTGAAGTCGGCAGTAGCCTCGGCGGCCAGATAGTGGCCCGTACGGGGCACCGATGCCTTCACCGTATAGCTGCCGAGATCTGTGGGGACGTCGGCGGTGAACTCTGTCGAACCTTTCTTGGCGTAGGTGTAGGTCACCTGACCGCCGCCGACATTGCCCTCTACCTTGGGTTCGGCAGCAATGCCACCCAGGTACCAGTTGTCGATACTGACTGTCAGCGTCATCGCAATACAGGGTGTGAAGGTGGCCTGTACGTAGGCACCATAGCCTTCAGGCAGTGTGAACTTATAGGTACCCTCGCCGGTGTTGTCCACCGTCACCTCGCTCACCGTCAGCTTGTCGGTATAGCCCGGCGTACGTCTCGGAGCCTGGGCGCTGCCGGTCGTCTTGCTGACCGTGATGTCGTCCAGGGTGATGTAGTAGTCTGCATTGGGCGTCACCTTCAGCGTCACGGTCGCCTGACCGCTTGCTGCCACGTCGCCTACCACCTCTATCTTGCCGTTCGCCATGTCGGCTATTGCCACACGACCGTCGGCCCATGCACCGATACTCATCGTCGCGAGTATCGCAGTGAGAACACTTCTCATTATATTCTTTTTCATAATTCCTTGCATTTAATGTTTAATGTTTAACGTACCACCACTTTACGTCCATTGTTGATATAGACTCCCTTCGTAGTCGGCTGAGCAACCTTGCGGCCGCTGAGGTCGTAGAAGCTACCGTCGTTCACCGTTCCACGTTTCACGTTCAACGTATCTACTCCTGTCAGGTTACCGTCAATGACGATATCCAGACGCGAAGCACCGGCAGGTGCGCTGGCAGCAGGCAGACAGGCACGGCCGGCAGCAATGCTGCTGGCGCTGCTCATGACGAACTCGTCGCGATACAGCACGAAGTCCTTATAGGCGGTCACGTCTGTGGCTGCCGTAGCGCTGCCCTTCAGCAGGCTGGCCATGTTCTCGGGTGTGCCCTCGTAGGCTTCTCCCTTATAGCTGGTGACACCGGCGACGCTGCGCTTCAGCAGGATGCCGACACCCACAGGGATGTAGCTCACGCTCTTGGCGGTGATGGCTGTCTCCGTGACGGCGCTTACCACATAGGCTTCCAGTCCGAAAGGCGTTGCCAAGTTCTCCTTTGCCACGTAGGTGGCCCAGGCATTGTCGCCACTGAACACCGTGCTCATGTCGCGGACAATGACGAAGTCGGTGGTAGTCTTCTTGGGCAGCTGGTAGTTGGCATTGCTCAGGGCGGTCACCTCGGCGGTATAGCTGCCGACGGCCTTACCCTTGCCTTCTACCGTTGCCGTGCACTCGTCACCCTCCACCAGGCCAGTCACCGTCACGGTGGGCTGCTTGTCGGTATCGTCGCAGTCGAAGGTCGTCTCACCCCATTTCAGGCCCACGGTCTTCTGGAGGATGGTGAACGTCGTCGAGTTGCCACCGGCGTACTTCTCGCTGGTGCTGACGGCGGTGATGGTCACCGTGGGCGCCTTCTCGTCGGTAGCCTTGGCAGCGTTGGTGTTGTTCTGGTAGCTGTAGGTAAAGTCGGTGCCCTTCACCAGCGTCATGCCATTGAAGGTGACGGCGGGCTCGGGTGTCAGGGCCGTGCCGGTGTACGTCATGTCGCTGATGGCAGCAATCATGTCGGCATTCAGCGCCTTCTTGCCGACGGTCAGTGTGCCGTTGGTGAAGGTGATGTCGTAGTTGTCGGAAGACAGTCCGCTGGGCTTGATAGCATAGGTGCCGGCGCCGGTCTGGTTCTTCACATAGTCGCAGGTCAGTGCCAGCGTGCCGCTGAGCACGGCCTTCGTCTCGTTATTAACAAAGCCGTCGTAGCTCTCGGTGTAGGTGGGAGCATCGTCGCCGAAGGTCACGCTCTTGTTGTCGGCCTTGACGGTGAGGGCCTTCTTCGTGATGCTGAAGGTCTTCGATGCGCTGCCGCTGTACTTCGTGCTGTTGGCAAGCGCGGTGACGGTAGCGGTGGCGGTGCCCACGTTCACGTTGTTCTCGTAGCTCACGCTGTAGTCCGTGCCCTTCACCAGCGTCATGTTGTTATAGGTGACGGCGGGCTCGGGAGTCTGTGCCACACCTGTGTAGACCAGTGCGTCGATGTTGGCGATGAAGCCGTCCTCCAGGGCCTTCGGCAGGATGGTGAAGGTCTTCGTGGTCTCGCCGGCATACTTGTCGCTGGTGGCTACGGCGGTGATGGTCACGGTCGGAGCATTCTCAGTAGCAGTAGAGAGAGCAGCGTTCGTATTGTTGCTATAGCTGACGGTGTAGTCCGTGCCCTTGACGAGGACGGTCTCGCCGTCCTTCACGGTCACGGCGGGTGTCAGCGGCTGGCCGGTATAGGTCACGGCTGCGATGTCGGCCACGGTGATGTCTGTATTGGTCAGCAGCTTCTTATAGGTCGTGTTGATCTCCACGTTGGCACGCTGCATGGTGAAGGTCCACTGGTTGGTCTGACCTTCTACTGGAGTAAGCGTCACGCCGTTCAGCAGGTCGATGCTGCGACGCTGCGGAGCGGCAGCGATGGCAGCAAACCACTGGCCCGAGGGCTGGTTAACCACCCAACCCGTGGCGGGGGTAATCGTGACGGTCACCACGTCGCCTTCCTTCGCAGAGGTCACAGCATTCTCGCCCACCTTGAACGTAATCGTTCCGTGTGCTTCGGCATCGGTAGCCTTCGTCAGGCTGTAGGTCGGAGCGTCTATGGCGCTCATACTCACCACTATCGTGAGCAGCGCAAGCATTGATAATATTCTTTTTCTCATAATATCTATGTTTTTATTGTTTCTATTTCTAACTACTCCCCTCCCTCCGCAGGGAGGGGTCGGTGGAGAGTCTTTTACTTCACTACCACTTTACGTCCGTTCATGATGTAAACGCCCTTCTTGGTCGGCTTGTTCTGGAGCTTGCGGCCGTTCAGGTCATACCAGCCATCAATTGTTAATTCTGAATTGTCAATTGACTCGATGCCAGTGGTGTTGCCGAATACCAGGGTCAGGATCGGAGCACTCTGAGTGCCTGTCGGTACCTCCAGCCAAGCCTTATACTGGCCGACGGCGAGGGCGGTCTTCACCCAGACGAACTGCTTGCCGTTGAAGGCGTAGTTGTTGGAGGTCGCGCTGGAGGCGGCGATCTCGGTGGCCTCGAGGGTGCCCTTGAATTCGGGGGCTACGGTCAGGGCCAGGTCGGGTTCGTTGCAGGGGATGAGGAGGATGACCTTCGTCTCATCGCTGTTGTTATAAACCAGCATTGGAGTGTTGCTTGGCATGGCGTCGCTCTTGTCGCTCAGCACGGCCTTGTCGCCGTTTACGCTGCTGACGGTGTAGAGCTCAGCTGCCTCGTCCTCTACGCGCAGGGGCTCGTCCTTGTAGTAGGTGATGAACTCCTTGGCGGCCACTTCTACCTCGTAGCCCTGGAAGAGCTTGAAGGTGTTGGAGAGGGCGGTCTCGCCGTCGTAGTCGCTACCGTCGGCTGCCACTGCCTTCACGGCGTAGATGCCGGGCTCGAAGGTGAAGTTGTCGAAGGTCATGGGGTCGCCGGTGGGCTGTCCGTCAGCGTCGATGGCGTAGATCTGCACAATGTAGTCCTGGGTCTGTGTGAGGGCTTTCTGCTCGATGGCGTCGTTGACGGTGAAGAGTGCGGGCACGGCAGCCATCTCCATGTCGGCGGGGATGAACTTGTTGTTGCCGTCTTTCTTCACGCGGTAGCGGGGCTGCTCCTGGGTGCCGTCGCCTACCTGTGCGGTCATCTGCACGCTCATGTCGCGCACCAGCTCGTAGTCGATGGTCACGTCGAAGGCGGGCATCTCCATCGTGACCACGATGCTGTTCTCGTCGAGGGTAACCTTTAACCACTGTGCATAGAGAGTTAGATCGGCATTGGCAGTATAGGTTGCGCCAGGATCGTAGCTGTCGCCGCTGCCGTCCTGTGCGGTGTTCCATCCGATGAAGATGTAGCCTTCACGGACGGGCTGGTCGCTGCTCAGTTTGAGGTCGATACCCGTGCACTTGTCCTGATTCGCGGGTGCGTCGCTACCGCCATTGGCGTCGAAACTGACGGTGAAGGGAGCATCGACGGTGACGGTATACGTTTGGTAGTTGGTGCCACTGGTAGGTCCGGGAATTGGGGGATTACCATCTCCATTTTGGTCGATGGCAAAAATCTGAACGGTATATGTGCCTGCAGGTACGGCGATATACTTGTTAAATCCATGATTGCCGGTAATGTTCAGATTAGTGTTCACGTCCGCTCTTTCTAGGTCAGCCATGATGCCCACTGCCGGCAAACGTTCTGCTTTGGTCTTACCAACTGACTCGCCATACCATATATATGCATGGACAAAGATAGAGGTTGCAGATGCGTCAGGGTCGTATGCCCAGCCACTTACATGGATAGAGCCATTATGGCCAGTACAGTTTTCAAAACTGCCCGTTGCCCGAGTTCCTGCCCACGCGCCCGTAACTGCCGTGAGTAGCAGTGCGAGCGTCATTAATATTTTATTTCTCATATTGTTCATATCTTTATGTTGTTTATTCCTTTTATATTATATACATTCGCGAGGGAGGATTAACTATGTCCCGAAACAAACTGATAATCTGTGGCTGTTGGGTCGACGGGATCGTCAGGTCTAACATAGCTATCGCCTTTCTTCAGATTTTTGGACGTAGATGCATTCCAAATCATGTTGCTGAAAGCCGAAATCAGCGTGCTGTTCTTATCTGCGACCTGCTGCCATGTGGTGCAACCTGTGATGTCGAGTGTGATGTCGCCGATGGTCAGCTTCTTCTCATTATTCTTCACCTCCACCTTGCGGAACTTGTAGCCTTCCTTGGCGGTGACGGTAACCTTCGAGCCCATCTTCACGCCAGTCAGTTTGCCTTCCTTCACCTCGGCAGCAGTCTCGCCGACCTTCACGGTAGCCTTGCCGGCCTCGATGGTGTTGGCATTGGCGGCGTTGAACTGGATGTCGAACTTGTTGCTGAGAATCTTCACCTCGATGGGTTCAGCGCAGATTTCCGAGTCGTTGAAGGTGTTCTCGGCAGTGGCTGTCTCGCCCTGTGGGGTGTCGGCACCCTTGATGTAGTACCATACCAGGACGTCTGCACCCTCGTCAGCAATGTCCTTGGCTGTGGGCAGGTCGGCACTGAAGGCGGTGAGTGCGGGGGCCTTAGCCTGGTTGGTGCTGGTGACGGCGTACATCACGATGCCCTGTCCCTCGACTACGGTACCAGCCTTGACGATGGCGTCGGTAGTTCCGGCAAAGATGCCCTCAATGGCGGCAGGTATCTGGTCCACATTCTCGACTTTGGCCCACTGAGCCACAGGGGCGTAGATGGGAGCTATCTCCACGTCATAGGCAGGCATCGCGAAGGTCCACTCGTTGGTCTTGCCGGCCACGGGGGTCACGTCGATGGTGGGCTCGGCGGAAGAGGCGGCATAGACATCAATCTTCGCAATACGTTCAGAAGATTTGATATTTGTCCAATCAGTTTCGCTTAGAGACCTCCCGCCATGATCGTAATTTGAATAGCAGACGAAAGGTTTTTCTGTATCTTCGAGAGGGTAAGCGTAGTCAGCGCCTAAACCCCAGAACACCACCTTCGAGATGGATACATTATCCGCTACAGCCTCAACCGTAGCTGAGAGAGTTTTAGTAGGTGAGTTAGGAGACCAATAGTAAACACCACTAGTGCTACCTGTATTATAGTTGGTGCCCGTCAGCGTGACAAGGCCTTCTACGGAATAGACAGGACCATTGCTGTCGAACGTAATCGTCACGAGCGGCGTCTCCTCCGCCCACGCTCCGCCGACTGCTGCGATGAGCAGCGCGAGCGTCATTAATATTTTATTTCTCATATTGTTCATATCTTTATGTTGTTTATACCTTTTATATTATATACGCGCGCGAGGGGGGTTACTTCTCGTGTACGGAGAAGATGTACTTATGATAACCGTTTGTAAAACCGTTGTCTGCTACAGCAATGCCGTCGGACGTGGCCGTGGCGGGCAAGCGTGAAGAATCGTCAATTGTGCCAGTAGCGAATAGGTAATAATTAGAACCCACTTTATGAAGAGCATAGTAAGCGCCAGTCTCCGATTCTGTAGCAGTCGTCTCATAACTACTTCCTGAGATATTGACTCTCACCACCTCATAAGTATATCTATAATCAAGAGTTTCTCCACCGGGATACCAGTACTTGTCCGTTTCGGGTACCTGAATCTTGTCGCCCACGTGCAGCACTTCGCCGCCCTTCAGCTCGGTATAGGTCACTGGGCCAACTGACTTCTTCTCCGCCTTCACGCCGAGCACTTTCTTCGTGCCGGTGTAGGTGACGGTTACCTCTGCGTTGGTCTTGGCAGGATTTGGTGTAGCGGTCCACTCAGGATTCTCTGGGTCTGGGTTGGTACCCTCTACGAAGGTGACGTTATAGGTAATCTCTGCGAACACGGCCTTATAGGTCATGTCAGCCATGCCAGACTCGATGGTGACTTCGCGAACGGGGTTGGTGTTGGTCTGGTCATCCTCCCAGTACAGGAACTTGTAGCCCTCGGCAGGTGTAGCCTTCAGCGTCACGGTGGCAGTCTTGGCCACGGTGAATGTGCCGTCGGTGTTGATGGTCACGCCGTCGGGAGTGGCACCCTTGAAGAATGTAATCTTGCTGACCTGGGTGGAGCAGCTCTGGAGCGTGAGGCTCTTGGTGGCTTCGCCTTCCCATACGGCGCTCTTGCCACTGAAGGTCCAACCGTCGGCGGGCTGGATGTTCGGAACACCATGATAGCTCCCTTCACCTGGATCGTAATCATCAATCATCGTGAATTCGATGCGGCTGAAGGGGTCGCCTGTGGTGCTGAAGGTAACGGAAGCATTATCTTCTCTCTCGCTAACGAAGAAGGTAAGACTATGCAAATATTTACCTCCGGAAGTGTTGTAAGTGTACTCATAGATAGATGCATTCTGGCTGCTGGTCATAGTGATGTCGCCCACGGTATTTTCCTTTTTATCCGACATCCAGCCGTTCCATGTGTCAGCCGTCCATTCCACTTTGCTTTCGCCACCAACCTCTACGGTACCCATTGTCTTGTCGTTGGCAGCCAACGTCACCTTGGTAGGCTCATACTCCACCTGCAGCTCGATGTTGTTGGCGGGCATCTTGTCGAGTGTCCATACCTTCTTGTCGGCGTCGGGGGTCAGCGACCACTCGGTGATTTCGGCGGTGCCATAGACCTCAACCTTCGCAATCCTATAACCATCTACTTTAGTTGCAAAATCATCGCTAAGAGATTTCCCACGCTTGGAATCGTCGGAATTTGCATAGCAGAGGTATGGCGCTGCTGTATCTTCGAGAGGATTATTATAGTCACCGTTATTATCAGAACTCCAGAACACCACCTTCGTGATGGAAACATTATCCGCTGCAGCCGCAACCGTAGCTGAGAGAGTTGTCTTAGTGTCTGAAGGGAGCCAGAAGTACAGACCAGCACTACCAGTATTATAGTTGGTGCCTGTCAGCGTGACAAGGCCTTCTGCGGAATAGACGGGATTGCCATCGCTGCCAATCGTAATCGTGACGAGCGGGGTCTCCTCCGCCCATGCGCCCGATGCCGCTGTAAGTAGCAGCGCGAGCGTCATTATATATCTTGATATTGTTTTCATATATTGTATTTCTTTATGTTGTTTATACCTTTTATATTATATATGAGAGTGTCAGTTCCCACGTGTGAGGATGTGCGCTTAGTAACCTACTCTTACGTATTTTGCGTCAGGTGTGGAAGCTTGTGTGTACTCAGTCCAAGAAGAACCATCGCTGCTGGTCTCAATCTTGCCGGTGAAGCCTGCTCCCTTCGCGAGGGTGGTTTTGTTGGTATTAAACACTGTATTTCCAGGACTCTCTGCCCACAGCTTGCCACCATAGACGGTGACGGTGATGGCGCTATCATAAGAAGAAGCCATAATTCCATAGCTATTAGCACCTGTTCCATTACTTGCGGCCTTTACCTCGCCTCCGTAGATATTCATTTCGCCGCCACCGCTTAGGTAAATTCCGTAACCGTCACTACCAGTATATTTAGCATCAAGCAAGCCGCCATATACGTTAATCGTATTTACGGCAATGATGCCGCCATTGCTAGTAGAATATGCTGTTACCTTGCAGCTGTGAACTTCCAACGTGGTCAGATAATCCATAGCATAAAGACTTGTGGTATTAATAACCAGTTCGCCATTCATCTTGGATTGGCCATAAATGCTGAGATTTTTTTTATCATTATAAGGACTACTAATTCGAGTAGCAGTCAACTTGGCGCCGTCCTTGATAATCAGGTCGACATTACCCGTTAACCAAATTTTTCCATTGATGGTGACTTCTCCCTCCACCACATAGGTGCCTGCTGCCCATTCGATATTCTCGTCAGCATTCTGCACCGTGGTAACCTCTGCCGGAATATCCGTTTCCACCAGTTTATTCTGGTTGGCATCCCACTTCAAATAGGCGTTGGGGTTAACCTTCTTCACGGCCTTGACGCTCTTTACTTTGCGCGAGCCGCTGTAGGTTGCGGTGACGGTCTGACCCTTCTTAGCTGGGTTGGGATCAGCCTTCCACTTGTCAGTCTCGGGTGTGCCTTCGGCAAACTCAACCTTGTAGGTCGGTGCAGCGGCGAGGGTTACCTCGAAACCGTTGGCGGCCTTGATGTCGCCGTCGCTGAAGATCTCATCGTCGAGTTGGCTGTCGTTGCCCTTGATGTAGTAGTAGACGTAGGCTGTGCCCTCGGCGAGCTTCTCGGCGGTGGGCACGTCGGCTGTCCAGGCGTCAGCAGCAAGGGCGAGCAGCTCGGCGTCGGTCTTCGCGGTCTGGCTGACGTAGTACATCACCTGGCCCTGGGCCAAGAGCTCGGCGATATTGGGGATGTTGGCCACGGTGCCTTCTTTGACGATGGCGCCGTCCGTGGTGGCGGGCACGTCATTGATAGCCGTGGGAGCGCCGCCGGTGGCGAAGGCTGCCTGGGGGTAGTACTCCACGTTCATGAACACATTTCCCGCAGGCAGATTGAAGCCCGTCGTCTTATTCGCAGCGTCCCACGTGATGGGGAAGGGGAAAGTGGTGGGAGCGCCGTAGTAAACATCAACAGAGGATGTAGACCAGTTGTCATTTCCCTTTCTCGACAGTGTCACACTCTCGGCATTGATGTCCGTGACGGTAATCACGTCGGAGCCGTAGGTAATGGTGCCTGGCGTCACGCCTACGTTGGCTTCAGTGAATCCACCTCCATATAAATTGCCTTTCTTGATAACCAGTTTGGTGATAACACCTTCACTAGTTGTGATGGTTGCAGGATTTTTACTTACATATAAATAATTTTCGAATTCACCGAATCCTGTAGCTGTAACCGCTCCCGAGGACGTGGTGCTAGAATTTATTGTCACCATTTTCTCCTCGGCCCAGGCGCCCGTCGAGATTGCGAATAGCGCGACGAGCGTCAGTATTGTTTTGGCTAAAAGCCGACTTTTTTCACGCTTGGCAAAGCTCAAGCAAGCTTGGCTCTGCTCTCGCTTAATCAAAAAGTTCTTAATTTGTTTCATATTCTTATTGTTTTTATTTATTATTTCTTTTTTCTTGTTGCAATCTCCAACAAACATGAGACAGTGACGGATATTCATATTCACATCGAAAAGCCCGAAAAGCCCGAAAGGATGACTTTCGTTTCTTCCGTGTCTTTAGATGTTCTGAAAACAATTCGCCGAAACATCTTCTGATGTCTCGGCGGATAATTTCAGGGGAATAAAGTCGGTAGCGTCAGAACAGGTCTGAGTGCGTGCCTGTTCCAGTGAACAAGAGTACCAATTCCGTATCGTTTTGCTCCCAAATCAGAAGCCAATCGGGTTTCAGATGGCACTCCCAACAGCCATTGTATTGTGCCGACAACTTGTGTGGGCGATATGTGGCAGGCAACTTACCATCGGTCTCAAGCAGTTGGATGGCCGTCTTGAGCAGTTCCATGTCGTAGCCGCGCTTACGGCAGCGCTCCGTGTCCTTACGGAACGTCTTGGTCATTCTGATTTCGTACATGCGCTCAGATGCCTAACGACTT
>JAEEGG010024622.1_pt1 | contig 11662 bp, 7 predicted proteins | sample 9134161 | NCBI WGS metagenome assembly JAEEGG01 (sample SAMN16246543, study PRJNA631951) | gut metagenome | biome: gut microbiome; feature: rumen; material: CR-attached | host: Bos | place: Iran: Karaj | collected 2018-10 | reverse complement strand
CGCGGTCACCCTTACGGATACGCTGTGCAAGTTCGACCTCCTCCTCTACCGTGATAAGTTCCTCACGACCAATTTCCTGCAGATATTTGTCAAGTGATGCGCTTTCACGGTTGGTTATACTCTTTGTAATCTTAAGTTGCCTCATTGTCAGTATGTAGCTTTATAGTTCCAACAAATTAAAATCGCCTATTATTCTGAAATAAGCGAATTGGGTGCAAATTTACTTAAAATAAAATTATAATACGGCCTATTTGACGCGAAAAAATTGAAGTGGTTTATCCGACCACTCCAATTTTTCATTTCAACTGCAACGACAGCCTTATTCTTTGGCAAGGTCTATTGCATACATCGCTCTACGTCCACTGGGATATACGCCCTGGATAAACAGCACCTGATTGGGTGATGAAACGGCCTCCTTGTAGATTCTTTCAACATCCTCGACAGATTTAATCTGCTGTTCATTTATTCTGAGGATTATGTATCCGCGCTGTACGCCTTCGTCTTTCAGGATTCCGTTATTGACGGAGCTTACCTGTACGCCATAGCCGATGTTCAACTGACGGCGGGTCTGCTCGGGAACTTCCTGGAATGTGGCTCCAAGCACCTCCATATCGGCAGCCTTGACAATATCGGTATTGCCGCGGGCATTCTTGAGTTCAACATCAAAAGTCTTTTCCTTCTTGTTGCGAAGCAGAGTGACTGAAACCTTGTCGCCGGGACGGAAGCGGACAATGATCTCCTGAAGTTCGTTCATTGTCTTGACCTTCTTTCCATTGATGGCGGTGATAATGTCACCTTCCTTAATTCCTGCAGCAAGAGCGCCTCCACCATCAGCAACACCTGATACATAAACACCGTCGATAGCATCGCCGAAATCAAGGTTTTCGTTTCTGGGATCCTGACGCATATTCAGGACATCACCGCCCTCGATACCGAGCATGGCGCGCTGTACGGTTCCGTATTCCTTGAGGTCGGCCACGACTTTCTTGACGATTGTGGTCGGGATGGCGAATCCATAGCCTGCATAAGTACCTGTAGGTGACTCCAGGGCTGCGTTTATGCCGACCAGTTCACCACGTACGTTAACCAGAGCTCCGCCACTGTTACCCATATTGATGGCAGCATCGGTCTGGATGAATGATTCTATGCTTTCGGCTCCCTCATAGATACCGATCTTACGGGATTTGGCACTTACAACACCTGCGGTCACACTGGAGGTGAGGTTGAACGGGTTACCTACTGCAAGTACCCACTCTCCCAGCTTGAGTTCATCAGAATCGCCCATAGGAACGATCGGGAACTCATCGCCTTCAATCTTGATCAATGCCAGATCCGTATTGGCATCGGCACCGACAAGAGTAGCAGTGAAGACCCTGTTGTCATTCAGTGTTACCTGAATCTCATCGGCATTCTCAACAACGTGATTGTTGGTGACGATATAACCGTCCTTGCTCAGTATGACACCTGATCCGTATCCTACCTGAGGCTGAGACTGATACTGGCGCTGACGGGGACGTCCGCCGAAGAAGTATTCGAAGATGTCAGGATACTCCTGATAGGTCTGAGTGCGGCCCTTTACCGTTGATTTGATATGAACTACGCCATGTACGGTCTTTTCGGCTGCCTCTGTCAGGTCAACAGGTTGCATTTTGCCGGCAGAGGGCATGGCAGCTTGAGAAAGCGTAGTATAAGGAGCGCCTTGCTCCGTTACATAAACGACTCGGTTGTTTTTCTTGTTCACAAGGTTTGTGGTTATCACTGATGCTCCTACGCAGCAGCATACCAGAACTACAAAAGAAGTGATAATCCTAATTGCTTTTTTCATAGCTTTATCTCCTATTTTGGTTAATTAATCGGTTTGTATTAACAATTGTCACATCCAAATATATACAACTTTCGGACCAATGTTGCATATCAAGAGCAACTTTTGCCAATAATTAACCATAAAACCTCCAATTTAACACTATAGGACTGATAAAAAAAACGGGCAGAGCACATGAGGCCCTACCCGTTTATGTTCAGTGAAAGTAATTACTTTAAGCCGAATAACTCGTCGAGAGATATCTGCTGAACAGTTCCAAGAGACTTGAGATAATTCATATCCAGGTCATTGACGTCACCGAGAATACCGTAGATGTAGGTACGGCCCTTGACCCACTTCTGCTGACAAGCAACCAGATCCTCCATTGTCAAACCTGCCAGATTGTCATAGACCTTTTTGGCAAGAGGCTCGGTAAGACCGAGTTCCTTGGCATTGAGGTAGCTGTTCAGGACGGACATTCCGGTGGTACGGCTGGTACGGAGCACAGATTCCAAACCTGTCTTGGCAATCTCAAATGACTTGTCAGACTCAGGCATCTCATTGATTATAAGATCAAAAGCCTCAACTGCTGCCTTCAGCTTGTCATTCTGCGAGCCGATACGTGCGTAGAAGGAGTATGTGTCATCAAGATATGAAGGTGATGACAGGTAAGCTCCGGCGTTGTATGCGAGTGCCCTGGCCTCACGCATTTCCTGGAATACGATGGTATTCATACCTCCGCCGAAATACTCGTTGAAGAGCTCGATTGCGGGAACATCATCCATTGAGAAGGTCTCACCGCGGTCTGAATACTGGATGTAGTTGAACTGGCGTGAGTCATAAGGAGCGATGAATACCTGAGGTTTGTCAATAATCTGCTTCTTGGTGTACTTCTTAACCAGTTTCTCAGGATTATCAGAGCACTTGTGATGCTCAGCGATTACGTTCTTGGCCTGAGCCTCATCCTGAGGACCGTAATAGAGAACGGTATGCTCCTTGTTCAGAATGCTCTTGACCAGTCCGAGCAGCTGCTCTGAGGTAAGTGCCATCACCTGTTCATCGGACAGGGTGACTGACTTGACATACTCGGGGCCGTAGATGATATAGCGGTTCAGAGCGTTTGAGCAGTTGTTCTGGTTTGCCTTTGCCATCTGACGTGCCATGAGTTCATCCTGCTTGAGGTTCTCGAGAATATCCTCATCGGGGATAGCGTTGAGCATCAGATCTTCGGTTATATCCAGCATCTGTCCGAGATTCTCGGCCAGACCGTTGACTGAAACCGTCATTGTGTTGTCATTGACAATGAAGCTGTGGTTTCCGGCAATGGTGTACTCCTCAAGAGCCAGTTCCTCGGCGCTACGGGTCGGGGTGCCCAGATATGAGAGGTAGTCAAAAGCAAATCCCAGAGCAGGATCAGTGCTGTTACCGATATCGAAACGGAATGTGGTCGCAACTATATCATTATTCTCATTCTTCTTGTAAAGCATCTCTATGCCCTTCTTGAACTCAGACTTGGAGAGATCCTTCTCATAATCCACGAATACGGGCTCGATAGGAGCAACCTCAGTCTGAGCGATCTCAGTCAGGAAGGCACTCTGCTTGTCACGGTTGGTAGCAATAGGAGTGATTGCGGGAGCGATAATCTTGTTGTTCTTGGGATTAACGCCCTGATGCTTGTAAACGACTACGTATGAATTGTCAGAGAGATACTTGTTGGCCCACTCTACTACATCGGCCTTGGTAACCTTCTCCAGACGGTCAAGTTCATGAACCTCATCGGCCCAGTCAGAACCCTTGATGAATGAGTTGACCATCATCATGGCACGGCTGCTGTTGGATTCCAGCTGACGCATCTGACGCAGTTTGATATTGGCGATGGCAGCCTGGATCAGAGACTCATCGAAATCACCGGCGCGGAGTTTTGCTACCTCGGCCAGGACAAGTGACCTTACCTCATCCATTGACTGACCGTCTTTGGGATAGCCCTGGATCAGGAAATCACAATAGTCCATGCGGTCATACAGCTGTGATCCGGCATACAGTACTTTCTGAAGCTGGTTAAGGTCAAGGTCTATCAGACCAGCCTTGCCGTTGGTAAGGATTGATGAAACTATTCCGGCTATCTCGGACTCCTTGTCCTTGACACCGGGAACGCGCCAACCGAACAGGAGGAAATCAGACTCATTGCCGTATACGTGTCTCTCAACGGCCGATGTCAGCTCATCCTCGGGCTCATACTTGAACTCGGGAATGGCAGGATTGGGTTCCCATGTTCCGAAGTACTTCTCAATAATGGCCACGAACTCATCGGGATCAAAATCACCTGATACGCAGATGGCGATATTGTTAGGCACGTACATGGTTGACTTCTGCTTCTTGATGGCAGTGATTGAAGGGTTCTTGAGGTGTTCCTGTGTGCCGATAACCTGCTGAAGTCCATAGGGATGCTTCTTGTAAAGAACGGAATCCATTGCATAGATTGAATTCTCGGCATCATCATTGAGGTACATGTTGTACTCTTCATATACAGCCTCCAACTCTGTGTGGAATCCGCGGATAACGAGATTGCGGAAACGGTCTGCCTGAATACGGGCCCAGTTGTCTATCTGGTTTGAGGGGATGTTCTCCTGATAGCAGGTCATATCCTCAGAAGTGAAAGCATTGGTGCCCTGTGAACCGATCATTGACATGAGTTTGTCATACTCATTGGGGATTGAAATCTCTGAAGCGGCATAACTCAAGCTGTCAATAACATGATAGATTGCAAGGCGCTCCTGAGGATCGGTCTTGGTGCGATAGATATTGAACTGCTCTTCAATCTGGTCAAGCAGAACCTTCTCGGCCGCATAATCAGTTGTACCGAAACTCTCGGAACCCTTGAACATGATATGCTCCAGGTAGTGAGCAAGACCGGTATTGTCAGAAGGATCATTCTTACCTCCGTTGCGGACAGCGATGTAAGTCTGAAGTCTGGGCTGTTCCTTGTTGACGGACATGTAAACCTTAAGTCCGTTGTCAAGAGTGTAGATCTTAACCTTCATGGGGTCACCCTTGACGGTCTCATACTTGGAACATGATACGACACCGAGCAGCATCAGCGCTGCTACAGCAAACAATGATAGTTTTTTCATCTTAAGTATGTAAATAAAAACAATTATTCTTCAGGAAGGAACATGGGATCCCAAGCCGGCAGCTTCTGAGGCTTCTTGTTCAGGAGTTCCAGAATATCGGCAGGAACATATTTCTTCTCCACCACAAGGCGGAACATATACTCGTTGAACCACTCATCGGTCATAATAAGGAAGCCCTTGTAGCCCGATGAACTGCCCCAGCTGTTCTCAACCATCCATTTCTTGGAGGCGCCGTTGTCATCCAGGTCAACAGCCATCAGAGTCATGGCATGAGATGAGCCGCTGGCATGAGTCTGGACACGCTGTTTCTTGTCCATGGGGAACTGGGTGTCAAACAAAGAAGCATAATCCATATTGGCCAGATCAAGGGTACCCTTGTCTGAATCCAGATACTTTCTGACATCACATGAGAAATAGAGGGCGGTATTGTCCTTTATGGATGCGATAGCCATCTCCTTGATACGCTCAATGGGCAGATTGATATAAACCCAGTTGTCACCGTCATACACGTGACGGTCATACTCTATCTCGTATGTCTTGTAGTATTCACGTACCGGATCATTCATGAACATAACGTAATTGTTCTCAAGATCCTGGCCGATGAACTCGTCGTAGAAACTCTTGGGAGTGTAGGTCTTGCGGCTTACGAACTTGCCCTTGGAATCATAACGGGCCCACTCGAACTCGGTGGGAGGCACGCCCAGACACTTTACCAGAATACCGTAGATCTCAGTCAGCATCTCAACCTTGCGCTTGGAGGCATCGGCCGGCTTGAGTTCACGCAGTTCCAGTCCAAACTGACGCAGTTTCTGTGACAGGATGGAGCGCATATCGGCAGTATTGTTGCTCTGATATGTTTCTGGCATAACATCCTTGGGCACTACGCCGTACTTCATGATCAGGTTGGATACGCCTGTGAACTGACCACCGTCACCTATGGGGTTCTCGAACAGCCAGTCAACCTCGCGGTCATCAACAGACTTGGAGCGGGTATCGATAATAGCCTGCAGGAAAAGGTTGGACTTTTCAAGCAGGTCATAGAATGAGCAGTAGTTCTGGGAGAACTCGAACTCACCCAGGTCATGAGTTGTTATCATCTTGGCTCTGAGTACGTTCAAGCCTGTAAACAGCCAGCAGCGTCCGGAAGATTTCTGGTTTGTAATGCCTTTTGTTGTAACCTTGTTGGAAAAATGGGTGTCTATCATAGCAAGGTTATCGGCATTAACAGCCAATGTGGAGATAGACTGACCGGCAAGTGCGTTGCGAACCGCTTTCTCGGCAGGAGTGTCATTGTATCCTTTGCGGATCTGTTCAAGCATTCCATCGGTGATTCCTCCGTTCTTTTGGGCAAAAAGAGGAAGCGTGCACAATGCAAACAACAATAAAATCGACTTTCTCATATTTAGTGTATATTAATTAGAATGCAAATATAGAACATATACAATTATGGTGTAGGAAAATATGCGTAATTTTGCGGTCCGAAAGCTGACCGGTCTGCCGCTGTCCCTTACGGGGCTGAGGAAAGTCCGGGCGACACAGAGCATTCCACTTCCTAACGGGAAGCAGTCAGAAACGGCTGATAAGCGCAGAAGAAAACAACCGCCGCAAGGTAAGGGTGAGAAGGTGGGGTAAGAGCCCACCAGGCCTGTGGTGACACAGGTGCTGTGCGCCTTGGAAGTTGCAAGTTCATGTATACCGGCGTCAGAGGGCTGCTCGCCTGAGCCGGAGGGTAGAACGCGCGTAACCACAAGGTTACGGAGCCATGCCGGTGACGGCTGGTCAAGATTAATGGCAGACAGGGAAAGTACGTGTACTGACCCTACAGAACCCGGCTTACAGGTCAGCTTTTGTTTGACAATCATAAAACTCAACATATGAAACGGGTACGCTGTCCCAAATGTGATCACTACAACACTTTCGACGAGACTCTCTACAAAGAGGGTCAGTCACTGGTGTTTGAGTGCGAAAACTGCCGCAAGCAGTTCCGCATTCGCATAGGAACAAGCAAGCTGGCAGCCACTCAGAGAGATGCAGACCGCAAGAAAGAGGTAAACGACCTCGGATTCGGCTCCATCACTGTCGTGGAGAATGTGTTCGGCTTCCGTCAGAGCTTTGCACTGCAGGAGGGCGAGAATATTATCGGCCGATACAATCCCGGTGACAGCATCACCATCCCGATTGACACCAACGACCGCAGTATGGACCGACGCCACTGCGTCATTACCGTCAAAAGAGAACCTACCGGAGAGTTGAGCTATACACTCAGGGACTTCCCCAGCCTGACCGGCACATTCCTTGACAACCGCATCCTGGGAGACAGGGAAAGAGCCCGGATTGAAGACGGCGCCATAATAACCCTGGGAGCTACGACGATAATACTCCAGGCACCTGAACAATAAAAAAAGCCGCACCTTACTGATGCGGCTTTTTTGATCGGTTATTGTTTTATCAGAACACCTGTTTCTTTACACTTGGTGTGAGGATACAAATCTTGAACTTGTAATTCTCAAGGTTATCATGGAAATTGAAATCATTCCACTCCAACACTATTGTAACCAGGCCTTTTTCAACTTCAAAACGCATGTTCTCAGTTACAATTGTACGGCCATCCTCAACCGGGAATACGTTGGGAAGAGGTACATCTATACTACCGTCGCACAAATAAACCATCACGGCACCCTCATCCATCACTGAAGAGGTGATTTCAGGAAATCTGAACTGCTGATAAACATAGTATCCCGGTTCACCCTCTCGCCCTGATGACAACCATTTATTTGCAGGAGCGTCCTCATAGTAAACCTGAAGATCGGAACCTATCTCATATTTGTCATAACTACATCCGCAAAAAATCAATGCGACAACCAAAAGGGCTAATACATTTTTCTTCATAACAATTAATTTTAGTATTCTGCCTATATGACGAAACAAACAGATTTTTGTTAATGCAACAATTGCATTATTTAATTATCCCTATAATCTGTCAGTCCCTGGCTGGATTTCTGACCATTTTTTGTTTTTGAAGCGCGGATAGTAATAGGCATTGAAACCTTATATCTTACAGGCTGGCCGTTCTTGGTTGCGGGAGTCCAGCGGGGCATGGCCTTAAGAAGTTTAAGAACCTCCTGATCTATTGCTTCGTCAAGTCCTTTAAGTATTCCGACGTATGTTATATCACCTGATTTCTCCACAGTGAACTCAACTTCCATCTTTCCTCTGACGGAACGTCTCTGAGCCTCCTCGGGATATTGGAAGTTTCTGTTGATGTACTCGTACATCTTCTCTATCCCACCCTTGAACTCGGGCTGGGTAATAACATCGGCTGTCTTTTGTACGGGTGCAGCAGCTGAATCCTTATCGGTCTGGGCAACAGCCGGACCAAAAATGGGTAACAGTGCTAACAGCAAGGCAAGTTTTCGCATCGTGTTTTTTTTATTTTTCCGTATAGTTTGATAGTTTACAAGGCTCATGGTTAAATCCAAACGGAAAATCTTAACATTTTTTCTCAAGTGCGGTCACAACTTCAACATGTTGCGTATGGGGGAACATATCGACAGGCTGAACTGCAGTGACGCGGTAACCCTGATCAAGCAACGCCAGGTCTCGGGCCTGAGTTGCAGGATTACAGCTTACATAAACAATACGTTTGGGAGCAGCCTTGAGTATCACATCAACCACATCCGGATGCATTCCGGCACGTGGAGGATCTGTTATTATGACATCGGGAGTACCGTGTTCTGCAATGAAACTTTCATTGAGCACATCCTTCATGTCACCGGCAAAGAACTCAGTATTGTCAATATTATTCAGGGCTGCGTTAACCTTGGCATCCTCAATGGCCTCAGGCACATACTCAATACCTACCACCTTCTTTGCTCCGGCCGATATAAACTGTGCAATCGTACCTGTTCCGGTATAGAGGTCATACACCACCTCGTCCGGTTTGAGAGCGGCAAGCTTACGCACTACAGAGTAGAGACGGTATGCCTGACGGCTGTTTGTCTGGAAAAATGATTTGGGTCCGATCTTGAACCTGAGATTCTCCATGGTCTCATATATGAACTCCTCTCCGCGGAACACATGAACATCCAGATCACCGAAAGTATCGTTGCACTTGTTGTTAATGACATACAGCAATGAAGTGATCTCAGGAAAACTGTCTGAGATATACTGCATGAGTCCCATGAACTGCTCATTTTCAGCGGGATTGGTAACCTTGGCCTGCAGAAGAACCATTATCTGCCCGGTGGTTACTACACGTACCATCATATCACGAAGGATACCCTCCTGTGAACGCAGGTTTATGAACGGAATTCCATGCTCAACGGCGTAATCATACGCAGCATTGCGGATACGGTCCGATATCTCATCCTGAAGCCAGCACTCATTGATGTGGAGCACCTTGTCAAACGCTCCCGGAATATGGAATCCAAGTCCCGGCTGCTTACGCTGAGCGTTGTTTTCAGGGTTATCAAGCTCTGTCAGTTCCTCCTGAGTGAGCCACCTCATGTTACTGAACGAATACTCCAGTTTGTTGCGGTAACGCATAGTCTCTTCGGACCCCAGGATCGGGCTGATTTCAGGCAGCTCGACTTTGGCTATTCTGGTGAGGTTGTCCACCACCTGCTGCTGCTTGTAACGGAGCTGTTCCTGATACGGAAGATTCTGCCATTTGCAGCCTCCGCAAATACCGAAATGGCGGCAGAACGGCACGGCGCGGACATCGGACAGTTTATGAAACTTTACGGCAACTGCCTCTGCATAACTGTGTTTCTTCTTGAGAATCTTGAGATCCACTACATCTCCGGGTACTACAAAGGGTACAAAAACCACAAGGTCATTGATCCTGACAAGGGATTTGCCCTCGGCAGCCACTCCGGTAATGGTAACATTCTCAATTATGGGTTGTTCGCGTCTCTTTTTGGACATAATGATTTCTTTTGGGATGCAAAGTTAGTCAATTCAACGGCTGCTAGGGGAAAATCGTAACAATTATTACTCAAAAAGAGAAAATAGAGCGCATAAAAACACATCTTTTAATAATAAATGAGTACCTTTGCACCCGCTAAACGAAAAAGGACTTATCCTATCGCAAGACATAAACAAAACAACATATTCAATTTATTTATGAGCGAAAAAAGAGTTTACAAGTTCGGAAACGGACAAGCTGAGGGAAATGCCCAAATGCGTAATCTGCTTGGTGGCAAGGGAGCGAACCTTGCTGAGATGAATCTGCTTGGTGTACCGGTACCTCCGGGTTTCACAATCACCACTGATGTTTGCAACGAGTATTACCAGATTGGTCGCGACAAGGTTGTTGCCATTCTGAAGAACGATGTTGAGGATGCTATCCGCCACATCGAGAAACTGATGAACTCAAAGTTCGGTGATGTTGAGAATCCCCTTCTCGTATCAGTACGTTCAGGTGCCCGCGCCTCAATGCCGGGTATGATGGATACCATTCTGAACCTGGGACTCAATGACGAGGTTGTTGAGGGTCTGTCACGCAAGACCAACAACCCCCACTTCGCTTGGGACAGCTACCGTCGTTTCGTACAGATGTACGGTGACGTTGTTCTGGGTATGAAGCCCCTGAACAAAACCGATGTTGACCCCTTCGAGGCAATCATCGAGAAGGTTAAGGAGGAGAGCGGCGTAGTTCTGGACAAGGACCTGAGCGTTGACGACCTCAAGAAGCTGGTTAAGCTGTTCAAGGCTGCCGTTAAGGAGCGCACCGGTCACGACTTCCCCACCAGCGCTATGGATCAGCTCTGGGGCGCTATCTGCGCAGTATTCGGTTCATGGAACAACGAGCGCGCTATCCTGTATCGTAAGATGGAGGGTATACCCGATGAGTGGGGTACTGCCGTATCAGTTATGGCCATGGTATTCGGTAACATGGGTGACACATCTGCTACAGGTGTATGCTTCAGCCGTGACGCCGCTACCGGTGAGAACCTCTTCAACGGTGAGTATCTGGTTAACGCACAGGGTGAGGACGTAGTTGCAGGTATCCGCACTCCGCAGCAGATCACAATCGAGGGTTCAAAGCGTTGGGCTGCTCTGGCTGGCGTATCTGAGGAGGAGCGCAAGGCCAAGTATCCTTCAATGGAAGAGGCTATGCCCGCTATCTACAAGGAGCTCGATGCTCTTCAGACAAAGCTTGAGAACCACTACCACGATATGCAGGATATGGAGTTCACCGTTCAGGAGGGCAAGCTCTGGTTCCTCCAGACACGTAACGGTAAGCGCACAGGTACCGCTATGGTTAAGATCGCCATGGACCTGATGCACGAGGGTCTGATCGACGAGAAGACCGCCATCCAGCGCTGCGAACCCCAGAAGCTCGACGAACTGCTCCACCCCGTATTCGATAAGAACGCTCTTAAGAAGGCTAAGGTTCTGACCACCGGTCTTCCCGCTTCACCGGGTGCCGCTTGCGGTCAGATCGTATTCAATGCCGATGACGCTGAGGCTTGGCACAAGAACGGCCACAAGGTTATCATGGTACGTATCGAGACCTCGCCTGAGGATCTGGCCGGTATGGCTGCTGCCGAGGGTATCCTGACATGCCGCGGCGGTATGACCAGCCACGCTGCAGTTGTTGCCCGCGGTATGGGTAAGTGCTGCGTATCAGGTGCCGGTGCACTGAGCGTTGACTACGTTAAGAAGACAGTAAAGATTGAGGATGTTGTCCTCAAGGAAGGTGATTATATTTCAATCAACGGTTCTA
>JAEEGG010024617.1_pt1 | contig 11665 bp, 11 predicted proteins | sample 9134161 | NCBI WGS metagenome assembly JAEEGG01 (sample SAMN16246543, study PRJNA631951) | gut metagenome | biome: gut microbiome; feature: rumen; material: CR-attached | host: Bos | place: Iran: Karaj | collected 2018-10 | reverse complement strand
AAGCAAATATGATTATGACAATTATAAGTACTTCAACTCAACAACGTATCAAATAACAAAGTACAGCTTGAGTGATAATAAGACAGAACTTGAGGCGGCAGATGATGTGGCTCGCGTAAAGTGGGGCGGCAAGTGGACGATGCCAACTGCTGCTCAGATGACAGAGCTTGTCAATCAATGTTACTGGGTTTGGACCAAAAACTATAATGAATCTGGAGTGGCAGGCTATATAGTGTTCAAAGCGAAGTCTGTTGAAGATAAAGGCTCTGTTGTGGACGTGAATTCGTCTTTGTCTTTGGCTTATTCTTTGTCAGACACGCATATATTCTTGCCGGCTGTGGGCTATAAGGATTCGTATCAGTCCTATTTAGGAGAGGCTGTGTGTTATTGGACTAAAACGTTGGATGATGAAGATGAATATTATGGAATACGCTTGTATGCTGAATATTACAGTGGCAATGAGTTGATACGTAGTATTGTGCGTTTTAGTGGAATGTCTGTGCGCCCAGTATTCAATTAGTGGCTTAATGAAAAATAATCAAATCATTATGAAGAAAATATTAATGACTCTTGCGGCAATGACGGCGACGGTGGCGGTCATGGCGCAGTTTTACGTTTATAAGAATGGCGAGGTTGTGTATCGGATTACTGACGATGTCGCAGATTCCATATCAACAAAAGCTCTGAATTACTACACAAGCGATGGCTCGGAGAACGGGCATGATTATGTTGACCTTGGATTGCCCTCTGGTACATTGTGGGCAACCGTTAATGTCGGGGCTAATAAGCCTGAGGGTTATGGAGATTATTTCTCTTGGGGAGAAACGGAAACTAAGGACAATTTCACATGGGACACATACAAGTACAAAACAGAAGGGGTGTTCACGAAGTACAATTCTACCGACGGTAAGACGGTACTTGACGCTGAGGATGATGCGGCGCGTGCTAACTGGGGCGGCAAATGGCTGACACCAACCAGGGAGCAGATGAATGAACTAAGGGCAGAGTGCTATTTCGTCAAGACAAAAAATTATTATGGGACAGGTGTCGGAGGCTATATTTTCTATAAGCCTAAGGATGAATATGACAAGGGTGATTATTCCTACAGCGTGCCTAAGGATAAATACAAACTCTCTGATGTGCATGTTTTCCTGCCTCATGCAGGCTTGCGAAGCGCCGATGGAACATATTATGCCGGAGAAGTCGGCTACTATTGGTCTTCGTCCCTATATAGTAGTGATGAAAGTGAGGCTTATCAATGGGATTTCGAAGGGGTATTCTTATTCTCTTTGTCAGGCTTTGCTCGTGGAATAGGATATTCAGTTCGTCCTGTGTTCAAACGATAATTTTTTTATGCTACCGACAAATAGGGCAGGGCAATGGGCTCTGCCTTTTTTGTCTTATTTTATTGTACCTTTGCGCTGTTTTTAAGCATTTTGATTTATGGCAATTCTGAATTTTCTGAAGAAACCGATGAACCTGTTGACCTTCGCCGCAGTGATGAGCGTGGTCAATCTCGTTTTTTACAACATTCCGTTTTTCACGTTCGTGTGGCAGAGCTCGCAGTCGGAGTTTCCGGGCAAGCTGTTGCTGACAGTCTGCTTCGTGTTGGTCATGATAGTGGCGAACTTCATGGCGTGCTATCTCGTCATGTTCCTTATGCGGTATGTCGGCAGGGTGCTCATCGCCCTTTGCCACTTGCTGAGCGCGACGTGCGTCTTCTTTATATACAAGTACAACAACTTCATGGACGAGACCATGATAGGCAACGTATTCAATACCCGCTACTCCGAGGCTTCGGGCTTCATGACGTGGCAGTTGGCGCTGTTCATCGTTGTGTTTGGCGTTATTCCAGCAGTCTATGTGCTGACGCAGAAAGTGAACTACGGTTCGTGGAAGAGATTCGGAGCGTCTGTCGGCTCGTCGATACTCATTGTGGCGATACTCATCGTGGTTAATGCCAACCAGGTGCTTTGGATAGGAAAATACGACACCGAGCTGGGCGGAAGGCTTATGCCGTGGTCGTACATCGTGAACACAGTGCGTTTCTACAACGCCAAGCACCAGAAGCAGAAGGAGGAAATCAAGCTGCCTGACGCCACCATCGCCGACCAGGAGAAGACCGCCGTGGTGCTCGTCATAGGCGAGTCGGCGCGCAAGGCCAACTTCTCGCTCTACGGCTACGGCAGAAACACCAATCCGAAACTCTCGCAGCAGGAGGGGCTGCTCGTTTATCCAGCCGTGTCGGGCGACACCTACACGACTGCCGGCACCAAGTGCATACTCGAGTACAAGGCGACTGGCGACCTCTACGAGATACTCCCTAACTACCTCAACCGAGCCGGTGTCGATGTCTCATGGAGAACGACCAACTGGGGCGAACCGCCTGTCCACATCGCCGAGTATCTGACCGAGGACAGCCTCGTGGCTCGTTATCCGGGCGTGAACAGAAAGTATGACGAAATCCTCTTCACTGGACTGCGCCAGCGCATCGAGTCCAGCGGCAAGAACAAGGTACTCATCGTGCTGCACACTTCCACCAACCACGGACCATGCTACAGTTCCAAGTATCCTAAGGAATTCGAGGTGTTCAAGCCGGTGTGCGTGAACGTGGAGAACGCCAAGGACTCTATTCCTGAGCTTGTGAACGCATACGACAACTCGGTCCTCTATGTTGACCATCTCCTGAACGGACTGATAGACACGCTGCGCACGGTGCAAGGCTGGAACTGCGCTATGCTGTTCGTGTCCGACCACGGCGAGTCGCTCGGCGAGAACGACCTGTTCATGCACGGCGTGCCTATGAAGATAGCTCCTGCGGTGCAGTACGAGATTCCGTTCCTTGTGTGGACAACTCCGGGTTTCCGCACGCCTAAGAAGATTAACCAGACCATCGACCAGCATTATGTGTTCCACACAGTGCTTAACTTGCTGTCGGTGCAGAGCCCGGTTTACGATGCAGAGCACGACTTGTTCCAGAAACCGTAAGCCAGAGCATATAACCGCAAACAAAAAGAGAACCCGCGAAGGTTCTCTTTTTTCTTTATGCTATTTCTGTTTTCTCAGGAAGTAAGCGTTCTTGCCGAACAGCGACCTGTTGAACCATTCTCTTTCGTTCCATCCCTTGCTCACGACAAGGTGGACGTAAAGCAGCGGCACGGCTACTCCGATTATGCTGCCGGCGAAGCAGTCCTGCAGGAAGTGCTGCGAGAGGTATATTCTCGAGTAACTGCCGATTATCGGGAAGATGAGCAGTGCCGCCATGGCGAAATAGCGCAGGCATTGTCTTTGCCATGTGGTGTCTTTCCTTGAATAGTAATAAGACAGCAGCAGAGCGCCTATGGTGAAGAATGTGAAGAACGTGCTTGTGTGTCCCGAAGGGAACGACAGGCTGCGGTTCATTCTCACGCCATCGACCAGCGGCAGCAGGTCTATCTGTCCGAGCTGCTCGAAGTATGTCACGGGGCGCGGTATCTGGCAGATGCGCTTGATGATGAACACGACGATGGCGCTCGTGGCCTCCGATGCCGCGAAGACGTACGCCGCTCCGGCACGCCAGAACAGCAATGCCAGTCCGGCTATGATGTACAGCGGGAACTCCGCCATCTTGGTATAGTAGCGGAAGAATGTGTCGAGCCCCTCGGTGTGGAAGGAATTGAGCAGCAGGTGCAGCTCGGCTTTGGTGTGTGTCGCCATCGCCACCGCCATCACGACTAACAGCACGATGAAACTTGTGAAAAAGATTCTGAAGAAAGTTTTCATTTGTATGTCTTTTTGTTTTTACTTTTTATCCTTGCCGAACACTCTGTTGAGCGACAGGTCGCGCACGTCGTAAGGGCTGTCGCCGCCGCCGAGGTGCTTGTGGAACCATGCGAGGTGCGCAGCGTAGTAGAGCGGCATCGACTTCACGTCGTTAGGCCAGTGTCCGTCGTTGGTGAAGACTATCAGCTGCGACTCTATGTCGAGGCTCTGCAGTGCCGAGAAGTATTCCAGCGACTGCGTGTAAGGCACGCGGAAATCCTTTTCGCCGGTGATTATCAGCGTCGGCGTGCTGAAGTCCTTGATGTACTCCGACGGCGAGAACTTGACGTACTGCTCCGAGTCCCAAGGCCGTCCCTCGAGGTCGAAGTTCGGGAACCACAGCTCCTCGGTCGCTCCCCACATCGATTTCAGGTTGTAAACGCCCATCATCGACGCCAGGCACTTGAATCTCTTGGTCTTGGCCTGGAACCAGTTCATCATGTATCCGCCGAACGACCAGCCCATGGCGCCCATTCTGTCCTTATCGACGAACGGCAGCTTCTCGAGCGTGTCGCACACTGCCATCAGGTCGTCGAACGGCTTGCCGCCCCAGTCGCCGGAAATGGCTCTTGTGAAGTCCTGTCCGTAGCCCGTCGAGCCGTGAGGGTTGCAGAACGCCACGATGTAGCCTCGTCCGGGATAGACCTGCCAGTCGCCGCGGAACGAGTTGGTCCATTGCTGCTGCGGGCCGCCGTGCACGTTCAGCACCAGCGGGTATTTCTTCTTCGGGTCGAATCCGTGCGGCTTTACGATGAATACTTCTATGTCCGCTCCGTCCGCGCCTTTCACCCACATTATCTCGGCGCTTCTTATGTCAACCTCGTTTTCGAGTTTGTCGTTGAAGTGCGTTATCTGTTTCGGCTCTTTGTCGCCTTTCGCCAACGAGTACAGCGCCGACGGCTTGCCCACTGTCGTGGCTGCGAATACGATGCCGCCGTTCTTGTCCACGTCGAACGCGCCTACGGTCACCTCGTCGGTCAGTTGTGTCAGCTTGCCGTCCAGAGTCACGTTGTAGAGTCGTCTGTGTCCTGGGGCTTCGGCGCTGAAGTATATCGACTTCGAGTCCGCTGCCCATTTGTATCCGTCCACCCAGTTGTCCAGAGCTTCGGTCAGCACCTTCTTTTCGCCGTTTTCTCTGTTATAAACGACCAGGTTTATCATGTCGGATTCGTATCCCGGTGTGAGTTGCTGCTTGTAGGCAATGTATTTCCCGTCGGGCGAATATTGCGCGTCGCCGTCCCAGCCTTCGTTGCTTGCGGTGATGTTTACGAGCTTTTTGCCGTTTATGTCGGTAATGAATACGTCGGAATTGGTGTTTGCCTCGGGGTGCTTGCTCCTGTTGGATGAGAAGCAGACCTCTTTGCCGTCGGGCGAGATGCCGAATCCGTTGCCTCCGCCCAGCATGAAGACAGGGGAGTCGTAGTCGCCGGGCGTCAGGTCTGTGTATGTGCCTTTCTTTGTGTCAAAAAGGATTATGTGCTCTCTCTTGCCGTCGTTCCACGATGTCCAGTGGCGGTAGAGCAGCGAGTCGGCAACGTGCGCCTGCACCGGTCCGTCGGCCGCTTTCTTGTGGTACTTGTGGTTCAGTTCGTTGTCGGCGCCGGCTTCGGGGTAAATCTTGCTTGAGAACAGCACGTATCTCTCGTCGTTTGACAGCACAGCTCCGCTTGCGCCCATCGAGAAGTTCGTCACGGCCTTCTTCTTCGCGCCTTTCTTTGCGCTCGCTCTGAACAGCTGTTCGTGGCTTGAGTAGTCGCCTTTCTTCTCCTTGTTCTTGGCTTTCTTGTCGCTTGTGCAGAAATACAGTTCCTTGCCGTCGCGGCTCCATGCCAGTCCGCTGCACCAGTCCAGAGTCATGACGGTCTCTTTCTTTTCTCCGTCGCGGTCGGTTATGTAGATTGTGGTTTTGCTCTCGCCCTTCTCCAGGTTCTTCTTTGCCACAGCCATCGCTATCTTCTCTCCGTCGGGCGATATGGCGAAGTCCGCCACACTCTCGATTCTGTACAAGTCGCTTATCTCGAACGCTCTCTTTTCTTCCGCTTTTGCTGCCATTGTTGCTATCGTTGTTATTGCTGTTAATAGTGTTGTTAGTCTGTTGTTCATTTTAATGTTTGTTCAATGCTTGCCCTCTCGCATCGTTTCTTTTCTCGCTTGTTAAAATATCAAAGTTACGATAAATTTATAATCGCTATGGGTTGATGCTGAATTTTAAGTCTTTTGTACTGCTTATGGAGAGGCGTTTTTCTTCTTGTCGCTGATTATTTCTTACATTTGCCCTCATGGCAAAGCACAACGAATTAGGCGCGAAGGGCGAGGAACTGGCGAGACAGCTGCTCATCGACAAAGGCTACCAGATACTCCACACCAATTGGCGATACCGCCATGAGGAAATCGACATAATCGCACGGACAGGCTCAACGGTGGTCTTCGTTGAGGTGAAGACGAGGGTGACGGCATGGCACCAGTCGCCGGTCGAGGCTGTGGACGACGCCAAGATACGCCACTTGGTCTCTGCCGCCGACCATTTCATGACACAGCTGGACGACGACTGCGAGTTCCGCTTCGACATAATCTCCGTTGTCGTGTCGCCTTCGGGCAACGTGATAGAGCATTACGAGGACGCTTTTTTGCCGCCATTGCTGTAGGCTTTCTGCTAAAAATGCTATATTTGTGAGATTTAGTTTTTATAAGCATGGAAGAAAAGAAGCAGTCCAAAGGACTAAGCATAACAATAAGCCCTGAAGTGGCAGAAGGCGTTTATTCAAATCTCGGTATCATATCGCACTCGTCGTCCGAGTTCATAGTCGATTTCGTCAGAGTGATGCCGCAGCAGCCTTCGGCAGTAGTGAAATCCCGCATAATCCTTACTCCAGAACACGCGAAACGCTTGATGCTCGCGCTCTCCGACAATGTGCGCAAGTACGAGGCTGAGTTCGGCGAGGTGAAGCTGCACCAGAACCAGGCAGAGGCAATGCCGCCAATGCTCGGTGCGGATGCGTAAATAACGAATAATCATTGACTTATGGCACAACAGCGTAACACTAACGAGGAATTTGACATCGTCACAGCGGAATGCCGTGCGCTCTTTGTCAACAAACTGAAGGACTACGGCGCGGCGTGGAGAATACTCCGTCCGCAGTCGCTGACCGACCAGATTTTCATAAAGGCCAGCAGAATAAGAACGCTCGAGACGGCCGACGCCATGGTGGACGAAGGCATTAAGTCGGAGCTCATCGGCATAGTCAACTACGCCATCATCGGCATGATACAGCTTGAACTCGGATACGCCGACAAGGAGGACATGACGGCGCAGCAGGCCACCGAAGCCTACGACCGCAAGATGGAGGAGACCAAGGCGCTTATGAAAGCCAAGAACCACGACTACGGCGAGGCTTGGCGCGGCATGCGTCCGGAGTCGTACACCGACCTCATACTCATGAAGCTCAACCGCACTAAGCAGATTGAGGACAACGACGGCAAAACCATAGTTTCCGAGGGCATTGACGCCAATTACAAGGACATGCTCAACTATGCTGTCTTTGGACTGATAAGAATACTTGAACAGGACAACGAAAAATAAAGCGAAGATATGGAAAGCGTAAAAAAGATAGTTTTTCTGATAGCGAGGCTGGCTGTAGGAGCAGTCTTTACATTCTCCGGATTCGTTAAGATAATAGACCCTTGGGGCACTGCATACAAGATACAGGACTATCTCGAGGCGATGGGCGAATTCTTTATGAATTTCTCGTCGTTCGCTTTCGTGGCGTCTGTCATTCTGGCTACGGTGGAACTCGCAGTCGGCGCGAATCTCTTCTTCGGCATCCGTGTCCGCCAGAACGCGTTTGTGGCGGCGGTGCTCATGCTGTTCATGACTCCGCTCACGCTGTGGATTGCCATAGAGAATCCTGTGCATGACTGCGGATGCTTCGGCGACGCTGTCGTGATAAGCAACTGGGCGACGTTCTGGAAGAATGTCGTGCTCGTTGTGCTCATTGCCCTGATATTCATTTTCTTGAAGACATACCGTTGCCGCCTGACCAAGACATGCCAATGGATTATAGAAGGCTTCACTGTCCTGTGCGCTTTGGGACTGGCCGGCTACTGCTACAGAAGCTTGCCTATCGTCGATTTCCGGCCTTACCACATCGGCGCCGACATACGCAAGGGCATGGAGATACCAGATGACGCCGAGCAGGACGTTTATGACACAAAACTGATTTACGAAAAGAACGGTGTGCAGAAGGAATTCACCATCGACAATTATCCTGCGAACGACTCCACATGGCGCTTCGTGGACCAGAAGTCGGTGCTGGTGAAGCAGGGTTATGTGCCGCCGATACATGATTTCACTATAGACACCGAGGACGACGGCGACGTGACCGAGGAGTTCCTCGATGACAAGGGCTACACATTCCTGATTATAAGCTACGACCTGAGCAAAGTCAACTTCAACGACCAGAAGCGCGAAAAGATTACCGACCTGAATGCCTTCGCGCTGAAGAACGGCTACAACATGTATCTGCTCACGGCTTCGGTAGATGAGGATATTCAGAACTTCCGCAACACTGTCAGTCAGGACATCGTCGTTGGACTCACCGACAAGATAACGCTCAAGACTATCATAAGATATAACCCTGGAGTTGTGCTGGTGAAGGACGGCGTGATTATAAACAAGTGGCCTTTGCCTGACGTTCCGGAGTTCAAGGTGCCGCTGGAGAAGTCTAAATACGGAATTGTCGCTCCTACGCATGAGCGTCGCAACGTGCTAGTCGCATTGCTTATCTGGCTGATACCTATGCTTGTGCTGTCCGTTATGGATCTCAAGCTCAACCGCGGACGCGACTGATATATGTTGCATAACAATAGCCGTTGAGTGACAAATACGTTTTTGTTTGAGTATATTTGATATGACTTTTTTCGAAAAACTTCATTATCAAATAACTTAAATCTAAATATTATGAGAAAGAACATTGTAGCAGGAAACTGGAAAATGAACAAGACCCTTCAGGAAGGCGTGGCTCTGGCCAAGGAACTGAAGGACGCTCTTAGCGGCGCAAAGCCTAATTGCGAGGTCGTAATAGCCCCTCCGTTCATACATTTGGCCAGTGTGGCTGACGCTGTGAAGGGCAGTGTGGTGAAAGTGGCTGCTCAGAACTGCAGCGACAAGGAAAGTGGAGCATACACCGGCGAGGTCAGCCCTGCGATGGTCGTTTCCACAGGCGCGTCACACGTCATACTCGGACACTCCGAGAGACGTTCGTACTACGGCGAGACAAATGCTGTGGTGAAGGCTAAGGTAGATGCTGCCATAGGCAACGGACTGAACCCAATCGTCTGCGTGGGCGAGGTACTCGAGGAGCGTGAGAACGGCAAGTTCTTCGACGTGGTTTCGGCTCAGGTCAAAGAGTCGCTCTTCCATCTTGACGCTTCGGCGTTCGGCAAGGTTGTCATAGCCTACGAGCCAGTATGGGCGATAGGCACAGGCAAGACCGCTACAGCCGAGCAGGCGCAGGAGATGCACGCGTTCATCCGTAACCTGATAGCAGAGAAATACGGCAGCGAGGTGGCAGAGAACACTTCGATACTTTACGGAGGCAGCTGCAAGCCTTCCAACGTCAAGGAATTGTTTGCAAACAAGGATGTTGATGGCGGCCTGATAGGCGGCGCTTCTCTCAAGGCGGCCGACTTCATGGGCATCATAACTGCATTTTAATAATTGAATATTTATAGTCCCGGTCCTCAAAAGCCGGGACTTATTGGCTAAAAATGTTTATAAGAGATTCATTAGAGACACTTGGAAAATACCTCTTGCTCATGTACAGGGTCTTCGGAAAGCCTGACAAGTGGAAGATGTATTTTCGACAGCTTTTGCTGGAGATGGAGACGCTTGGTCTCAGTTCGCTCGGCATAGTTATCATCATTTCCATATTCATGGGGGCGATAATGGTTATCCAGATAAAACTTGATATGGATAGCCCTCTGCTGCCTATTTACACAGTGGGACTCGCCACGCGTGACGTCCTTCTGCTGGAGTTCTCCTCCACGATAATGTGTCTCATACTTGCCGGCAAGGTCGGTTCCAACATCGCCTCGGAGATAGGAACGATGAGAATTACCGAGCAGATAGACGCCCTGGAGATAATGGGTGTGAACTCTGCCAATTTCCTTATTCTGCCTAAGGTTTCGGCGTTCATCATTATGATGCCGATGCTTGTCATCATAAGCATGGCGATGGGTATGATAGGCGGTTACTCGGTGGCGCTGTTCTCGGGCATCGTGACGGTCACAGAGTTCGAGATAGGACTGCAGTTCTCGTTCGTGCCTTACCATGTGTTCTACTCCATATTCAAGTCGCTTGTATTTGCGTTCATCATCTCGTCGGTGGCGTCGTATTACGGCTACAATGTCAAGGGCGGAGCGCTCGATGTGGGAAAGGCTTCGACAAACGCAGTTGTCAACAGCAGCATACTCATACTGCTTAGCAATATCGTGATTACTAACTTTATGCTGGCTTAACCGAAAAAACATTTCACCCAATGATAGAACTTATTGATGTCCATAAGTCGTTTGACGGCACTGAGATTCTGAAGGGAATTTCCGCGAAGTTTGAGTCCGGCAAGACCAGCCTTATCATCGGTCAGAGCGGCTCGGGAAAAACGGTGCTCATGAAGAGCCTGATAGGTCTGCACCGTGTGGACCAAGGGCAGATTATATACGACGGACGAAATATGCCAGACATGTCGTTCAAGCAGTTGCGCGCTCTGCGCCGCGAGATGGGCATGCTTTTCCAGGGCTCGGCGTTGTTCGACTTCATGACGGTGCTCGAGAACGTGATGTATCCGCTTGAGATGTTCTCGAACATGACAGCGATAGAGATAGAGAAGCGCGCGAGGTTCTGCCTCGGCCGTGTCGATTTGGTGGAGCGCAGTTATTCGCTGCATCCTTCGGAGATAAGCGGCGGTATGCAGAAGCGTGTCGCCATAGCCAGAGCCATAGCCCTGAATCCTAAATATCTGTTCTGTGACGAGCCGAACTCTGGTCTCGATCCTGTTTCGAGCTTGGTCATCGACCGCCTCATAAAGGAAATCACAGAAGAGTTCAATATGACCACCATAATCAACACCCACGACATGAACTCCGTCATGGAGATTGGCGACAATATTGTCTTCATAAAGAAGGGTTATATGAAATGGCAGGGCAGCAACAAGCAGCTTTTCAACAGCGGCAGCGAGGACCTGGACGAGTTCGTCTTTGCGTCAAACCTCTTCAAGGCCGTGAAGAACGCTCACGATAAGCACGGCGCAAGCATCTGATGCGGTGTGGCGGTTGCTTAGAAAGCAATATTATATGAGGTGTTTGAAAGGGTACAATGGTTTCTGTCGTTTTTGTTGAATGTGTTTTCTGGTTTTAGTTTACTATGCAAGCTGTTAAAATTAAAAATTTTTGGTCATATGTGTGGTTTGTGTTCTGGCCAACGATCATCATACTTTTTATAGATGTCTTTTTCCTATCTTTTTCTATATATCAGTCTATATATCAGTTATTTTGTGAAAACTCTATATATCAGATTCTTTATGAAAAAAGCGTCGTTGCCATAATTTCATACGTATTAGCAATAATCGCAATAATATGGCAGTTCAGAAATGTGTTGGTTACGTATTTAAAACCTTTAGTGAAAAGAGAAAAACGTGGATGTCCGCTAAACTCCCTGATAGAGAATGGTGGAAACAAAAAAGATTTCAAGAATTTCATAAAGATTAATCATGAACTAACTCAAGGCGCTTATAGTTATACCCGTGATGATGAGGAGGGAATTCTTGAGAATGAGAAAATTAGCGAGATTCTGACAAAAAATGAGAAAACT
>JAEEGG010024616.1_pt1 | contig 11665 bp, 11 predicted proteins | sample 9134161 | NCBI WGS metagenome assembly JAEEGG01 (sample SAMN16246543, study PRJNA631951) | gut metagenome | biome: gut microbiome; feature: rumen; material: CR-attached | host: Bos | place: Iran: Karaj | collected 2018-10 | reverse complement strand
GTTCTTCGCCCGAGACGCATTGCCGGATAGTGAGAAGTGAGAGGATAGACTCACCTCTCACTACCTACACCGCCTACATCGACCCCATTGCTGGCACCACCAAGCGCACGGGCGATGCCGAGGCCGACCGCAGGGGAGCGGAATATCTGCGCAACGACCCCAAGGAGAATGCCGAGCACGTGATGCTGGTGGACCTGGCCCGCAACGACCTGTCGAGAAACTGTCATCATGTGAAGGTCGACTTCTACAAGGATTTGCAATACTATTCGCACGTCATCCACCTGGTGAGCCGTGTCAGCGGAGAGCTCGACGATGATGCCGACCCCATCAAGACGTTCATCGACACCTTCCCAGCTGGTACGCTTTCGGGAGCGCCGAAGGTGCGCGCCATGCAGCTCATCAGCGAGTACGAGCCACATAACCGTGGCGCCTACGGCGGCTGCATCGGCATCATCGGGCTCGATGGCTCGCTCAACCAGGCCATCACCATCCGCACCTTCGTATCGCGCAACGGCGAGCTGTGGTTCCAGGCCGGAGGAGGCATCGTGGCCAAGAGCGATGTGGAGTATGAGCTGCAGGAAGTGAACAACAAACTGGGGGCTTTGAGAAAGGCCATCCTCATGGCAGAGAACATGTAACAGAAAGGGCATATTAGCAATGAAAATAGTAATCATAGATAATTACGACTCGTTTACATACAACCTGAGTCATTTGGTAAAGGAGTTGGGCGCCGAGGTCACCGTCGTGCGCAACGACCAGTTCCACCTCGACGACCTCGAGGAGTTCAGCAAGATCATCCTCTCGCCAGGGCCTGGCATCCCGTCGGAGGCCGGACTCCTGCTCGATGTCATCCGCACCTATGCTGGCCGCAAGCCCATCCTGGGCGTCTGCCTGGGGCATCAGGCCATCGGCGAAGTGTTTGGCGCTCAGTTGGAGAACCTCAGCAACGTGTTCCACGGCGTGGCAACCCCCTGCACCATCATCGCCGACGACCCCCTCTTCAGTGGCATCGAGAGGGACATCACCGTGGGGCGCTACCACTCGTGGGTGGTGTCGCGCGAGGGCCTGCCCCAGTGTCTCGAAGTCACCGCCGAGAGCCCCGAGGGGCAAATCATGGCCCTGCGCCATCGCCAGTTGAACGTGCGTGGCATTCAGTTCCACCCAGAAAGCGTGCTCACCCCCGACGGCAAGAAGATGCTGCAGAACTGGATGTTCCTCTGAGCAGCAGAAAACAATGATAATCGGTAGCCGACCATCAATTCGTCAATACAAAAACTTACAAATAGAATCGATATGCAACAGACAATGAAAGAAATCCTGAACAGGATGCTGAACCACGAGGAGCTGACTCGTGAAGAAATGAAGACAATCCTGGTGGGCATCACCCACAGTGAGTATCCCAACGAGCAGATTACGGCGCTGCTGACGGCGCTGCAGATGCGGGGCGTGACTGTCGACGAGCTGCTCGGCTTCCGCGACGGCATCCTCGAGACTGGCGTGCCCGCCATCCTCAACGCCGACCGTTACATCGACGTCGTCGGCACTGGTGGCGACCGCAAGAACACCTTCAACATCTCCACCACCGCCTGTTTCGTCATTGCTGGGGCGGGCTACAAGGTGGCCAAGCACGGCAACTACGCCGCCACCTCGGTCAGTGGTGCCTCGAACGTCATACAGCACCACGGCATCAAGTTCACCGACGACATCGACCGCCTGAACCGCTCGCTCAACGAAGCCGGCATCGTCTACCTGCACGCACAGCTCTTCGCCAAGGCCATGAAGTTCGTGGGACCCATCCGCAAGGCGCTGCAGTTTCCCACCATCTTCAATCTGCTGGGACCCATCGTCAATCCTTCGCAGCCCAAATGCCAGCTGCTCGGCGTGGCCAACCTCGACCAGATGCGCCTCTACCATCAGGTCTACCAGAAGATAGGCACCGACTATGGCATCGTGAACTCCATCGATGGCTACGACGAGATCTCGCTCACGGGCGACTTCAAGGTGACCACCAATCACTATGAGCGCATCTTCCGTCCGCAGGATTTGGGCTTCGACATTGCCAAACCCGAAGAGTTGGTGGGCGGCGCCACCGAGGAGGAGGCCGCACAAATCTTCGACAGCGTGCTGGAGAACCGCGCCCTGCCGGCCCAGAAAAACATCGTGCTGGCCAATGCCGCCTTTGGCATCCAGGTGCTGGAGAAGGGGCAGAAGAACATCGAGGAGTGCATCGCCATCGCTCGCGAGAGCATCGACAGCGGCAACGCCCTCCGCACGTTCAAGAAATTCGTGGAATTAAACAGCTGAGCGCATGGACATCTTGCAGGAAATAGTGGCCCACAAACGCCAGGAGATAGAGCAGCTCTGCGCCAAGAAGGCTTCTTTGCGCGAGGCTCTGCTGCGGAGCGACACCGGCATCATCGCCGAGTTCAAGCGTCGCTCCCCGTCGAAGGGCTGGATCAAGGAGGAGGGGCGTGCCGACATCATCCCGCTGTCGTATCAGCAGAATGGCGCTGCCGCCCTGAGCATCCTCACCGACGAACACTACTTTGGTGGCTCCGACGACTTCATCCGCCAGGCGCGCCAGACGGGGGTCACACTGCCCATCCTCTACAAGAACTTTGTCGTCGACGAGGCGCAGCTCTATGCCGCCGTGCTCTGTGGTGCCTCGGCCGTGCTGCTGATAGCTGCCTGTCTCGACAAGAAGACGTGCAAGCATCTGATGGACAAAGCGCACCAGCTGGGCCTTGAGGTGCTCTTGGAGATGCACGCCGAGGAGGAGCTGGAATATGCCGAGCTGGAGCCTGACCTCTGCGGCATCAACAACCGCCATCTCGGTTCGTTTGTCACCGATGTGCAGACCAGCTTCCGCCTGGCCGAGCTGCTGCCGAAAGATGCCGTGAAGGTCAGTGAGAGCGGCATCAGCAACCCCGACACCGTGAAGCGTCTGCGCCAAGCCGGTTTCCGGGGCTTCCTCATCGGCGAAACCTTCATGAAAGCCCCCTATCCCGGCCAAGCCCTCGCCCATTTCATCGGAAATCTCTCAACTCCTCAACTCCTAACTCCTAACTCCTAACTCCTAACTCCTAACTTCTCACTCTCCAATGGTAAAGGTCTGTGGCATGCGCGATGCCGATAATATCCGCGAGGTAGATGCTTTGGGCATCGACATGATGGGCTTCATCTTCTGGCCCAAGTCAAGCCGCTACGTCAGCGAGCGTCCTGCCTATCTGCCTCAGCGCGCCCAGCGCGTTGGTGTCTTCGTCGATGAGGATGTGGAGCAGGTGAGGCGCACAGCTGCTGACTACGCCCTCGACTACATCCAGCTCCACGGCGCAGAGCGTCCCGCGTACGTAGGCCAACTGCGCGAGTGGCGAATCATCAAGGCTTTCAACATCGCCACAGTCCACGACTTCGCCCAGACCAAGCCCTACGAAGGCCTCGTCGACTTTTTCCTCTTCGATGCCAAAGGCAAGTCGGTGGGCGGCAATGGCGAGAAGTTCGACTGGGATGTCCTTCAGGCGTATGCGGGCGGCACGCCCTTCCTCCTGAGCGGCGGCATCGGCCCCGACGATGCCGAGCGCGTGAAAGCCTTCCATCATCCCCAGTGTGTGGGCATCGACCTCAACTCGCGTTTCGAGAAGGAGCCAGGATTAAAAGATATCATCAAGTTAAAGACGTTTTTGAATCATGAATAAAATCAACCAACTCTTCGCCCAACGAGGCGACCGCAAGTTCCTCAGCCTCTATTTCTGTGCCGGCTGTCCAACGCTTGAAGGCACCGGCGACGTGATTCTCACCATGCAGCGCCGAGGCATCGACTTCATCGAGGTGGGCATCCCCTTCAGCGATCCGCTGGCCGACGGCCCCGTCATCCAGGGAGCCGCCACCCAGGCGCTGAAGAACGGCATGACGCTGCATAAGCTCTTCGCCCAGTTGAACGCCATCAAGGACGACGTGGAGATTCCGCTCATCCTCATGGGCTATCTCAATCCCATTCTGCGCTATGGCATCGAGGCGTTCTGCCAAAGCTGTGTTGAGGCGGGTGTAAGCGGAGCCATCATCCCCGATTTGCCTTTCGACGACTACCAGAACATCGTGAAACCCATTGCCGACCGCTACGACCTGCGCATCATCATGCTCATCACGCCCGAGACCAGCGCTGAGCGCATCCGCTTCATCGACCAAAACACCGACGGCTTCATCTACATGGTCAGCTCGGCCGCCATCACGGGTGCCCAGAAAAGTTTCGACGAGCAGAAGCAGGAATATTTCCGCCGCATCAACCAGATGAATCTGCGCAATCCCCGTATGATAGGCTTTGGCATCAGCAACCATCAGACGCTTGAGGCCGCCCAGAACAACGCCGCCGGTGCCATCATCGGTTCTAAGTTTGTGACCTTGCTGAACGAAGCTGAGGGCGATGCCGACAAAGCACTCGACAGGCTGTTTGAAGCGCTCTCTGAACCAGAACCTCATCCACTGACGCTATGAGCAAGATTCCATTCACCAAGATGCACGGCTGCGGCAACGACTATATCTATGTCAACGCCATGCTGTACCCCATCGCCGACCCTTCGGCCTGCGCCATTGCCTGGAGCGACCGTCATAAGGGCATCGGCTCCGACGGACTGGTGCTCATCGACCGGTCGCCCATCCCCGAGGCCGACTTCTCCATGCGCATCTTCAACGCCGACGGCTCTGAGGCCATGATGTGTGGCAATGCCTCGAGATGTATTGGCAAATATCTCTACGAAAGGGGACTCATCGCCAACGCCTCGGCAGAGGACGAGGTCTGCGATGGCAACGAGATGCAGGTGAAGCTGCTCACCCTTTCCGGCATCAAGACGCTCTATCTTCACATTGCCAACAACGTTGTCGAGAGTGTCACTGTCGATATGGGCGTTCCCGTTTTCGATGACGAGAACCTCTTCAATCCCCACTACGCCGAGAGCCTGTCAGCCACCCTTGCCTCTCGCAGTGGGGGAAGGGAGGAGGCTGCACTCTTCGTGTCGATGGGGAATCCCCACTATGTCATCTTCACCCACGACGTGGAGCAGGTCTCTGCGACGGGACCACTGTTGGAGCATCATCCTGCCTTTCCCCAGCGCTGCAACATCGAGTTTGCTACTCCCCTTCCGTCTGCCGAAGAGGACGCCAAGGCTTTCCGCACTCGGGTGTGGGAGCGTGGCAGCGGCATCACCCAGGCCTGTGGCACTGGTGCTTGTGCCACCGCTGTCGCCGCCTGTGTCACTGGCCGCGCAGGGCGCCAGGTGCAGATAGTGATGGATGGCGGCATCCTCAGCATCGAGTGGCGCGAAAGCGACAATCATGTCTACATGACTGGTCCCGCCGCCTTCGCCTTCGACGGCGAGGTGGAGGGGTAGGGAGGACCATTCCTACTTTTCCGCCTCACCACTATAATATTTCAGCGGTTTGCCCGTTGATAATCATAAGAACTTGAAAGCAGAAATGGTATGAGAAAGATGTTCTTCATGGCGATGTTGTTCGCTGTCGGGATGAGTGCTGCGGCACAGGACGAGATAGAAACAACGATGGGCGCAGATGTGGTGAGCAACTATGTCTGGCGTGGACAGGACCTTGGCAGCGTGTCGCTGCAGCCTATGCTCGGAGTGGGATGGCGAGGGCTGTCGCTCGCTGCTTGGGGCAATGTGGGCCTGTCGGACCCTGACGACACGAAAGAGATCGACCTGACGCTGGGCTACACCATCGGCGGCCTGAACATCGGCATCACCGACTACTGGGTGAGCAAGGATGGTCTCGACCCGCAGGGGCGCTATTTCAAATACGATGCCCATGGCACGAACCACGTCTTTGAGGCAAACATCGGCTACGACTTCGGCTTCGCCTCGCTGCAGTGGTTCACGAACTTCTCGGGCAACGACTACAAGGACGACGGCAAGCGCGCCTATAGCAGCTATGTCGAGGCCACCGTCCCCTTCAAGCTTGCTACGGTCGACTGGACGGCTACGGCAGGTGCCGTCCCCGCTGCCACCGATTACTACGGCACCACGGGCTTTGCCGTGACCAACCTGTCGCTGAAGGCCACGAAGGACATCAAGGTCACCGACGCGTTCTCCATTCCCGTCTTCGCGCAGTTCGTGGGCAATCCCTGTTCGCAAAAAGCCTACTTGGTGTTCGGGCTGACGCTGCAACCATAATAGAAGAAGCTCCTGAAGACCCAGACCCTCCCCCCTGCCCCTCCCTAAAGGGCGGGGAGTGGTTAGTCTTGCCGTCCCATTCCTATTGGCAAGTCTATATACTCCCCGCCCTTTAGGGAGGGGCGGGGGGAGGGTCTGCTAACAATAAAAGGAAGGCTTCCCCCAATCGGAGGAAGCCTTCTTTCGATATTGGCGCTGAGTGTAGGTTTACACCAGTCCTTGAGCCATCATGGCCTTGGCCACCTTCATGAAGCCGGCCACGTTGGCACCCTTCACGTAGTTGATGTAGCCGTCGGGCTGTGTGCCATATTTCACGCAGTTCTCGTGAATATCGTTCATGATGCGCTTCAGGTAGTCGTCCACCTCTTTGGCTGTCCAGCTCAGACGCTCGCTGTTCTGCGACATCTCCAGTCCGCTGACGCTCACGCCGCCGGCGTTGCTGGCCTTGCCCGGTGAGTAGAGGATCTTGGCATCCTGGAAGATCTTGATGGCTTCGGGCAGCGAGGGCATGTTGGCACCCTCAGCCACAGCGATGACGCCATTGTTCACCAGAGCCTGAGCCTCGTCGCCGTTGATCTCGTTCTGCGTGGCGCAGGGCAGTGCGATGTCGGCCTTCTCGTACCAGGGGCGCATGTTGGCGTGATAGACAGCCGTGGGATACTCCTCCACATACTCCTTGATGCGTCCGCGCTCGATGTTCTTCAGCTCCATGATGTAGTCGAGCTTCTCGCGGTCGATGCCGTCGGGGTCGTAGATGTAGCCATCGCTGTCGCTCATGGTCAGCACCTTGGCACCCAGCTGTAGACACTTCTCGGCAGCATACTGTGCCACGTTGCCAGCGCCGCTGATGAGCACGCTCTTGCCAGCCAGCTCAATGCCGCGTGTGGCGAGCATGGAGGTGAGGAAGTAGACGGTGCCGTAGCCCGTAGCCTCGGGGCGGATGAGTGAGCCGCCGAAGGGGATTCCCTTGCCGGTGAGCACGCCCTGGAACTGGTGGGTGAGCTTCTTGTACTGTCCGAAGAGGTAGCCTACCTCGCGGCCGCCCACACCGATGTCGCCAGCGGGAACGTCCTCATCGGGACCAATCACGCGATAGAGTTCGTTCATGAAAGCCTGGCAGAAACGCATCACCTCGGCGTCACTCTTGCCACGGGGCGAGAAGTCGCTGCCGCCCTTGGCACCGCCCATAGGCAGCGTGGTGAGCGAGTTCTTGAATGTCTGCTCGAAGGCCAGGAATTTCAGAATTCCCAGGTTGACAGACTTGTGATAGCGCAGTCCACCTTTGTAGGGGCCAATGGCGTTGTTGTGCTGAATGCGATAGCCCATGTTGGTCTGCACCTGTCCTTTGTCGTCGACCCATGTGACGCGGAATTCCAACACTCTGTCGGGGATGCACAGGCGCTCGATGAGGTTCGATTTCTCAAACTCAGGGTGCTTGTTGTACTCTTCTTCGATGGTTGGTAGCACTTGGCTCACTGCCTGGATGTACTCCGGCTCGTTGGGGAAACGCTGTTTCAAGCTTTCCACTACTTGTTGCGCATTCATAATCTTTTACCTTTACGTTGAACTATAATGTTATGTGTGGTTGTTGCTGTTGGCGGTTGCAAAGGTAAAGCAAAAAGTTGGAATCTGCAACAATTTATCCAAAAAATTTCACAAAAACTATCTTTTTGTCGCAAATTAATGATTCTGGTCAACGTTTTGTAACCTTTCTGCGCTCGCTGGGCTTCATTTTTGCGTAGCGCCGCCATTCTTGTGCGCCGTTGGCGCATCGCTCCAGATAGTCGGGTTCGTACATGTGGGCGTAGGCTTCTATTTCGAAAGGGTTCAGATAGTAGGCGGCGTTGTGCATATAGCGGTTTTGTGGCAACGCGCGCACGTAGTACCATATATATAATATGTAGAAGCAGAGCCATGAGTTGTGGGTGGCCTGCGCCTGTCGCAGGTGTATGGTTTCGTGGCGTTTCAGGCTGCTATGTATCAGGGGCCGTTCGTTCAGTGCATCCGCTTCCTCTTGCGTATGCACCACGATGTGTCCGAAAAAGGTCAGTGCTTCATATCCTTTGCCCAGCCAGAAGCTTTCTTGCAGGATGGGCATCTCGGTGATGCGGCTGGGTCGCCGTGCCGTCAGCATCAGCCATAGCAGTCGGAAGGGGTTGCTCATTTTGCCAGCAGCTTCTCTATCTCCTCTTTCAGCTGTCGGTCGTTGATGTCACGTGCCACGATGTTGCCCTTCTGGTCGGTCAGGATGTTGGCTGGCAGGGTGCAGATGCCCAGTTGGCCGAGCAGTGGCGACTGCCATAGCATGCTGTCGCAGATGTTGGGCCAGGTGATGCTGTCGCGTTCCAGCAGCTTCAAGCCCTCGGCGGGGCTGGCATCGAGGCAGATGCTCATCACAGCCAGGTTCGAGTGCTCCTTGCGCAGGTTTTTCAGTTGGCGCAGGGTGCCTTGCGACTCATAGCTCCACGTGGCCCATGCCACGATGACGTTGGCGTCTTTCTTCAGCGAGCTGTTGGTGATGGTGTCGCCTTTGGTGCTGATGGCCTGGAAAGCAGGCAGGGGGCCTTCGCTGCGGTTGTTCACCAGCTGCCCCAGCATCAGGTGCAGTCGTGTCAGGGGTTGGTTTTGCGGCTGCGCCTCGTGCAGGGCCGTGGCCATCTTCATGATGAGCGGATAGTCGGGCGAGGCGTCTTGCAGGAAGAAACGCCGCAGCAGATAGACGCTGACGATGGATGCGGGATGCTCGTCGATGAAGGCTTGAGCCTCCTTTTTCACGTCGGGTGGCACCATGTCGGCCGTCTTCGTGCGGAAGGTGGTCATCAGGTTGTTCTCGTCCGAGCCGGTGATGGTGGTCTCGCGCAGATGGGTGACGTCGCCTTCCATCTTCACGCTGGTGTTGGGCAGTGCGAAGACGGGCAGCTCGGAGTAGTTGGGGAAGAGCATCACCAGCGTGAGCGTGTCGCGCAGCAGTCGCTCGTAGACGAATCTGCCATCGTTGACGGCGATGGTGTCCTTGGTTCCTCGGTCCAGGCTGTATAGGAAGAACTCTCCCTGGTTCAGGTTCTTGAATTGTCCCTCCAAGCGGAATCGCCCGTCGTGGCGTGAGCAAGCGAAAAAAAGAAGAGAGGTAAAAAGCCAGAAAACGACGGCCGATGTGTGCGTGTTGCAATGACGTGTCATCGTTTTTTGGCTTTTTACCTCACGGTGGGTTATGGTTTGGGGCTGTGCGTCACTTCTTGACGTTCAGCAGCTCCAGGTCTTTGGCAGCGTAGGTGGCCAGGGCGGGGTCTTTGGCCAGTGCGTCGGCCAGTGCCTTTGCGGCGGCGGTGTTGTTGCCTGTGCGAGCGCTGACGATGGCCTTCAGATATTCGGTCATGGCGTCGGCATTCTTCACGTTGTTCAGCGTCTGTGCGGCAGCTTGGTAGTTCTTGTTCAGCAGCTGTGCCAGTGCGGCGCTGTTGGTGGCCAGTTTGCCGAAGTCTTGCTGTGCTTCGGCATACTTGCCCTGTGCCAGGTGCAGGTTGCCCATCACCTCGTTCAGGCCGTTGGCGCCGGTGGCCCTGGCGATGAGTTGCTCAGCCTGGGCGATGTTGCCCTGCTGCAGTGCTATCAGTCCCAGGTTGGCGTTGGTCTCGGGCAGCGTCTTGCCGATGCGTGCAGCCTTCTGCAGCCACTTGGAAGCTTCGTCGTAGTTGCCCTTGGCATATTCAATCATGGCCACGTTGTTGAAGGCGCGTGCGTCGTTGGGGTACAGCTCGGTGGCCTTCTTGTAGGCGTTCTCAATCTGGTTGTAGTCGTTGCCATAGAGTGTTCCGGCATAGAGCAGCTCCTCAACGCTGAGCTTGCTGGGGTCGCTCTGCAGCTGGCTCTTGATCTGCTGGTCGTCGCGACCCACCACGTCGTAGTTGATGGTCATGCGTGCGCGACGCAGCTGGGGCAGGATGCCATCGGCCAGCTCGCGGAAGGCGCTGCTGATGTTCTTGATTTGCTGCTCACGCTCTTCGGGGTCCTGATACATCGAGAGCACGCGCAGGATGACGTCCTTGTCCTGGATGTTCGAGGCGCGCACCAGCTCCTGGAATCCCTCCCAGTCCTCGGCGGTGTACTTGGTGTCGAGGTTGGCGTTCACGTTGGCCTTCTTCATCTCCTTTTTCACATAGTCGGCAGCCACGTCCTGACGCTTGCCGGCCAGTCGCTCGTTGATGTTGTAGCCACCGTCAGGCGAGGCGTAGGCCGACACCTCGATGTTGTCGAGGTTCAGCTTCTCCTGGTCTTTGGCAATCTCGCCGAGCAGGCGCACAAACTCCTGCACCGAGTTGTTCTGCAGCTCCGAGCGGCGCAGGTTGGCCTGGTTGATGAGGAACTGCACGTTGGCCTCCTGCTTCTGGTTGATGATGCGCTGGAATCCGTCGACGGCCAGTGCGGGCTGTGCCGTGGTGATGGTCTGCTTGTAGAGCTCGCTGGTCGACAGCACGCCGTCGGCCACCTTCACGGCAGGCACTTCCACCTGCTTCTTGCCCACGCGGGCGTCGAAGGTGAGGTAGAGCTCGCTCTGCTCCATCTCAGGCTGGTAGGCGAAGTTGGTCTTCATGGCATAGCGCCCTCCCACGAGGTAGGAGATGGTCTGGTCGTTGCCCTGCACTTTCTCGCCCTGGAAGGTGGCGGGCTGGCCCTTCACGGCCTGTCCGGCGAAGCGCAGCTCGGGGGTCACGGTGACGACGGCCTTCTTCTTCATGTATTTCTCGGGGAAGGCTCCGTTGATGGTGGCGGCCACCTGTCCGGTCTGGCACTCCAGGGGGTTGGGGGTCACTGTAAAGTTGTCGGCCGAGAGCATACCAAGCTTGCTCGAGCACGATGTCAGCAGCGCAGCGGCAGCCGACAGCACAATCACTTGCGATTTCTTCATTTCTTTTGGTTTATTTTGTGGTTTTGATGCTTTCTTTGTGCAAAGGTACACATATTTATTATTATACCGCGCGCCGTGGCCGTTTTTTTAAGCATTATTAGATATTTCGCCCGCTACAGGTACCTGCTCAGCCCACCTGACTGCCCTTATTGATTGTCAGAAGAAGGCAGTATTACAAATCAGCTGCCTATTGTTTTTCACTACGAATTTTACGAATGAAACGAAAATGATTATCCGCAAAGAAGTGCAATTGACGCTTTGGAGAAATCGCTCAGGCTCGGCCATCTGTAAGCAAGCTTGCATGGCCTTGCTCAATCGCGATTTTCAGCGTCTTTTCAACCGCAACAGGTTGAACTTTTTCACTGATTCCGTTGGCAGTTTCATCTTTTGTTCGTAACTTTGCAACCGACAAGCCTGCCTTCAGTAAACAAATAAAATTCTGCATATATGAAACAACGAAACATTACATTCCTGCTCACTCTGCTCATGAGCATGGTGGGCATCAAGGCGACCGCACACGACATTGAGGTGGCGAACGCTGATGGTAAAACCATCTACTACGACTCGGCAAATAACCACA
>JAEEGG010024615.1_pt1 | contig 11665 bp, 10 predicted proteins | sample 9134161 | NCBI WGS metagenome assembly JAEEGG01 (sample SAMN16246543, study PRJNA631951) | gut metagenome | biome: gut microbiome; feature: rumen; material: CR-attached | host: Bos | place: Iran: Karaj | collected 2018-10 | reverse complement strand
CTATGAACAAACCACAATTCGAAAAAACCAACGATCAAAAAATTCTCTTAGCCAACGCTAAGAAAGCCGTCTCTCTCTGCAAAGAGATCAACCCCGGTTCCGGCATGCTCTTCTTCATCCCGCCCGATCAGGACATCAAAAACATGCAATCCGACACTAGAGTGGAACTCGTCTGCATGCCGACCTGCACTCTTGCCGCCTACCTTATCCACTGCAAGATGACCCTCAAAGAACAATTCACCCAAGACCAAGAACTCGAGCAAGGCTTCAAAGGAATCCTTCTCGCCTCCACCGGCCGCAACATGACCGGCCACGGCTACGAAGAACTCAACGGACTCGTCGACGCCCTCGAGATCTTCCTGGAAGCCCCTCTTAAGCCATTTCTCACCGAATACGCAAAACAATACCCCGAATTCGCGAAATGCGCTAAAAACGCCATCCAGGCGCTCTACGGCATAGCCGAAGGAGAACTCCACTCCCCCTGGGGCCCCAACGAAAAGCTCGCCCAAAGAGCCAAAGCTCTCGTCACCCAATGGGAAAAAGCCTAAAAAAACAAAGCCCCGTGCGCAAGCACGGGGCTTTTTTAATTGCCTAGTCTTTCAGGACACTCCAATCTTTAACTTTGTCGCCTAACAGCTTGCCATTTTTCCTGTTCACCGGAACGGACTCAATGCGTCCGTTGGCAAAAAGGACCAAAACGTTTTTCGTGGAAAGAGGCTTAATACCGCGGTCCTTAGTTTGAAAATTAAGATAAGCGCTGCTCACACCCTGATCGGCCATAAGAGGATCCTCGCTGTCAATACGAGCGCAGGAGTTGTAAGACCAGCCAATATGGTTCTTGTCGAATTCCACTGGGCCAAGCTCTGCGGAAAACTTATCAAATTTACCTCCCGGTGGGTGCATGATATCGTTCAATTCTTTCTCACCAATGCTTCTGGTGTAAGCCAAGGGATACAGGTCGCGCACACCGCCGCCCATTTCATAACGAGTGGCTTTTGGCTGAACGCTCGGGAAGGAACCAAAGTTCTCATGATAAGTCTGAAGATAGACGTACATATCGCGCAGCATTGCCTGCCGCTGCAATTGATCTACCTTCTCGTTTATAGGTCCTTGGGCTCCGATAATCACGCCAGCCAAAAAACTGATAAACGGAAGTGCCAATACAAGTATTAATACCAAAATCAGACACCCTGACAGTTTGTCTTCGGTATCGCCCTGAGCAACCTCACTCTGAGCTTCTTCACTATTAGCCTTGACACCTTTAGCAAAAACAAGATACACCTTGAAAATTAACGAAATACAAGGGAACAATAATAACAAGGCGAACCATCCCGATTTCCCGATGTCGTGAAGACGTCTGACAACAACCGCGACAAAAGGAATGATCGTCGCAATCTGTAACAGGCCAAAAAACACAAAAATTAAATAAACAATTAGCGGGACTACAGAAATATCATATTCCAAAACTCCAGCTAAAAACATAAACGCCCAACCAACTAGTATTTTAAAAATTAAAAAGCAGGAATATTCTCTTCTCGAAGATTTTCCTTTGAAATCAAAATACTTTTTGAAACAAGCTGCGATTTCTTTCATAACGGTTCTCCAAATTTGATTCTTTGGCTGTAAAGTTGAAAACATTAATTTCTCAATATTGTACCATCATTTTCAATATAATGGTACCACTTAAAGTCGCAATTTTACGACACTAAAGAGTAAAACAGAAACAAAAAAGCCCCGTGCTAGGCACGGGGCTTTTAATTGTCACTATTTTTTCTCACTAAGCAACAAAATCCACCCATTCCGCGTGCTACAATTGTTCCGAAAACAATCAAAAGAGCACCGCTATGAAACTCCAATCCATCATCCCCATCATATTCCTCATCCTCGCTCCTTTCGCAGCCAACGCTGAGTTCACCACTATTTCCGGCTACGACTCATTCGGCAATTCCTTCAACGCCACGGAAACAAAGATCGGCGACTCAACTTTCTACTCCGGATACAACTCCTTTGGCGACTCCTTCAATGCGACCAAGACCCAAATAGGCGGATCTACCTTCCTATCCGGAAGCACCTCCCAAGGAAACTATTTCAACGCCTCAGAAACCAAAATAGGAGACTCAACTTTCTATTCCGGCAACAACTCCAGAGGCGACTACTTCAATGCGACGGAAACCAAGATCGGCGACTCTACCTTCCTATCCGGCAATAACTCCTTTGGCAACTCATTCAACGCTTCCTCCATCAAGCTAGGCGACTCAACTTTTTACTCCGGCAACAACTCCAATGGAGACTCCTTCAACGCTTCTTCCATCAAACTAGGCGATTTCACCTTCACCTCAGGCAACACTTCCAACGGAGACACCTTCAATGCCACAAAAACCAGGATTGGCAACTTTACATTCACCTCAGGCAGCACTTCCAACGGTGACTCCTTCAACGCCACCGAATACAACTTCGACAACGATTACGACGATTATGACTATGATTTGGACTTCTAATCATAGGATACTCCCATGAACATGCTCCTTACCGGAAAGGGATTTGTCACCCCTTGATTAGCAAAGACAACAAAAAGCCCCGTGCACAAGCACGGGGCTCTAAGATTATAGGAATATCGTTTCGCATTATTATCTACTCTATTTTAGACGATCATAATTAAGTGAGAAAAAACAATGACAGATACCATAAGCATTGATATTTGCTAAAATACTAGAAAGTACTGTTAAACTTTACTATAGGGCGGCGGTAGAGGTTTTAACATATTTTTCGCACCAACTCAAAAATATACATATGACAAAAAAAGAGAATCTTGCTCCATTCAAAGATTACTTGCTCGGCTTAGGTGTAGAGCTTAAAAAACATAAAATTTGCTTGTCAGAAAAAGAAGAAAGTGAGCAATTAATGTTGCTATATGCATACTATAAGTATTTCAACGCTAATTCTGTTGACATTCCAGAATTACTAGCAGGTGATTGCTACGGAAATGGTAGAACAATAGGAATTTACGTCGACATCGATTCGGACAATGACGACATAGATATCATCCTACCTATTTGTTGTCAAGATAAGGAAATCTTTTTTAGGGGTATTGAAAAAGATGTTGAACAAATAGTAGATTCTATTTATGATGATGTCAGAAGGCCAAGAAAAGTTGAGAAATTTTTAGAAGAAAAAGAAATAAATATCAAAAGTCAGAAAGTTAAAGTTAAAATTAAGATTATTACTAATGTTAACCTTAGTAACAAAATCAGAAATGATTTGCGATATAAACTTTCAACACTTCCAAACGAACACGAAGTTGAACACGAAATTGTAATCGGGCGTGAAATTTTAGATACTATAATTAATATTGAAGATCCTAAACAATTTGTTGATGAAGGAGAAATTGAAATAGATAATAAAAATAATTATCTAGTCTTTGGCAAAGAGCATTCCATTATAGTTAATTTATCTGCAAAATCTCTTCAAGAGCTATATCTAAAATGCTTTACTAAAGGCCTATTCTCTCAAAATCTTAGATGCTACATTAAAGCGCCAAGAATAGACTCTGACATTGTTCAATCTATCCAAAACAATAATGACATTTTTTGGTATTTGAATAACGGCATAATTATCATTTGCGACGATTACAAGCTTACTAACAATAAAATCAAACTGAAAAAATTCTCTATCATAAACGGCGGTCAAACTACATATTTGATCGGTAATACTGATTTTGAAAAAGACTTCTATTTACAATGTAAAATTGTTAAAAACGCTAAAACAAAAGATGATGAAAAACTAGATTTTATTGCTGCAGTTGCAAAAGCTTCCAACTCTCAAAAACCAATTAAAGATAATGATTTAATTGCAAATAGAACAGAGCAACGAATGCTCCAAAAGCAATTAGATGAAATCGGTATTTTTTGCAGAATCAAACGTGGTGAAAAACCAAATAAACTTAAATTTAAAGAGAATTGGCAGGACACAAACAATGAAGAACTTGCACAGTATCTAGCCTCATTTATGTACTTGATGCCTGGAACTGCCAGAAATAGTAAAACAAAATTGTTTAAGCCTAAAAACTATAATTTAATCTTTGGGAGTGATAAAAAATACAACTCTTTACTAATAAAAGATCTTCTAAAGATAAAATGTGCTTACAAAACATATGATAACAAAGTATCGAAAAGTGATTACCCTGAAGATGAGCACAAGATAAAATTAGTAAAATACGGAACACACTTAACTGTAGCCCTCATTGGTGTAATCTCTAAACTTTACTACAACGAATACTATAAGCATAAAGTTCTCAATTATTCCACACTTGAAGATCAACACAATTATTTGGCTCAATTTGATATAAGCCACCCAATCTTTAGATCTGATGTTGAGGGAAAAGAGCTATACAGTTTATTTGAGCTACTCTATTCAAAATTCTACCTGAAAGGATATGTTGATTATAGAAAAGGTATGACAAACAATGATTATTCTAATTTCTCCAAACAAGATTCTAATTTTGTAAGATGGATAATGAAATACATTTTGAATGATATCAAATCTGGTGAAATAAAAAATATCTTTGCCAATTTTGCAGAAATAGCTTATAAACCTTCGCAAAATGATTTAAATAATAATGAGCATCTTGTATATAAGTATAGAAATACAAATAATACAAAAGCAATAAAAAAGCAAGATGAACTTTATGCAGAGCTGCGAGTAATAACCGATAATAGTAGAAAATAATTTATATATTTATGTGACTGTTTATATTATAAATTAGTGAATACTTACATATCTGTTGAGTACAATATTATGTCCTGCATTATTTAGGAAGCTATCACGAACAGCATTCACCTTTTCCACGCTTAAACACATTGGCCACTATTATTAGTATAGTAGCAATCAGACTTTCTAATATAAAGTTTCTTATTGATTTTCTAATTTAATTTTTTTTATTGTTATTCTCATTGTTTTTTCAAAATCACTTTTTAGACTGCATTCCCAAATAACTATTACTGTCCACCCTAGTTCTTTTAATTTTTTATAAACGACTGTGTCTCGTTGAACATTACTATTGATTTTATCCTTCCAAAATTCAGCATTGTTTTTTGGCCATACAAAGTATTTACATCCTTCATGTTTATGCCAGAAGCAACCATTTATAAAAATACATGTTTTATACTTTGTGAGAACAATATCTGGCTTTCCAGGTAGCTCTGAGAAATTTTTTTTGTAACGGAACCCGTTAGCAAACAAATACTTTCTAACCTTTTCCTCTGGCTTTGTATTAACCGATCGTATTTTCGACATGTTGTAACTTCTAGTTACTTTATCATGTACATCCATTATTCTTTCTCTGATCTCATTTCAGTAATTTTAATTTTTAGCTCATCAATAGTTAATGGCGGATTTGAGCTGTGTAACATTGCATGACAATTCGGGCATACCGGAACTAGATCGTTGATTGGATCAACAACATATCCCTCTCCCATCTTTGAAACAGGAAGTATATGATGAACGTGAATAAAACCTTTACCAATATTACCATACTGTTTCTCGAAATCGAATCCACATGCAGAACATATGTATCCTTTATTCTTAAGGCATATATACCTGTTTATTGGATTTCTCTCATATCTGTTTGACAGAAATTGAACCTTCCTCCCTTCTTCATATCCTGACAGGAAAAAATCTGTCTGACCACCTATTTCATCAGCAACATCAAGAGGGACAATATCTAATAACGATAAAATCATCCCTGTAAAAGGGATCCCCCACTTTGGAATTTCATTCTTATAGTCAGGGATATCTTCTTCCGTCATTTTTACAGGCATAACTGTTATCCGCAAAGATATTCTATTCCAATCCACAGGCCATGTCTCAGGATGCGATGGATCATATGTGTTTTCGTTAATTGAAAAATCAATTTTTGCACCGTCTTTTTTCATGGTAGAAGAAAATGCCGCAAATGCCACCTTTTTTTCTTTGTTTGCCTCTCCCATAGCTCTAACCATATTAGCGCTATACTTCTGTGGCAGCATTTCCATAACAAGACGAATCTCATTTCGAAATAACATCAGCAGTGTAAACAATGTCTCACGGTTCTTGGCTGGAGCAATTTCAAACCATGGTTCATTTTCTTTTATACCGCTTTTTACTTCAAAGGGAACATCGTAAATTTCTTCCAATGAATGTTTCAGGTCTTCGGAAAAACTCATAATTAATTATCCTCTCTTATTTCCGGATCGGGAAGATCATCTACCAATCTTTTCAATGCTCTGGAAACCCTATATCTGATGTCTTCAAATTGTTCTTGATTATCGCGATTATAGGTGGAAAGCTCTGTCTCTGCCAACGCCCAAAGAAGCGCATCCATGCCCGTAACCAAAACACTTTGTGATAACACAGGATAGTAGATTTTCTGATAATATGGATGTGATTTATTAATCCTAACAGCATGTTTCCCATCGATGATTGCCGGTTCCCAAAGGCCTCCACCTTGCAGTGACTCCGCTGGAACAACACGACATTCATCAGGATTTTCTGCCCCTCTTACAGTAATAATGTGTCTAAATTCTCCTTGATTATTTGCTACAATGACCTCGCCACTGTCTGGATTAGTAACAGTTACTCGCGATTCCTCAATCCCTGGTGCTTTTTGATCGATATTTCTGTTTGAGGCCAAATGAGCACTTTGAGACTTTGCCGCTATTGCTTTGTCAACACCGGTTCTATACTTTTCGTTTGCAGCTCTCTTTGGAGCTGGGATAAACGTATCTTTAATGTATTGAAATATCTGGTCATTTAACCGAACTCTTGACTTTTTAATATCAACATTGAATGCATCATCCAGTTCATGTGTAAATGAAAAATCTATACGTAAAAGAGAATCATGAGGATCTTTTACAAACATATTTAGCCAATCGCCATAGTGAATAAGACGATTCTCTCTGTATATGTAAAATCCCATTGTATCGGTTGATATTCTTGCTGTTTTTTCTGCATTTGCTGAAGAATATGTTTTACTTCTTGGAATAGCATATGCCTTAAGATGGAAAAGTGCAGTAGTACCATCAAATTTGGTTGCTTCTATTTCTTTGTCTGCCAGAAGCTCTGTTAATCTTTCTCCTGTACAAAATGGATCCCAAGGAATAACTTTTTTCCCGTTAAGAGTAATGGTAACAGTTTGAACTTCTGAAAAAGCCGGATCAAGATATCTTTGATATACTGCGGATAAATGGAATCTGAGCCCATTGCAGGGATCTTCCAACATTTTGTCTAGTGCCCTACTAGCCGCAGCTGCATTAGAATATGCTTTTTTTAATAAACGATCATTGTCCTCCCATATCACGAGTGTACCAGTTGCACCTTTAGTCGTTTCTTCCAATAATTCAAGTTCATCATCGTTTGGCTGAAGACTCTTTAATTTCCAACCAGCCTCTGCAACATATGAAAGATCCCATTGCACCTTACGGGGTACTTTATCAGACCCTCTTGAAACAAGAGAAAGCTTACGGCAGAAAGAAGTAGACGCAGTTTTTAGTCCCAGCCCAAATTTACCCAAACTTTTGGGATCTTCCCTACGATCCGAACCATATTTCATTGCATTTTTCAACTCAGGGAGTGTCATACCAACCCCATTATCTGCTATATAAACAGTAACATTACACTGGGGATCCATGTTAATTTTAATATCGATTTCTGTTGCGTTTGCAGCGATAGAGTTGTCAACAATGTCCGCTACGGCCGTATTAAAATCGTAGCCTGTATCACGAAGACCCTCTATTACTCGTTCCGGATCAGGTGGATTGTCGATATCATGATATTCATTTTGCATATCATTAAGAATAGTTGAACTAGAGATTTCATTGTCTTTTTTCATAATGAGCCTCCTTAAAACTCAATAATTCTCCAAGTGTCGTTAAGAGATATCTTAACTATTCCATCTTTTATTGTCATTTCGATTTCCGTCTTTCTTCTATATGAAATCATATAGTCATCCTCATTTTTGGAAAATATAACTGCATCACCAGGCATAAGTTTTGCACTATTGAGGAACTTTGTCATACCAGTCAAACGATATTCGTTTCTGGTTCCACCTCGGAATTTGTTGTTGTAATATATAAAATTAAATTTCCAATATGTTCCACTTCCATCAAGAAATCTTAGTGATACCCTTGGATTATCTGCAAGTTTGTCCAAACGAGGAAAATAACCGAGAATAATCTCGTTTTTTGGAACGAGAATCCCGGCCTGATGAGCGCCAGTCAAACCCAAATCATTTGAGCTGAGTGTTTTTTCTATGTATTGCTTCTCACACATGTGCGCTCCCTTCCTTTAACGGCGATTTCTCTATGGCCTGAAGGATTAATTGCTTACTGTTTTCTTCTCCCGAAGATCCAACAACAGCAACCTCAGACATTTCTCGTTTATGATCAATTTTGTCGTTAATAAGTTCTTCGATCGTATCAACGTAGTACAATCTATAAATGAATACCGTTTTTTCTTGCCCTCGTCTAAAGGCTCGGGCTGTCGCCTGATCTTCAAGAGCAGGATTCCACTCTAAGTTGTAATGAATCACATGGTTTGCTGCAGTAATATTCAATCCTACACCTGCTGCTCTAGGATTTAAAATAAGTATTGCAGATCCATCAATATTGGAAAACGTATCAATGATTGCTTGGCGTTTTTCAACTTGAGTTTCCCCGTTAATTGAGGCTATAGGTATGCCAAACCTTTTGGGTATATCCTTTTCCAATATCGTGAACATGTCTGAATATGAAGTGAATAATATTATTTTTTCGTTTACTGCTATTATCTCCTCAAGCAATTCACATAGACGAGCATATTTTGTGCTTACTGCAATAGGATCTGATTCAATGTTTCCTAACCCAACAACATATGGATGAATACAACACATTCTAAGCTTTGTAAGAGTAGCAAGTGTCGCAGAACGTGCATCCAAAGAGCCCAAAATAGATTGTCTAGTTTCTTCGTACCCCATTGCTTCAACATCGCTCATAACAAGCGGCTGTGGAATCACTACCTTTGGGGGTAGGTCTTTTGCCACATCATTGACTTTTCTCCTAATCATCAAAGCGCTAAGTATAGGCTCGATCCTTTCTGCCCCGTTTATATCATCTTTGTAATACTTAGCAAAGGTCTCCTTTTCTCCAACACAACCTGGAAAAGCAAAATCCAGAAGCGACCACAAATCTAATATATGGTTCTCAAATGGAGTTCCTGTTATCGCAATTCCCGCCCGCCTTTTAAGTTCTTTCACGCAAATTGTTCTGGCCGAAGACGGATTTTTTATATTTTGGGCTTCATCAAGTACCAAAAGATCCCACGATACCATTGAAAGCATTGACAGGTCTATCGACACAGTAGAATAAGCGGTAATAACAACGTCAAATGACCGAAGTAAGTTGTATCTTCCTGTGCGATGTGATCCGTGATGTATGAGAATATTAAGATCAGGAGCAAATCGTTCTATTTCTCTTTTCCAATTTTCCAAAAGCGACACCGGTGCTACAACCAAAGACGGTCCGTTTCCAGAATTTTTACGTTGCAAAAGCAATGTAATAACTTGAAGGGTTTTGCCTAAGCCCATTTCATCACCGAGGATGCAGCCGCAAGATTCATCCGTAATATGTTTCAGCCATTTGAAACCTATTTCTTGGTAAGGATATAGTTTTGCTTTTAAATTTATCGGTAATTCGTCTGTAAAATGCTCTAAATTATGTTGAATTGAGTCTGAAACTGAATCAATAAAGACAATTGACGAATAATCCTCGGAACGGAGTAGTTCTAAAATTTTGATATAGGATGCGAAAGGAACGGATTGCAAGTCAACAATTCCACAGGCGTTAATCAAAGCATCTATCAACTCAATTTCAGGTGAAAAATAAATCCAAGTGTTTTCATATATGACATAATTCTTTCCACCTTTTGATGGAAGAAGTACATCTATATATGCGCCACGTCGCTTGATTAATACACTTAAATTTATCTTTTCGCCTATCCATTCCATATGTATCTCAGGAACAGCAGCAATTTTTGAAAACCTGATTCCCGGGAAAGAATCTTTTAGAGATAATAATTCATTATTATCCGCTTCTTGAGAAAAAACTGCTTTGAATATTTCTTCGGCAGAAGGGATTAATTCTTTTCCTGCTTTTGAGGAATAAGTTATAAACTTGTTTTTTATACTCCAGCCCATTTGATTAACCGCTTACATATGTTTATACATAGCCTTCGCAACAGCTGCAATCATAGGAACAACAACAGCATTGCCAAATTGTTGATACGCTCTTGTATCTGAACATACAATTTTAAAAGAGTCTGGAAAACCCATTAACCTTGCACATTCTCTTGGAGTAAGTCTTCGCGGATTAGAGTTGGCAACGGGAATCAGTATCTCTGATCCGTCTTTGTGATATCGTGCCGAAAGTGTTCTTGAAATGCCATTAACATCAGCTAATCCATATCCGAAGCCATGCCCTAACGCTTTATGTTTTGCAGCATATTCCTGTAGATAATGCCACAGATGATCAGAAAGAATATATTTCTTATTGACCTTTGCGCGTTTACCGCTCGTATAGGGAGCCTCAACCGTTTCGGAACCGTTCTCCGGATGAAGAATACTTGAAAGCGAAGGCGAACTTTTGGGAATAATAACATCATCCCAAGAAAAATCCACTTTTTTCTTGAATCCGGCAATAAGAATTCTTTCTCTATGCTGAGGTACCCAATATTGACCATCTATCACTTTATAGAAAATGGTATAACCTAATTCTTCTGTCAATGTCTTTTCTATAATTTTAAATGTCCTACCTCTATCATGAGACAGCAAATTTTTAACATTTTCAAGTAAAAAATATGATGGCCTTTTATCTTTTATTATTCTGGCTACTTCAAAGAAAAGCGTCCCTTGGGTTTTATCCATAAATCCTGTTGCCCTACCTAGGCTATTTTTTTTAGACACACCAGCTAAGGAAAAAGGCTGACAAGGAAATCCAGCAAGTAGAATATCATGATCAGGAATATCAGATGATGGAATTTTTGTAATATCTCCCTGAACGGAAAAGTTATCTGAAAAATTCGCTTCATATGTTTTTTTCGCGTATTCATTCCATTCACTCGTAAAGACACATCTTGCTCCAATGGATTCAAATCCCATGCGAATGCCGCCTATCCCAGCGAATAGATCGATCATTCTAAGGTGTTTTTTGTTCATACACTTTTTTATCTCCAAAATTTAAAAGACAATGGCATTAACTACAAAAAAAAATAGCGCATCTAACAACAAAAGAGAAAAACTGTTCTATACTAGGTTATAAAGCATACGCATTCACATTTCATTGCTACTGCGGTATTTTATACTAATAGTTATTATACCATAAAATCAATAATTCACCGGAAATATAAATGTCATAAAATAACGACAGTTGTATGAAATGCTAGTGAAATTGGTAGTGCTTGTCAGTAAAGATTACGGTGAAATATTTGTTTTGCTATGTACTAGTGAGTTTTATAGTCGTTTGTCAGTGATTTGCTGACGGACGAAGGCGTTGAAGGTGGAGAAGGTTTGGATTTGTTGGAGGGTTTGTTGGAAGTCTGGGGAGCGGGAGGCGTTTGCCATGAAGGCGTCTACTCGTTCTTTGAGCTCATAGGGCAATGG
>JAEEGG010024609.1_pt1 | contig 11666 bp, 10 predicted proteins | sample 9134161 | NCBI WGS metagenome assembly JAEEGG01 (sample SAMN16246543, study PRJNA631951) | gut metagenome | biome: gut microbiome; feature: rumen; material: CR-attached | host: Bos | place: Iran: Karaj | collected 2018-10 | reverse complement strand
CTATATTGAATGAGAATATTTTGTCTTTTGTTGATCGATATTCTAATATAGATGAGGTGGCTAAGGAAATTGCAACAAAAGAGCGGAATGACTTGCCTTTTGATATCACCTGTCCTTGCCCACAAGCCACAGCAATGCTTTTTTTGAAGCAGACTAATAGCCCCGTTTATAAGGTTAAGCTGCGGGAAACAGCAGAAAGCTTAAAACAATATGTCGATGGCGATGTGAAAGAACGTGGTTTAGAATTAGCAGAAGGCTCGATTGACGTGTTAAAAATGTTTGAAGAGCTGTTGCACGATGATTTGGAAACGGTGGGATATGACTTCCATCATGATTTCTTCTTATAAATGCTCTTTATGAGCCGCAGGAAAACAATGGAACACAAGGAAAATAGGGACATCGAATCGAAAAAAAACAATAGCGAACATCCGGCGGGCCGGTTCATGTGGAGCGCAGCCCTCGGCGGTCCCATCGTATCATGGATTGTGCACATGAAGGAATTGAAGGGGGCCTCCTTCTTTGCCGTTTTGCTGGCAGTAAACCTCATATTTGTCGTAGGATATAAATTTGTTGGAGGTCTCTGGGATTATAAGGAACATCCGTTACTTGCCCTGCCGCTTTGCCTCGGTTATATTGTCACCCGCTCCTGTGCGTTGGGACTTGTCGGCGCAAAGAAAATGCAAAGCGAAGCACCCAATTACAACGCGCAAGATTACCGCCGCCGCGAAAAATGGGGCATTATTTTTGGCGCACTTTACACGGGTTTGGCGATAGTCGAGGGAATTCTAGGCACCCATTAACACCATGAAGCGAATCTTCGCCCTTCTTTATGAGCCGTAGGAAAATATGATTGCGATTTTGTGTGTAGTAAACTTTCTTTGGGGACTGGCGATTTTCCCGATATCCAACACCCTTAAAAAATGGGTTGAAAACACCAAATCTCTACCGTTTGGGTCAGTCATCAATTTTTTTAGTACTTGTCTTTTGGTGTTGACAATAGCTTGCGCTTATTGGCTGCCATTGTATCTAATATTCTTTTTCGAGAGTCTCAACCATGGAAACAACTGGTTATGGAGCTCGCTAGCCTTTTTTGGGGGCATGCTGGCTTATGCAATCCGAAAACGCAACGCCATCAAGTCGTATGTCCTAGATATCCACCAAAAAGCAAGTACGCACGACACACCTAGTGAGCAGGCCAGAGAAATTATCGAGAAAGACTGGCGCTGCAGAAAATGCGGAATGCCCCACAAATATCCTTACGAAAGGAATTCACCGATGTACGGGAGCCCGTTATTTATCTGCCCCAAATGTGGAATGGAGCAATACGATTACGGGCGTTTGGAACCCGCTTTGAATCGAAGTTTTGGTAATTGGAATGTAGGGCGTATTTCTATGAAAATAAATGTTGTTTCGTTTGTTGTTTCGGTGGTTTTGCTGATACTAATGTTAATCAACCCAAATTCAACGGGTGAATTTTTCGGCCTCCTGCTTGTTTATTCAGCAACAATTTTCGTATCAAGCGTAATCGTAACGATTGAGAGTATGCTAAAGAAAAAGCCAGACTTTATCAAAAAGTCCGAAGCTCGTTTGCAAGACAAGGATTATGTAGCACTATTACGTAAACATGGATACGAAGTTCCTCATAAATTCTAAATGATTATGAGAACATCGAGCAGATTCTTGTTTGCTATTTCACATAAATAAAAGTATATTAAAGAAGTAACTTCATATCGGAAAAACTTGTGAAAGTTCAGTACATCAACAAAGTCGTTTTTATCGCAATCGCCATTATCATATCCATCATCAGCATGGGTCTTTTGCAGGTATTCATCCAATGGGTCAGGGCATTGCATTCCAACGTAAATGTGAGTTATTTTAAGCTTGTCGGCATGCGACTACGTAAAGTTCCAATACAGACAATCATTGACGCTCACGTTCTTAGCCGCAGTGAAGGTCACCCTGTCGAATTAGACCTTCTTGAAGCGCATTACCTCGCCGGAGGCAACGTTCTCCACACTGTTCAGACAGTCATCGATGCAAACAAGGCAAACGTCAAGCTCGACTTCAAGGAAGCCGCAGCACTAGACCTTGCCGGAGACCAAATGCTTGAAGTAGCAAAGAACATCGCAAAAAGACAAGTCCTTGAACAGCATCATTAAATCAACGAGAGATTATCAATGAAATTTTTGGCAGTATTTATTTTAAGTTTCTCGCTGTTGGCAACAAGCTCTTTTGCGGTGTCACTTACTCCACCGCTTGTTCTAAAAATGCAAGAAGATCGAAGCATGGCGGCCTCGGACTTCACTACTGAAGAAACTCCAGAGCACGATTGGGGCCCAATAAAGTTCTTAGTTGGCGTATATTCCTGGTGTTTTCTCATTTTTGGAATTTCGTGGGCAGGGGTTGGATTAAGCAAAATTCACGATGAAGACTTTAATGCTGGAGCGATGATTGGTGGAGGCCTAGGCATGGCGGCTTTGGGAGGACTCGGCATGTGGTGGACGTTTTAAAAAAGGAGATCCCCGGTCAAGCCGGGGATGACAACGAAAGAAAAGGCGCCCTTGGCTTATCATTCTAAAAAACAGTAATGGCGGCTCGATGGCCGCCTTTTTTAATTACTGTCTCGTGAGAGTCTTGTATCGAATCGGCTTCGGGTTGTCGGCGTCTTCGCCGAGGCGTTTACGACGGTCGGCTTCGTATTCGCTCCAGTTGCCTTCGAACCACACCACCTTGGAATCACCTTCGTAAGCGAGGATGTGCGTGGCGATGCGGTCCAGGAACCAGCGGTCATGGGAGATAATCACGGCGCAGCCTGCGAACTTGAGGATAGCTTGTTCCAATGCCTGCAACGTTTCGATGTCCAAGTCGTTCGTCGGTTCGTCGAGGAACAAGAGGTTGCCCGGCTTCTGCAAGTTCTTTGCCATGAGCACGCGGTTGCGTTCACCACCGGAGAGCTGCGAGAGCTTTTTCTGCTGAGCTGCACCCGTGAAGTTGAAGAGACCGCAGTAAGCGCGTCCGTTCATCTTGCGGTCGCCCACCAAGATTTCATCATTGCCACCCGTGATAGATTCCCAAACCGTCTTGGAATCGTCAAGGCTTTCACGGCCCTGTTCCATGCTGATGATTTCGACAGTCTCGCCAATCTTGAGCGTACCGCCATCGGGCTTTTCCTGTCCCATAATCATCTTGAACAAAGTTGTCTTACCAGCACCGTTCGGACCGATAATGCCCACAATCCCCGAGCGCGGCAAGCTAAAGTTCAAATCGTCGAAAAGCACCTTGTCGCCAAAGGCCTTCTGCAAATGTTCCGCCTGAATGACGACATCGCCCAAGCGCTTGCCGTTTGCAATGTGGATCTGCGCGACCTTAATTTGTTCCTTAGAATCTTCGGCCAAGAGTTCTTCGTAAGCCTTAAGACGGGCCTTGCTCTTGGCCTGGCGTGCCTTCGGGCTCTGCTTGACCCATTCCTGTTCGCGAGCAAGGCGCTTCTGACGGTCGGATTCGCCCTTCTCTTCGTTCTTCATACGTTCAAGCTTCTGGTCAAGCCACTGGGCGTAATTGCCTTCCCAAGGAATGCCGCGACCGCGGTCAATTTCCAGAATCCAATTCGTTACGTTGTCGAGGAAGTAACGGTCGTGCGTCACAAGAATCACGGAGCCCTTGTATTCGCGGAGGTGGCGTTCAAGCCATGCAACCGTTTCGGCATCCAGGTGGTTCGTCGGTTCGTCAAGGAGCAACAAATCCGGTTCTTCAAGGAGCAAGCGACAGAGAGCCACGCGGCGCTTTTCACCACCGGAGAGGTTTGTCACCGGCCAATCGCCCGGCGGGCAGCGGAGAGCATCCATTGCAATTTCGATATTGCGGTCGAGGCTCCACAAGTCCTGAGCGTCGATGATATCCTGAAGTTTTGCCTGTTCGTCGAGGAGCTTGTTCATCTCGTCGTCTTCCATCGGTTCAGCAAACTTCATGGAAATCTCGTTGAAACGGTCAAGCACAGCCTGCTTCTTGGCGACAGCCTGCATCACGTTTTCCTTGACGGTCAAGTTCGGGTCCAGCTGCGGTTCCTGCGGCAGGTAGCCTGCGGTGCGGCCCGGTTCAATCCATGCTTCGCCCTGGAATTCCTTGTCAATCCCCGCCATGATGCGGAGGAGTGTCGACTTACCGGCACCGTTCTGGCCGATAATACCAATCTTTGCGCCATAGTAGAAGCTCAAAGAAATGTCCTTCAGCACCTCTTTGTTAGGCGGATAGGACTTGGTCATTTTGTACATGTAGAAAACGAATTTTTCTGCTTTGTTTTGTTCGGCCATATTTTAGTGATTAATGGTTAGTGATTAGAGGTTAGCGGCTATGCCGCAGTTTAATTATGCATTCCTAATATAGAAATATCTGTTCAGAGCCAACATTACAAGCTGCATTACCACAGCGAATAGCGCCATAATAGCGATGTAATCCAAAGTAAATAGCAGATATCCGTGCTCCAGATCCAAAGAAAAGAACGGCTGCTGAAGCGTCATGTATTTCCACAAGCCTCGTTCGATAAAGGCATAAATTCCATAAACGCCAAGAACCGAAACCACGCCCATCGCAACCTTTCCGCGAACAAACAGCGACAAATGAAGCCCAATGTGGAGCGAAACAAAAATCAAATACCAATGGCTCGCAAGCATGTGCGCCGTGCGGGCAAAGCTCGTACAGCTTTCAATACCGATCCACGCGAATACGTGATTTGAAAGTATTACCCCACTAATCATCAAGAAAAGCACACATAAAATAACACTGCCATTAATGACTGTCCGCACAATCCGCAGTGCATTGTACTTTCCTTTGAGCAGCCCCTTGATCCACGCACGATTCACAACAAGATGCGTTACCCAGAGCACGAATAAAATCACACCTAGAGTTTCATGAACCAAGTCGCTATCAAAAGACTCGTCGAAAGCCTCATAAAAAAAGTTACACCCACCCATTAAAACCAGGGTGAGTGCAGCCATCGCAATATCTAAAGCACACCGAGATATTTTAACCACTTATCCACATCCTTCTGAGCTTTTTTACGATTATTCTGAGCAATATGCCCATAGATAGAAAGACCTTTCGTCACAACAGCTCCCGTTGCAGCCTTTTTCAGTTTTGCAATGGCCGAAAGGCCACTCCCCTCATGCGTCACGAACGGATGAACCAACTTTCCTTTCAGATTATACTTTTCAAGGAAAGTATACATCAGCATAGGCATATCGTTCAACCACACTGGATAACCAATATAAATTTCATCAAACTCCTCGGGATTCACTTCCACAGGCTTAATCGCCGGGCGTGCATTTTCTGCGCGATCCTTTTTCGCAGCACTGAGGCATTCATCATAGGTCCTGGGGTATTCCGTTTCTGGCATCACGCGCAAAAGCGTAGCGCCCGTCTTTTCCGCAATCATCTCGGCAATGATTTCGGTATTACCTTTGATAATTGTACCGACACTGACGTTTTCGCCAATATGGGAAAAATAGGCGACGAGGATTTTCTTTTCGGCCGCCATGGATACACCAATGAGAAACATCAATAGAATTAAAACTATTTTACGCATGCTCCGCTCCTGTTCTCAATTTTTTACCATTAACTAAAAATAATATAAAAAAACAAGAGAAACCACACGCAATTAGAACAATATGGAATACATTTGAGCTAAAGCAAACAAAACGGCATCAATCCACTAAACTTCCGCCAAAAACTGTTTAATTTTATCCTTGACGAAATTCAAGTCCGGGTTCGTAATTACCGGAATGAGCGCATTAATTTCTTCGACGGACTTATCCCACCATTTCCACTCAAGCAAAAGCGCCGTCAATCCCTCGTCAAAGCGATTGCGAATAAACTGTGCCGGGTTACCCGCCACAACCGTATAAGGCTCCACATCGCTCCCCACAACGGCATTTGCACCGACAATCGCACCATCGCCAATATGCACGCCCGGCAAAATTACCACGTTCTGCCCAATCCACACGTCGTTCCCAATCACCGTATCGCCCTTGAGCGGCAAATTTTCCTTCGCAGGAGGAGCCATATTCCAGCCTTGCAAAGTGTAAAACGGGAACGTCGAAACCGCATTCATCTGATGGTTCGCGCCATTCATCACGAACTCCACCCCTGCCGCGATTTGGCAGAATTTTCCGATAATTAACTTGTCGTCATTCCACGGATACAGATGCGTCACGTGACGCTCGAAATCGCTATCGGCAATGTAGGTGAAATCGCCCACGACAATCTGCGGATTCTTGAGCGTCGGCTTCACGTAAATTTCCTTGTCGTAGCTTGCAATCGGGTGGACTGTATTTGGATTAGGGAGTGTATTTGGCATAGTGACCTCTCTTGGAAATGTAAGGTATTCAAAAAAATATTATTTTTCACACCCGCTATGCCCACCGCTCACGAAATTTTAAAATCTGTTTTCGGCTATGATTCCTTCCGCCCCATGCAAGAGGAAATCATCGAGCATGTCGTTTCAGGGAAAGACGCGCTCGTGCTGATGCCCACTGGCGGCGGAAAGTCCATTTGCTACCAGATTCCGGCCTTGATGTTCAAGGGCATCACGGTCGTCATTTCGCCGTTGATTTCACTGATGAAAGACCAGGTGGACGCGCTGAATGCAAACGGCATCGGGGCAGATGCGCTGAACAGCAACAACGAAGAAGGCGAAAACGCGGCCATCCGGGAGCGTTGTAAAGCGGGCCAGACCAAGATTCTCTACATTTCGCCGGAGCGTTTGCAGCGAGAAATTCCGTGGTTGCAAAATCACTTGAACGTTTCGCTGTTTGCTATTGACGAGGCTCACTGCATTTCGCAATGGGGGCACGATTTCCGCCCGGAATACACGCAGCTCGGCGGACTGCACCAGGCGTTCCCGAGCGCAACCGTCATGGCGCTGACGGCAACGGCAGACAAGCTCACAAAAGAAGATATTGTCAGACAGCTGAACTTGCGTGACTTCAAACTTTTCGTGAGTTCGTTCGACCGCCCGAATCTGAGTCTCGATGTGCGGCGTGGTTATTCCGCTTCCGAAAAGCTGAAAGCGATTTTATCCATCATTTCAAAGCACAAGCACGAATCGGGAATCATCTATTGCCTTTCGCGCAAAAGCACCGAAAAAGTTGCCGACGAACTCATCAACGCAGGCGTTTACGCAAAGGCATACCATGCGGGGCTTACCGCCGAAGAACGCAACAACGTGCAAGAGGATTTCATCAACGACAATATCGATGTCGTGTGCGCGACAATCGCATTCGGCATGGGCATCGACAAGAGCAATGTCCGTTACGTCATCCATTACAATCTCCCCAAGAGCATCGAGAGCTTTTACCAAGAAATCGGGCGCGCGGGTCGCGACGGTCTCCCTTCCGAAACGGTGCTGTTCTACAATTTCCAAGACATCATCACGCTCCGCAAATTTGTAATCGAAAGCGGTCAGCGAGATATCAACTCCGAGAAGCTCGACCGCATGCAGGAATACGCCGAATCGCAAGTTTGCCGTCGTCGTATTTTGCTCAACTACTTCGGCGAAAACAACAGCAGCAACTGCGGGAACTGCGACATTTGCAAGCACCCGCCACAGCGATTCAACGGCACAATCCTCGTGCAAAAAGCACTCTCTGCAATAAAGCGCACCGGCGAGCACATCGGCTTTTCAATGACCGCCGACATACTCAAGGGAACGCTCAGCGACGAAATCGTCCAGAAGGGTTACGACAAGCTCAAAACGTTCGGTGCCGGCAACAAGACAACGCTCAAGCATTGGCACGACTACCTTTTGCAAATGCTGCAACTCGGTTACATCGAAATTGCCTACAACGAGAACAACCACCTTAAAATTACCGAGAGCGGGAACGAAGTCCTCTTCGGGAAGAAAACGGCAGAACTTGCCATCGCTCCAAAAACAGAAGCAAAAGAAGACGCGAAGCCGAGAAGCGGGCGCGCAACATTCAATCGCGGCGGCAATTCACGCACTACATTTACGCACACAGCCGACGACGCGGAAGACAATTCACTTTTTGAAACTCTGCGAAAAGTCCGCAGGCAAATCGCTGATGAAAACAATTGGCCAGCCTATGTCGTGCTCTCCGACCGCACGCTAAAAGACCTCGCCTATAAGGCGCCCACATCCATCAACGAACTGCAAGACGTATTCGGCTTTGGCGAAATGAAAATCCGAAAGTTCGGGCAACAATTCGTAGACGCCATCCGCGATTACATGAAGCAATAAAAAATCCCGCAGCACACGCCGCGAGATTTTCATTCATAAAATTTAACTGGGTCCTTCCGCCTTCGGCGTCAGGATGACGCTTCCAGTAACTATCTATTATTCAGATAATTCAAAACCTTGTTCGTAAGGTCGTTTTCCTTTTTCCAGAAGAGTACGGCACCGGTAGCACGGTCAATGACCATGTCATAGCCTTCCTGCAAAGCAATTTCGTTTACTGCCTTGCGGATAAGCTGGATAATCGGGGCACTCACCTTTTCGTTTTCAGTGATGAGCTCACCGTTACGGCCATAGACGCGGTCGATGAACGATTTGAGTTCCGTATCCTTCTTGTTGTACTCGGCTTCAAGTTCGCGCTTCTTTTCGTCCGAGAGCATCAGGACTTGCTTATCGAGCTTTTCCTTGATAGCGGCAAGTTCCTTCTGCAAGAGGTTCGCCTGCTGTTCCCACTTAGCCACCTGGCGGTCGTATTCTTCCTGAGCCTTCTTGGTGCCCTTGAATCCGTCAAAGATAATCTTTGAATCCACATGAGCAATGCGAAGACCATCTTCGGCAAAGCTAGCGCATGCAAAGACTACCGAAAGTAAAACGATCAACTTGCGAATCATAGAGCTCCTCCACTCAGGCTAGAATGCCTGACCAATGACAAAGTTGAATTCCATATCGCCGACACTGGTGTACGATCTACCATAGTAGTCTTCACCCGGATCAAGCGGCCATGCAAAGTCGAAACCGATAATACCAAGCATCGGGACAACCACGCGGAAACCAAAGCCGATATCCTTCTTGAGCGTTGTCGGATCCCATTCGGTAAGCGGGTTCTTCGACGGCTTTTCAATACGTGCATCCAGATCAATGCGCGGACCAAACACGTTACCAGCGTCAAAGAAGAACGGCAAGAGGTAGAATGTCTGCGGCACGAGGGCAAGCTGGAGTTCGGCACCAACATACTGGTAGCTGCGACCCAAGCGGCTGTAACCGATAGAACCAGAACCGTAACCACGGAGCATACCGTCATAGCCAAGCACACCACCCATTCTATACAGAGTGCGGTGCTGCAGCTTGTCGCCGAAAATCACGCCGTATTCGTTTGTAAGGGCAATCGAGAGACGGTCGCGGAAGAGCGGGAACCACCACTTGATGGAGAGGTCTGCCTTCACGAATTCGAAGTCACTACCAAAGGCGGCGTTTGCCCACTGCACGTCGAGCACATAGCGGGAACCTTCCGTCGGGAACTGCGGCAAGTTCTTGTCGTCACGCTGGATGCGGAAGTTGAATGCCGATTCAATACCCGTGTAAACCACATAGCTATTGTCGATGTTCGGACCCTGATCGTTCATGAGCCAGCTATAACCGATCTGACCGTAGAAGTAGTCGTCCGGCCACTTGAGGCGCTTACCGGCAAAGATGCTACCACCATAACGGGTAATGTCATGTTCGTAGGAATCTTCCATGTTCCACCAGGAGTAGCTGAGGCTTGCACCCACCGTAATCGGCTTGTCGAGGAACCACGGTTCCGTAAAGCTAATCGTCGCACTCTTCTTGTCAGCACCGTATTCGAGGTTCAAGGCAGCCTGCTGGCCATCGCCCATACAGCAGTTCGGGATGGAGATACTTGCCGTACCGACAAAGCCATCGCTTTCGCTGTAAGAAACGCCCAAGCTGAACTGACCCGTACCCGCCTGCTTTTCTTGCACGGCAAAGTCGAGGTCCACTTCCTGTTCGCCCACGACCTTGATATCGGGCACGACCATGTCGAAGTAATTGAGCTGCATAATGTCGCGGAAGCTACGTTCCAAAGCGGACTGGCGGTAAGTATCGCCCGGGTACAGACGCACTTCGCGGCGGATCACCTTTTCGTTCGTCTTGGTATTGCCCCGCACATGCACCTTGTGGATCTGAGCCGGCAAGCCTTCGTTCATCTTAAACGTGAGGTTCACGGTAGAATCGTTTTCGAACGTTCTTTCTTCATCGAACTGGGCAAAGAGGTAACCGTCTTCGCGGTAAGAATCAAGCAAAGCCTTACGGGATGCTTCGTAGACATACTGGTCAAACACGGCACCGCTATCGAGGCGGAACACATAGCCGAGCATGACATCGCTCTGGACTTCGTTACCCGTAAAGTGGAGCCCGCCCATGTAGTAACGGCGACCTTCGGTCACGTCGATGTGAACGATAATATCGCTAGAAGTCTTGATGTTATCGTACTTGTAGAGTGCCGGAATCATGTCCTCAATCATGTAACGCACAAGGAGCTTGCTTTCGTAAGCGGAGCGCTTCTTGATTTTGAGGAGGGAATCAATCTTCGGATTATTCCACTTGCGGTCCGCCACCAGGTCAATCCATTCCTTGCGGGCACTTTCGTAGCGGATAATGTCGTTCAGGAGTTTCCAAGCGCCTTCTTCATCCTTGACTTGCGGCTTGCGTCTTGCAAGCGGATACTTGTCGCCCGCCTTGCGCATGTTCCTATAATAGTGAGTCACTTCCATCGTCGGCTTGCCCGCAATCTTGTAAAGCGGGTTCGTCGAGTCGGACATAGCCTCGTTCAACTGCGTGTAAAGCGGAGCCAACTTTTCTCCAACCGGCACCATGCGTCCAAGATAGAACAGGCAGGTCGAATCCGGCAGGTATTCGGCGTGATAGTCATTAAGTTCGGCATCCAAGAAACCGAAATGGCGGAAGACGTTCAGCACGGTATCGCGGTCGGCTTCAAAAACGTTTTCCTTGAATTCACCGCCACCCCACCACTGGTTTTCTTTCGAAAGCATGTGGTCCGTGATTTCTTCGACCGGCACGTGATCATTGCCCTTGACGTCAAAGCCACGAATGCGAACCTTGGAGCCTTCGCGAATCACAAAGGTCACCTTGTTCTGGTATTCGTCCACCGGTTCTTCGCGGTAGCCCACTTCGGCAAGGAGGAACCCTTCAGAGCGGTAATGGTCGAGCATAGCCTGGCGCGTGCGTTCCAACTGCGCCTTGCTATAAACCTGACCTGTAATCATGTGGATTTTCAAACGGAGGTCATCTTCGGAGACTTCGTCGCAACCATCCAAAATAGCGGTATCAAGTGCCGGGAGTTCCTTCACTTTGAACACCAGGTCTACATAAGAATCATCATCGCCAACGTAATCCACCCAAGCGGTCACATCGTCAAAAAGACCCGAAGCATAAAGCGAACTCACAGAGTTTTGGACTTTTTCAGAAAGCGAGGTCGGGGAATAGCTTTGCCCCGTACGGATACCGATACGTCCGAGAACCGAACGTTCGTCCATGTGATGGGTACCCTCGACACGAATCTTGTTGATCTTATTCTCAACCATATACTTGTCGGAAATCTGCGACATGTCCAACAATTGGGCATTCGACATACCGACCAAAGCAAGAACAAATAAAAGCGAACGGGAACGCAGAATAGACC